>Ga0073934_10008279_pt1 | contig 13963 bp, 8 predicted proteins | sample LarsenN4metaG_FD_76834 | JGI IMG/M metagenome (GOLD analysis project Ga0073934, IMG submission 76834) | Hot spring sediment bacterial and archeal communities from British Columbia, Canada, to study Microbial Dark Matter (Phase II) - Larsen... ...
ATTCCATGCGCTGTTTGGGGGTCCGCCGCGTCGCCCGGACGATCCGATTGAGCAACGGCAGATGGACGTGGCCGCGAGCGTGCAACAGGTGACCGAGGAAATCCTGCTCCGCATGGCGGCGGAGGCGCATCGAGAGACCGGCGAAGAGAATCTGGTCATGGCCGGAGGCGTGGCTCTGAATTGCGTAGCGAACGGCCGCATTGTGCGGGAGGGGCCTTTCAAGCGTCTCTGGGTGCAACCGGCGGCCGGGGACGCCGGGGGAGCGCTGGGCGTGGCGTTGTTTGTGTGGCATCAATTGCTGGAGAAGCCGCGGCAGCGGGCCCATAGCGATCATCAGCGAGGCAGCTTCCTCGGGCCGCGGTTTTCATCGGAGGAGATCGTAGCCACCCTGGAAGGGATGGGTTTACCCTACCAGCGTTTTGCGAAGGAAGAGGAGCTTCTTGAGGCGGTGGCGGCGCGCCTGGCCCGTGGAGAGGTGGTGGGCTGGTTTCAAGGCCGGATGGAGTTTGGGCCGCGCGCGCTGGGGGCGCGTTCCATTTTGGCGGATGCGCGGTGCCCGAGGATGCAGGCCGAACTCAACCTGAAGATCAAGTTCCGCGAGAGTTTTCGCCCATTTGCTCCGTGTGTGCTGAAGGAACACGCCGCGGAGTTTTTTGAACTGGGGCCGGCCCAGGAAAGTCCTTACATGCTGCTGGTGGCGCCTGTGCGAGAGAAGCATCGGTTGACACTTACCCCCGACCAGGAGAAGACCATCAGAACGGACCCGGATTTGCGGGCTCGGGTGAACGTGGCACGCTCCACCATTCCGGCGGTGACGCATGTGGATTACAGCGCGCGGGTCCAAACGGTGGATGAGGAGCGGCATGGGCCGCTTTACCGCTTGCTGAGGTGTTTCCACAAGCTGACCGGATGCCCGGTGCTGGTGAACACCAGCTTCAATGTGCGGGGCGAGCCTCTGGTGTGCACACCGGAGGAGGCCTGTCGTTGTTTCCTGCACACAGGGATGAATGCTTTGGCCATGGAGAATTTCCTCGTGGTCAAGGATGGAATTCCAGCCCCGCGCGCTGAGGATGTGGCTAAGCACATGGCGCGCTTCGAGCCGGATTAATTGCCTGCATCCATGAACTGGCGCCAACTCACATTTCACCCACCGATCGCAACGCTCCGGCAGTTTAGCGCCGGATGGCTGGTGTTGTTCGCGGGGCTGGGTTTGCATCGCTGGCTGGCGCGAGGTGACAGCCTGTGGGGCGCTGGATTGATCGCCCTTGGGGTTCTCGCCGGCGGCGCGGGGCTGTTTCGGCCTTTGTGCATGCGCTGGGTTTTTGCGGCGTGGATGCTGGCGGCCTTGCCGGTGGGATGGCTCGTGGCCAACATCAGCCTTGCGGTGATGTTCTACGCCGTGCTGACACCGGTGGCGCTGGTCTTTCGGCTGCGCGGCCGCGATGTGCTGGGGCGCCGGCGCGAACCGGGGCGCCCGAGTTATTGGAGTCCAATCGAGGAAACGCATGACATCCGGCGCTATTTTCGCCAATATTGAGGTGTGCAGGCCTGATGAAAGATCCGCGGCCCAGTGAGTTCGAAAAGGCGGCCCAGCATGAGACTGGGGAGAGTCACCTCATCGCGGAGTTCTGGGCTTTCCTGCGGGAGAACAAGAAATGGTGGCTGCTGCCCATTCTCATTGTGTTTCTCCTGCTGGGGGGCTTGATTCTCCTGCAGACGACCGGTCTGGCGCCTTTTATTTATACCCTGTTTTGACCGGTGAGCCACCGCAGCGCCGCCGCGAATTGGCGCCCGGCCTGCGCTTGCGCGAAATGCGTCCGGGTGCATATTACTGCGCGGGAGGCGACCCCGCCGGGAAAATGGCGCTGCTCCGAATTCAACAAGTCAAAAAAATGTTTCCGCGTCCTGACGGCGCGTTCCATGTCGTGTTGGATGTGGAAGGGCTCGCATTGGAAGCGGGGGAGGAACTGGCTCTGGCCGGGGAAAGCGGTTCAGGCAAAACCACACTGTTGAATCTGATCGCAGGGATTGTAACACCTGAGCAAGGGCACATTTTCGTGGAGGGGACCGACGTGACCACCCTCGGTGAATCAGCGCGCGATCGCTGGCGGGCGGCCACCATCGGGTATGTGTTTCAGTCATTCAACCTGTTGCAGGGCTACACCTGCCTGGAAAACGTCTTGTTGGCCATGTCCTTCGGGCGCGGCGTGGACCGGGCACGGGCCGAGAGCCTACTGCGACGTGTGGGGCTGGGCGAGATGATGCGCCGCCGACCGAGGGAGCTTTCTTCCGGACAACAACAGCGTGTGGCCGTGGCGCGAGCGCTGGCCAACCAGCCTCGCCTGGTGCTGGCGGATGAGCCAACCGGCCATCTGGATTCCCGACACGCACGCGAGGTCGTGGCGCTGATGCGAGAGACGTGCCGCGAGGCGGGAGCGGCCTTGTTGCTGGTGTCGCACGATCGGGAAGTGCTGGCAGGGTTTAGACGGGTGGAACCCATGAAAACCTTGAACCGGGCCATCGCGGTCCCCGAGGTGGCGGTGGTATGAAATTGGGTCTGATCGTGCGGCGCAGCCTGCGGCAGCACGCCCTGAGCACCAGCGTCACGGCGGCTTCCATTGCCCTTGGGGCTGGCTTGTTGATGGCGGTTTGGATGGTGAAGGAGCAGGCCGGGCGGACCTTTTCCAACACGAACACAGGTTATGACGCAGTGCTGGGGGCCCGTGGATCCAAGCTTCAGTTGGTCCTGAACGCAGTCTTTCACCTTGAAGCCTCGCCGGGGAATTTACGTTGGGCAGACTATGAAGCCATTCGATCGCATCCGTCTGTGGCCCTGGCCGTGCCGCTGGCCATGGGGGACAACTATCGTGGCTGGCGGATCGTGGGCACGCTGCCAGAGTTTTTCACCCAAACGGTGTTGGACGCAAGCGGGCGGCGGTTCCGTCTGGCCGAGGGACGCTGGTTTGATCCCACACTGCGGGAGGCGGTGGTCGGGAGTTTTGCAGCGCGACGGCTGGGGTTGAAAGTCGGCGATGAGTTTCAACCCTATCACGGGCTGGAGTTCGACGAGCAGGCGCAGCACGAGGAATCGTATGTGGTGGTGGGTGTACTCGAACCCTCCAACACGCCAGCGGACCGTGTGCTGTGGATTCCGCTCGAGGGGGTGCAATGGATGGGCGGCCATGACCCGAAGGCGGCGACGGAGATCAGCGCCACGCTGGTCAAACTCAAGAGCGGTGGGGCCGCTGGTTTTCAGTTGGATCAGCTCTATAACAAACAGGGGGAGCGGTTGACCTTCGCATGGCCGATCAGCGCCGTGGTTTCCGAGTTGTTTGGAAAGCTGGCATGGTTTGACCGGGTTCTGACCCTGGTGGCCTGGCTGGTGGTACTGGTGGCCATGGGTTCGATCATGGCGGGCATCCACAACTCGATGCACGAGCGGCGCCGCGAGCTCGCCATTCTTCGGGCCCTTGGGGCGCACCGCTGGATTGTGTCGGCGGCAGTATTGCTCGAAGCGGCAGCCATCGCCGCACTGGGGGCCACGGGAGGTTACATGGTCTGCGGCGTCATACTGGTGGTGGTACGCGGGATCATCCAGGCGGAGACGGGGGTGGTGCTGGAGGGGCTGACCTGGGACCCGGTGCTTGTCCTGGCCCCGGCGAGCATGATCGCGCTTGGGGCGCTGGCCGGGTTGCTTCCGGCACTCCAGGCCTATCGCACCAACGTGGCGGAGAACCTTGTTCCCCATTCCTGAGCGGCCGTGACAGCACAGCGCTCATCCCTTAGAGTCTGGCGGCACTGCATGTGGCTGGCAATGATTGGTTTCCTGGCGGTGCATGGCGGGTACGTGCGCGGAGCCAACCCGGAGGGCCTTCCTCCGGGGCCGCGTGGCAAACCCATCCGGCCGCCACCTGTCTTCCTGACGAACAGCCCCGCGCCGGGAGCGGAAGGCCCCACGGTGGTCACCTTGCCCGGAGGCCGGGTCATCACCAATTTGCCGACGAGTGTGCTCCCTCAGTCGCCCTCGAATACAGTCCGGCTGCCCAATCGCGCCGCGCGCAAGTTTGAGCCGATGGGTTATCAGGCAACCAGCTTCACAGAACTGGCGAGGTTCTTTGTGGAATTGCCGCCAACCAATCTTCTGGCTGCGATGAGTCCGGCCGCGCGTTGGGAAATGGTCCGCAAACAGATCCCTCTGGATATTCAGGCCCTGGATGGGAGGAAAGTGGCCCTGGCGGGCTTCGTCCTGCCCCTGGCGTTGAGCGGAGGACGTGCCACGGAGCTTCTGCTGCTGCGGACACAATCCGCCTGTTGCTTCGGCCTGATGCCCCGGGTGAACGAACTAATTTTGGTCACACTGCCCGCACCGGGCATTGTTCCCCGGCCGGATACGCCATTCGTTGCGGCGGGCACACTGGCGGTGAAGTGGGTTGGCGAGGGCGGAGAACTAATCGCCATTTATGAAATGAAGGCAGACCGCCTCGAGCCGGCGGCTGGCTATTAACTGAGATCAGGCAGGCCCTCCACACTGTTACCCCCGGTCAAGCAGGCCGGGTTTTGTGGAGGGGATGGGCGGTTGCCAGAACCCGAGCAGGCAGTCATGCTCAGCCCATGAGAGCCCACATGTGTATCCTGCGAGCTGGTATGGCCGCGACGGTGGTCTGGGTGGGGACGGTGTTCAACGGCCCGTCGGCGGCGCTCCCGACTCCCGTTGCTGACAGGGGAAGGCTGGCCCTGACGCCCATCACAGGAGCGCGATGGCAGTTTGATGGATGCGTGGGCCGCCGGGTGGAAGTGAACGTGCGGCAATGGCTCCTGCCCGCGCCAGAAGCGAATCCTGGCATGTTGGAGATGTTCCGCCTGCGCGATCGGCAACCGGTGACGCAACTCGTGCCATGGGCGGGAGAGTTTGCAGGCAAATACCTGATTTCCGCCGTGCTGGCCGCGCGCATGAGCGAGACCCCGGAGTTGCGCCCGCGGCTCGCCGCCTTCGTCAGGAGCCTGTTGGAGTTGCAGGCGGAGGACGGCTACCTCGGGCCATTTCCGCGCGCCGAGCGGCTTCTTGGGCACTGGGACTTATGGGGCCATTACCACGTGATGCAGGGGTTGCTGCTGTGGTATGAGGACACCGGGGATTCCGAGGCCCTGATGGCCTGCCGACGCATGGCCGACCTGATGTGCCGGACCTATCTGGACCAGCCGCGGCGCGTCTATGACGCGGGTTCGCACGAGATGAACATGGCGATCATTCACGGCCTCGGCCGGCTCTATCGGCAGACGGGCGAAGCGCGCTACCTGCGCCTGATGCAGGAAATCGAGAAGGACTGGGAGCGCGCGGGAGATTATCTCCGCACGGGGCTGGCAGGAACAGAGTTCTACCGGACACCCAGGCCCCGCTGGGAGAGTCTTCATGATCTTCAGGGACTGGTAGAACTGTGGCGCATTACGGGGAAACCCGCCTACCGTGAGGCCTTCATCCGGCACTGGCGCAACATCGCGCGTCTGGACCGGCACAACACGGGCGGGTTCAGCAGCGGTGAGCAGGCCACCGGGAATCCCTTTGCCACCGGCGCAATCGAAACCTGTTGCACCGTCGCCTGGATGGCCCTCTCGGTGGATATGCTCAGCCTCACGGGCGATCCCCGTGTAGCAGACGAGCTGGAACTGGCCACACTCAATGCCGGTCTGGGAGCGCAGCATCCGTCCGGACGCTGGTGGACCTACAACACGCCGATGAACGGCGTGCGGGAAGCCTCGGCACACACCATTGTGTTTCAAGCACGGGCCGGAACCCCGGAGCTCAATTGTTGCTCCGTTAATGGCCCGCGGATCCCCGGCCTGCTGAGCCAATGGGCGGTAATGTCAGACACCAACCGCCTCGCGCTCCACTGGCATGGACCGGGCCGCCATGAACTCCGATGGCCGGATGGACGGCAGGCGCGGCTCCGATGCGAAGGGGACTACCCGTTCTCGGGCCGCGTGCGGTGGGTGGTCGAGGAACCTTCAGTCCATCGCTTCACTCTTCGTTTCCGCATGCCAGCCTGGACTACTCAGCCCCGGGTTCGCGTGGCCGGCGGACCGTGGGTTTCGGCGGAGCCGGGCACGTATTTCGACTGCACACGACAGTGGAACGCGCAGGACACGGTGGGGATCGCCTTCGACCTGCCGTGGCGCCGTCTCATGGGGGATCGGGGAACAGCGGGCTGCGTTTCGCTTTACCGGGGGCCGATTCTCCTGGCATGGGATCAACGCTTCAACGACCAGGATGAGCCAGACCTGCCTCCCGTGGCGCTGGACCGCCTGGACAAATCCCGGGTGAGCATTACCCCACCAGGCTCAGATGCCTGCGCCCCATGGCTTCGGGTGGAGTTGGATGGCCAGCGCACGCTCACCCTTTGCGATTTTGCCAGTGCGGGCGCCACCGGCACGCGTTACCGCTCGTGGCTGCCCGTGGCCAATGCTCCCCCGCCCTCTCCGATCGCCCGCGCCCCTGCAGACCGAAGTATTATTGGCAAAGGAGCTACCACGTTTCGCTGGACGACCCGGACCAATCGGGCGCTGACCAACTATGTTTTTGCTATTGCCGAAGACCGTGAGTTCCGCCACCCGGTCGCGCAGCTCACTCCGCTCACTGAGCCGCGAGCCACTCTGGATGCCTCCCTGAAACAATCGCTTCGCCCCGACCGATGGTATTTCTGGCGAGTCGTAGCCCAGGGACCGGGCGGCGAAACGCCAAGCCTGGAGCCGCAAGCCTGCTTTCGGTTCGATCCCCGGATGACAGAAAGCCGCGAACAGGAGCAGCCAACTATTGCGCCCGATGGCGTGGTCCTGCGCGTCCCGTTGCGTGGCGAGTGCCGGCCGCTATTTGGGACGGTATTGCGCCAGAACGGTTTCGAACCATGCGACGGCCCGGACAAGTCCCCCACGGGGGCTGTGCGGTTGAACGGGCGAGACCAGATGCTCGTTTTTGTCCTGCCGGAACTCTGGGAGGATGACTTCTCGGTGGCGGTCTGGGTGCGGTTGCGAGAGCTGCCCAACGATCGCCTCGGGCAGGTCTTCTCCGCCTGGGCCGGCCCAATGGATGACCCACTGCGTCTCACCGTCGAGCGCGGCAAGCTATTTGCCCGCATCGAGGCGCAACAAGCCTATTCCACTGAAGGTATTCCCATTGCCCCCGGCTCGTGGCATCACCTGGCTGCCGTCAAGACGGGGAATCGTTTGCAGCTCTTTCTTGACGGGAAACCACGAACCGTCGTGACGGTTCCCGCCACCGTCACTACACAGGCCCTGTCGTGCGCCCTGGGTGGGAATCCCAACTACGGCGGCAACGAATTTCTGGCCGCGGATTTTGCCGAATTCCTGATGATGATGCGGACGATGACGGAGCAGGAAATCCAACAACTTTCGTCCCGGCCGTGAGAGGCTCTGGAAGCCGTGCGCTGTGGCGCAGCCGCACCCGGCGGGCAGTCAGCGAAGCTGGAGACGAGCCAGCTCGAGGAGGATCGCTTCGAGTTGCCGGTAATAATCCTCCTCAGGAAGGCTGGCTTTGGCCTCGCGCAGTTCCGCCACGCGCGCCTCGAGGGCGTCACGACGCGCGCGAAGGTCCAGTGGCAGTGCCTTCTCGCCAGGGCTGGGCAGGAGGTGAATCTGGTGCGCACGCAGACCGTCCAGCTTGCCCTCTTTGGGCTTCTTGACCGCGCGCACTCCGCGGAACCAATCGGCTGGGGTGCCCAGCCCGTCACCGTTGTCATCCACAAGGGCATGTTCCGTGGCCAGGCGGCCCTCCGTCTTGTAAAATTCAGCCACCCGCGCCGATGCCGTGAGGAAGGCCTCGAGCAGCGAGGTCTGTCCATCCTTGTCCAAATCGCTGGCAGGGTCGGTGAGCGCCGGGGCGAGGTGCTCTCCAAAGCGCGCATAATTCAGTTCATCGCCGCTGCGGGTGGCGGTGATAACAACCCGGTTCGTAGCGGCTAGAGCCATGAGGAAAGGGGCACTGGCCGAAGCAGTATTGACGACTACTACCGGACGCCGCACGGGCTGCAGCCAGGCAGCCAGTTCACCTGCCGTGAAGTCCGGGCCGCGGAGGTTGAAGCGCGCCTGTTTGCCATCCCAAGTGCCGTGTCCAATCAGCACAAGCCAGAAGGGAAGATGCGGGTTCGACGGAACGCTCTCGATGATGCGCTGCAACCTGTCACGGTCGGAGGGCGCACCGGCATCTACCCCCAGGGTTAAAACGAGCACCCCTGCCTGACGGCCGGCCGCCTCCCATTGACTGGCTTGTCGGAGGAAGTTGGACCCGTACTCCGCCTCGCCAGGCGCGCCAACCACCACGAGCAAGACCGGACTGTTTGAGGCGGCGCTGGCGACCTCTATCGTTCCGCCTTCACGGGCCTCATCGGCCATGTCCCCGAGCACCGCAACCGCCAAAAAGACCCCCATCCCGAGAAACCACCATGCGCGCCTCGGCGACCGCATCATCCACAACGCTGCGTCCACCAGGCCGGATCTCGCCCGCCACAACTTCATCCCGAGGCTCATGGCAACCCCCTCCAACGCCGGAGTCCCCATTCAGCAATCAGGCAGCCCAGGGCCAGCGTCAGCATCAAGGGGTGATGCCAGATGGGGTAGCTCCACGGCTCCATGATCGGGGCCTGTTTGCGAGGCAGTTCGCGAACAAATCTTGGAAGTTGGGCGGCGGGCACCATGGCGCCTCCGGTCCGGGTCGCGATGCTCTCGAGCAGAGCCGCGTTTGGCTCAAGGGAGGCGAACTCTTCCGCCATGGGGTCAAAGGTCCACCCGGTCTCGGCCCGTCCCACTTCGACTCCACTGGCATTGGTGACCGTGGCGCTGGCGCGAAACGCGCCCGACTCCCGCGGGATGAAAAGCGTCTCGTAGGCGCCAGCCTCGGTGGGCGAAGGCTCAGCCACGAAACGCGCCACAACGTTGCTCCCCGGGACGGCATTCGTGGCGGCGGTCTCGATCGTGACAGTCACAGTGGCGTCGTCCATCGGTTGAAACTTCTTGTCCCGGACCCGGACCCGGAGATGCAGACCTTCCGATGTTCCAATGGCCGGGAGCTCGGCGGCGATCTCGACTGGCCGGGGTGTATCAGCGATGAGCCAGCGGATCAATTGGCGCCAGGCTTTGTCCATGTCGCGGCGGGCCTCCTGGTCTTGCATGCCCCAGCGCCAGAAATCACCCACAAGCAGAGCGGCGGTTTTGCCGCGCCCAAAACGCTGCGTGACCAGCGCCGGATGGGCTTTGCCCTGGGAATCTGTCGCCGTGGCCAGGACACTGGCCCCGGGTTTGGTGTCCCGGACAAAGTTGAAGACCTGAAAAGCCGGCATGCTCTGCAAACGGGCATTCTCGTCGCCTTCATTGTCCCGCAGGCGCAGCCAGGGCTGCAGCCAACCCTCTCGCGTCAGGTTGAACTTAAGTTCTGGCGGGCTTGCGGATTCCTGCGTTCGGTCCAGGTAAACCGGCAGGGCGTCTCCGATGGGCGTGCGGTGGTAACCGCCTTGCTGAAAGGACTCGGCCCCTCCCAGCATGAGCAGTCCCCCGCCGCGCTCGGAGACGAACTTCTGCACGAGCATCGCCTGGTCTGGTTTAAAGAAGGCGGCCTCGAGGTCATCCAGGATCACCGCGTCGTAGCCATACAAATCCTCAGCAGTGACCGGGAAGCCGGTGCGCAGTTCCATATCGTCGCGCGTATTAAGGCGAACCAGCACCGGCTGGTCATAGCGCTCGACCTCTTCGCGGGACTGATCTCCGAAGCCACGAAAGAGAGGATTGCCCGTTTCGCCGACCCGGCCGCGGAATTCAAATTTCGGCTCGCGAAGGGCGATGCGCACCAGTGAAACGAGTTGAATCTGCTCGTCGGCCTGAAGCGCGCGGTTGAGATATTTGTATTCCCAGTTGGGGCGTCCCGAGACGTAAAGGATGCGGTAGGGGCCGCGGCCACGATCCACCGCCAACATGCGGCTGTTGTTCACGAGGGTGGCCTCCGCCGTTCGGTTGGTCACGAGGCCGGCCTGCGTTTCGTCGCTGAGACCGGCCTCGAGACGATAGAAGGAAACCCCTGGACGATCCGGCTTCCATTGAAAGCGGAACGCCAGTGTTTGTTGGTTCCTTGCGGGTGTCAGTGTCTGTTCGCCCACGCTGCGTCCGCTCGGATCCACCAGGCGCGCGCGCACGGGGTGGCGGTTCAGACCCGCCACACGAACGTCGGCTTGCAGAGTGACCGGTGCGTCCTCGAAAGGCGTTTGCGTAACACGAAGCTGGTCCACCGCAAGGTCCTTCAGGGCGCCTGGCCGTCCAATGAGGACAGGGTAGATGGGAGGCAGGTTCCGCAGGTCGGGCATGGAGGAGCGCAGGTCGGTGGCAATGCCATCGGTCAGCAACAGTACACCCGCGACCGGCTGGCCCTGGAACCGTCCGCCAAGGCCCTCCAGGGCCGCGCCAAGTGCCGAGGCCCGACCGTCGAAGGGGATCCGCTCGAAATCCGCGCACGGCTTGAGTTGGGAATCAAAGAGAAAACGGCGCACCTGAAACTCGCGCTCCAGAGCCTCCATCCATCCGCCCGCCGTTTGGCGCAGAAGGTTCTGCATCTGCCCACTGCGTGAGAGCGTTTCCCCGGAATCCTTGATTTCCAGCCCACGGCTGTTATCCGCCAGCACCAGGAAGAGGTTGGCCCCCGGACGCGCGCGGCGGCTGGCCCAGAGCGGTTCGAGGAGACAGAACAGCAAGGCGGCAATGCCCAGGGTCTTGAGAAGGGCGCAGGCCGCGAACAACGGGCGACGCGGAGCGCCCCGGTAACTCCACAACACCATGCCGATGGCCGCAACTAAAGCCAGCGCCGCCGGCCAGAGCCGATGCGAACCGGCAAAAGTGATTTCCGCCGTAAACATCACCGGAAGTCCTCGTTACGGCGCGGCGCGGGATTGCCTCCCTCGGTGGTCCGCCCTCGACCGAGTTCCTCGTAGTAACGGCGGACCAGATCCTGATATTTCTGGGGCACCGGGTCGCGATCAATCGGCGCCAGTTGGTCCTTGGTTTCGCGCCGCGCCAGTTCGGCGGCGATTTCGTCGCGCACTTCCACGAGCGGTTTAAGCACTTGCAGGCGGACTGCAGCCCAATCCGGTTTCTTGAGTTCGCGTTTATATTCCTGGCGCATCTGGCGGGCCCGCTCGCGCGCCGTGGCCAGCCGGTTCCGCAGATCAGCCTCGTCAACCATCTCTTCGACTTCACGCAACTGATCGGACCACGGAGCAAAGTCATTTCCTGTGATGGGACCGCTGCCGGCCAGACTCCCGTCATCAAAAAACCAGTCCAGGTCGCCGCTGCCGGCACGTCCACCCCGCCCACCAGTTTGCGGCGCACGCTGGCGGTTGTTGGCCAGTGGCGAACCGGCCTCGTCCCCACGCGCTCGGCCCGTCCCGGGAGTCGAGCGGTTATCTTGCGCCGAAGCGGCTTGGCCGGTTTGTTCCTGCCCCTGTGGCCGGCGCTCGCCGGTCCGAGTCTGACCCTGGTCTGCAGGCTGCGACCCGCGCCCACCGGGCGCCGCATCCTGCCTCGATCCCTCTTGCGGCACAGAGCCGGGCTGTCCGTTCTCCGCGTCTTGTCCAGTCTGACCCGGCCTTTGTCCGCGGCCCTGCGCCGACTGGCCTTGGCTCGAGCGTTCTGGCGCCGGGCCACTTTGTTCGCCCGGTTGCCGCCCGCCTCGAGACTGGCCTGGTTCCTGGGCCGGCCGCTGGGTTTCGTCTTGAGAGCGCCCCTGCCCCGCTTGCTCCGAGCGGTCCGAAGGCGAGGTCTCGTCTCGACCAGCCCCCTGCCCTTCTTGAGGCCGGACTGGCCCCGCAGGGGCGGCCTCTCCGATTTGAGCCAGACCGTTGGTTTCTGTCTGGCGTCCGGCCCGGGTGATCTCTCTCTCGACCTGAGAGGACAGATCTTCGAGCTGTCGCTGGGCCAGACGCAGAGTTTCGGCGTCATCGCCGAGGACCCGCTCGGCGGCGCGTTCGATCCCCTCGCGCAAGCGGCCAAGACTGCTCCGCACACGTTCGCCCGCCTGAACCGCCTGCGGCCCCAAACCCTGCCGCATCATCTCGGAAGCCAATTCCATGGCCTTGGCGTTCTCACGTTCGGCCACCTCGCGCAACCGGTTGTCCATGGCGCGTGTCATCAACCCCTCGCGCACCAGCTCCTCCTGGAGCTTCTTCACACTGTCCGCTTCGTCCTGGCTGAAGCGCCGCAAGGTGTCATATAACTCACGCGATACCAGCGGCTCGGCTTCCTCGGTTTGCTGGGAGACCTGCGTGGCCAGGTCAATCAAATTGGTCAGCCGCTCACGCTGCGCCTGCATTCGCTCGATTCCGCGGGTCGCATCCGGCTCCTCACTCAACGAGCGTCCGCGCCCGGCGCCAGTGGCAGTCAAGTCGCGCTGAATGTCCTCCTGACGGCGCTCCAGCTCGCGGGCCTGGCTGCGCATTTGTCGCAGGTCCTCGGCGAACTCGCTGGCGCTCTGGCGGCGCATCTCGTCGCGCATTTGCTGGACCTGACGCTGCGCGCGCGTACCAGCCGCCAGGGCTTGAGACGGATTGCCTTCCCGGGCCGCCTCGGCCGCCCGCTGCATTTCCTGCCGGGCCTGCTCCATCTGCTGGCGCTGTTGCGAAAGGCGTGATTGGTTCTCGGCGCGGTCCATGCGCTGCATCAACTCGTCTGCGTCGGACATCAACCGTTGCTCCTCTTCCTCGAGCCGTTTCAACTGGCGGCGCAGTTCCTCGCGGCGGGTCTCGTCGGCGGCTTCCTGCAGCGCCGCCTGAAGTTCGCGAAACCGTTCGTTGAGATCTTGCTGGCGACGGGCCAGTTCCTGCAACCGGTTGAGCACCTGCAATTGCTCCCGCCTCTCGGCGCTTTGCGGGGCCTGCGCCTGTCGCTCTGTTTCGTAGCGGTTTTCCGGCCGCGCCAGGTCGAGTTGATTCAGTTGCCGTTGCATCTGTTGCTGGCGGCTGCTTGGACTGGAGCGCTGCCCGCGGGAGTTCTGCCGGCTCACCGAGTACTCCCGTTCCTGCAGCTTGAGCAAAGCCTGATAAGCCTCCTGCTGCGCCGCCAAAGCCTCCTCAAGCTGGGCTGGCGTCAACCCGGTAGATTTCAGCTTCTCCAACGCCTGCTGCATCGCCTCGACCGCTTTGTCCCACAAGGCCTGGGCCCGCGCGTCACTGGCGTTTTCCCGCGAGGCTTCGGCCTGTTCCAGCGCCTGCCCCTGGGAATCGCGCACAACTTCGGCGTCCTCCTGAAGGTTGACCGGACCCCGGGGTGCACCGGAACGCACTGCACCGGCCGAGGCGGGTCGCGGCGGCACATCACTCACCGCTCCAAAGGCCTGCGGGGCACCCGCCAGAGAGACGAGACTCCACCGGTGTGCGTTTCGCGCCTCAACGCGCGATGATCGAATCCAGGTTGAACCGCTGACCGCTGTGGCCTCTCCGCTGCGGGCACTGCCCAGCACGCCGGGGCCGGCGCCCCGTGGAACAGCCCGGCCCGCGCCTGACGGTTTGAACACCGGGGCATTGGTCGAACGCACGGAAACGCCCCCCTGCCGCTGCCACAATTTCCAGGTCGCACTGATGATCTGTTTTTGGAGTTCTGCCAGCCGGGCTGGCCGACCGCCTTGCTCGTCACCAGACTCGCCCTGGGGCGACGACTCCTCCCCGGAAGGTGAGCCGCCACCCTGGCCTTCGCGGAAAACCTCATCGAAGGGACGCACCTCGGCAAAAAAGAGATCGCTCGCGGTGCGGCGTGGCTGGCCATCCGGGCCGATGTCCTCCGCCCAGATGTGCCAGCTCAGCAAATCGTCCGGCTTGAGTTCCAGATCTTCCAGACGCAACAAATGCTCAAAGGTCTTCTTCTCCCGCCCCGGAACCGCCCGGCCCAACTCGACCACTTTCGGCTCCGCGCCGGCGCGCAG
>Ga0073934_10008280_pt1 | contig 13961 bp, 8 predicted proteins | sample LarsenN4metaG_FD_76834 | JGI IMG/M metagenome (GOLD analysis project Ga0073934, IMG submission 76834) | Hot spring sediment bacterial and archeal communities from British Columbia, Canada, to study Microbial Dark Matter (Phase II) - Larsen... ...
CAAGTCCCGATTGGTGGCGGCGATGATGCGGAACGAAGACTTGCGCACCTGGACCGATCCTACCGGACGGAACTCTTTCTCCTGCAGGACTCGCAGCAGCTTGCTCTGCATGTCCTGCGGCAGTTCCCCGATCTCGTCGAAGAAGACGGTTCCGCCGTTAGCTTGCTCGATCAAACCGATTTTGGAGGTCACCGCGCCGGTGAAAGCACCTTTGGCATATCCGAACAGTTCGCTTTCCATCAGCGGTCCGCCGATAGAACTGCTGTCGACAACCACGAAGGGACCGCCCGTTCCGGCATTGTGAATGGTCCGCGCCAGCAGCTCCTTGCCAGTTCCGGTTTCACCAAGTAACAGGACTGGCCAGTGGCCTTTGCCGAGCTTGGCGGCCATGCGCAGAGTCTGTTGCAAGCGCGCCGAATGGCCCACCAGTAAAGGTTGAGGGTCGTGACCCCATGCCTCTTCCGAATAACTCATCAAATCATCTCTCCACGCGCCTTGTGATTGGCGCTGCTACAACATCCCGACCAGGAGGCCCGTATTAGAGGCGTCGCGAAACCGATCCGTGCGCTTTCATTTTCGGAGCACATCGTTCGATAGCCGCTTCAGGAACAGGTTGCGCGAGAGGGACAGCGTAGACCGTTTCCGTTCTTCAACCAGTTCCTGGGTTGCTCTCCCTTCTTCTAGTAGTGGGAGATAGCGCCGGGAAATCTACGAAAGATTTTAACCGGACCGGATGTTGGACGCCAGCAACCCTGTTATTGGTCGAGCCGCACAACGAGGGCGCCCGTGCCCAAACGCGCGCGCAAGGCGCCGGCCAGTTGCTCCGCTTCGTCCAAAGCGGCTTTCCTACCCACCAGGACCCGCCAGACCGTCACGTCGGAATCACGCTCGACGATTGAGACGGGAGCGAACTCAGCTTCGAGCTTGCGTGCCATGCTTTCGGCGTTCGCCCGAACCCGGAAGGCACCGACTTGCACTGCGTACGCCGGCTGTCCTGCCGGAGGAGTTCGCACTGCTTCGGTATCCAGCACGTCGATTCGCACCTGAGACACTCCTGGTCCGAGCATCTCGATACGCCGCGCGGCTTCTCGCGAAAGATCGATGATGCGGCCGTCGATGAAAGGACCGCGATCGGTGATGCGTACATCGATGCTCTTGCCGTTGTCGAGGCGCGTGACCCGGACCATCGTGCCGAAGGGCAACGTGCGATGCGCCGCGGTGAGTTCATCCATGTCGTAGATCTCGCCGTTCGCTGCTTTGCGTCCGTGATAAGGATGTCCGTACCAACTCGCAAGGCCAGTCTCCGTGGTGATGCGCGAGGCTGGAGCTCCTGGCGCTCGCGCAACGCTGGTGCGGCGGGCACAAGCGCTCTCAACAATGCTGAAGGCGACGAGGATGAGGGCCAAAAAGCGTCTTGCGGCGCACAGATGGGGCTTCAAAACATAAAACATTTCGTTCTTCCGTTGTTTTTGAGGCATCTTGAGCCGTCCCGAGAGTGAGTTTGAGTCCTCGATCTTCATTTTTTTCTTGACTTTCGGCGCGAACAAATTTATAACAAGATCACAATGCGGTCTTTTCACGGATCGCAAATTTGATGTCACGGAGAATAGATCGATGAAGAACGCGACCAAGAAGGCAGCGAAGAAGGCGACCAAGAAGGCCGCCACGAAGAAGAAGAAGTAACAACGCAGCGTTCCATAAGAGCGCGGCAAGGGATCAACAGCAACGGCCCCGGGAAATCGGGGCCGTTTTTATTTTGGGTCCGCTTCAAACAGCGCAACATGAAAGCTCTCTCCCATCCCGAACAACAGCGTCTTCAACTGCAAGCGTAACGCCTGCGCCTCGCGTTCGTCAGCGGCGCCAAGCGCCGAAGCGAATTGGTCCGACTCTCCCACCCGCAGCAACCATTGCGACATTCTTTCAAATCGCACTTTGCGCAGCCCGGCTTTAGAGGCCACAGAAAACATCTCGTCGAAGGGCACGTGTGCGGTGATGTCACGGGCGCCCGGTTCCGCAAGAATGTCATCCGACGCGTTGTGACGCCGGTACGACATCAGCGAACCGGTGCGGAAGCGGACAATCTCCCGGTTGGTATAGCCGTAGTCAATCACCAACAGGTATCCACGGCTCAAGACTCGCGCGATGTTGCCCATCACGGTTTCCATACGGACTGGAATCTCAACCGTGATGGGTTCTTCCAACGCACTCGCGCTAGTCAGTTTCGAAGCATATTCCCTGGCTCCGTTTCCAAGCGGTTCTCCATCGACCCATACGAATCGGTCCTTCTCAAGCCCCACATCGAGCTGACGCCAACAGCCCGCCGACAGCCTGGCTACATCCACCGGCAAAGCATCGAACAGTTCGTTGGCAAAGATGACCCCTTCGAAGCGGTCCGGCCACTGGTCGCCGATATCGATGCCCTTGTAGACGATCCCTTCCATCGCGGGCTGCATTTCGCCCCGTCCGCAACCAAGGTCAAGAACTGCATCGCAGCCCAACTGCCGGATCGATTGAGCTACCAGCCGCCCGAACACAGGTTGAAGCTGCGCAGCGGTAAAGAAGTCTCCGTGCTTGCCGAAAGGATCGCGCAAGCGCCGGTAGTACCCTCCCTCGGGGTGATACAGAGCTATCTCCATGAAGCGTGAGAACGGAATCGATCCGCGAGCGGCAATTTCTTGGCGCAACAGGGAGTCCACCACCGTTCCAGTTTATGGCGGTTGGCCCTCGCTGTGGCTCACTGGAGCGCTTTACACTGGAGCCAATGGCGTTGCCGGAGACGATCCGAGTGAAGTTGAGTTCAGAAGCCGCCGGCGCCGTTTCCTTTACGCCGGTGGTCAGCCAGGAGCTGGCGATGCTCGACCTGTTGGAGGTCATCGTCTCCACGGCGGGCCCCGACGTAGCGCGTGTGGCCGAAGTTCTCAAGCGCGGGAACGTTGTCAGCGGTTCGACCCGTTATCGCTGGCCGGGTCTGGAATGCGACCATACGGACCTGCACAAACTGCTGTCGCGCCTGCCTGTGCCGGAACCGGAAAGACCGTTCAATCCCCAACTCTGCACACGGGTCATTCTGCGAAGCGGGCTCAAGCGGTATGAGCTTACGGTCGAAGTCGCCGCCGGCAAAGGCTGGTTTCAGAAGAGCAGCTTTTGGGAATCGGTTTGCGCGCTTGGGCTGCGGCCGCTTTATGTCACTTATCTTTATCGGGAGAAAGCCGACTCTTACCGCTCGGTACTAAGCGCGGAGCAGGCGGCCCAGCTCAGCAGCGCGGCTAATGCGATCCGGAACCGCGCCCTGGCGCTACAGATTGCGAACACGCGTCTGGACAGCATCGAGTTCCTGCAATCGCGTTAGGGTTTCAGGAATGCCTGGACTTCACCTTCAGCACGATCGGGGTTCCCTGGAATCCAAAACGCTCGCGCAGACGGTTGATCAGAAACCGCTCGGTGGAAAAGTGCAGCTTCCGAACCTTGTCCATGAACAGCACGAAGGTAGGCGGACGAACGGACGGTTGCGTTATGTAGAGAATTCTTCGATCGGGCTCGAACGTCAGAGTTTCGACAAAGCGGTTGAGTTCTCCCGTGGAGACGCGTTTCTCGTAGGAAGCGAAGCAGTCGGCGATTGTGGCCAGCAATCGCCTTACACCGGTTTTGTTCTTCGCCGAGAGGAACAAGATTGGGGCGTACTCCAGGAACTTGAACTGATCCCGGATCGCGCGCTCGTAGTCCTTGCGCTTCTTCTCGGGAATCAAGTCCCACTTGTTGACGGCAACAATCAGCGCGCGGCCTTCTTCGTGCGCGTAGCCCCCGATTGTGGCATCCAATGCCACGGGCCCTTCCTCGGCTTCAATCAGCAGAACAGCAACGTGGGCCATGCGAATGCTCCGGCGAGCCATGAACACGCTCAACTTCTCCGCCATCAACTTGGTCTTGCCTTTACGGCGGATCCCGGCTGTGTCGACAAACGTGTAATCACGGCCGTCGATGCTGATGGATTCGTCAACAGAATCTCTCGTCGTTCCCGCAATCGGTGAGACGATGGCCCGCTCCTGTCCGAGAATCGCGTTCAAGAGAGTCGACTTCCCCACATTGGGCCGGCCAATGATCGCCACACGAATCGATCTGGCTGTTTCGACACTCTCCGCGCGCGGTTCGCCGGCGGGGAACTCAGCCGTAACGTGATCCAAGAGAGTATCGATTCCCCCGTGGTGCTCCGCCGAGATTGGAAAAACATCCGGGAAGCCGAGCCGGAAGAACTCGGCCGCCAGAACCTCGCGTTTCGGTACATCGATTTTGTTCACCGCGACAGCGACACGCTTGTTTAACTGCCGCAGCATTCTGGCAAGATCGAGGTCCGCGGAGGAAAGCTCCGACCGGCCGTCCACGACGAAAACCACCCAAGCCGCGTTCTCCAACGCGACGCGGGCCTGTTTGAGAATCTGGCTGGGAATCAGTTGGTTGTCATCCGGGATAATACCGCCCGTGTCAATCAACTCAAACTTGCGGCGGTTATACTCCGCTGTGCCGGCAATACGGTCGCGAGTGATGCCAGGCTCATCGCCAACGATAGAGCGCCGTTGTCCAAGAATCGCATTGAACAAGGTCGACTTGCCGACATTCGGCCGGCCGACGATGACGACCGTTGGAAGATCTTTATTTGCCTGTGCCGCTGGATCCACTGAGGTGAGACGTGGTGGGCGGTCCCAGGCTCGAACTGGGGACCTCCTGCTTGTAAGGCAGGCGCTCTAACCGGCTGAGCTAACCGCCCGTCAGGTCCCAGGATAGCAGGACCGCGCAGGGAGTTACGCTTCACACCCTCGGAAGCAGTCAGTTCACGACCCGATATAGCGTGCGTAGATGCTGCGAGCCACACCCGGGTCGGTGGTCCCCTTGATGATGGCGCGGCCGTCGGGAAACACGGTCATCTCGAAATCGTCCAGCCAGGCCCGCAGCGCGAACTCGTTTAGGCGCAGGTTCTTAGCCACCGCCTGTAGTTGTTCCGCCAACCGGGCCAGGTCCACCGGCCGCTGCCGTTCATGGATCTGAACCGCGTTTCTTCCGCAAAGGCTGATCGGCGCCCGGCGCTCTCCGTCCAGATACGGGAACTGCCGCAAACCACAGACCTGGCAATCCGAACGGCGCGGCGGAACGGAAATCTGCCGCATCTGCCCGGTCCAAACATCGATCGTCGTCACCTTCAACGGTTGCCAGGCTTCGGCCGCGCCCGCTAGCAGCAGCCTGTAGACCCAACTGACCTGAAGAGACGCTACGATGCTGGTGATCGTGTTGATCACGCCTGCCGTGTCGCAGGTTGCTTGCGCACCGCTTGGCGGCGTCGGGTAAGCGCAGGCAAAGCAGGCGGCCCTATCCGGCACTACCGGCATCACGACGCCGTAGCTCGAAACCGCGCCCCCGTAAACCCATGGGATCCCGCGTTTCACCGCGTACTCATTGATCAGGTAGCGCGTCTCGAAATTGTCCGTGCCATCCAGGACAATCGCCGCGTCATCCAACAGGTCATCGATGTTGCGCGATGTGAGGTCGGCAATCTCCGCCCGGACATTTACCTCCGAGTTGATGGTAGCCAGCTTTCTCGCCGCCGCCACCGCTTTCGGAAGAGCCTGCCGTGCGTCTTCCTCGTCATACAGCCACTGACGCTGGAGATTGCTCCATTCAACATAGTCCCGATCGATCAGGATCAGGCGGCCAACGCCTGCCCGGGCCAAAGCTCCGGCCTGGAAAGCGCCCAGCGCACCGCAACCGGCGATTGCCACGCAAGACGAAGAGAGCCTCTGCTGCCCATCCGCGCCGATTCCGGGGAAGAGAACCTGGCGCGAGTAGCGGTCCGAAACGAAATCTGCCATGCTGATCCGATGCTAGCGCGCATGTTGCTATCATGAGGTCGTAGTGATCCGGCCTGGGCGCTGTGCGCTTTTGCTATCCGTGGTCATTCCACTCGTCGCCGCCGCTCTAGTCCAGGCCGCGGCACCTCCTGACTACGAAGGCAAAACAATCTCGGAAATCTCGTTTGCTCCCCGGGAGCAACCGCTGAGCCGCGACGCGCTTGGGCTGGCATTGCGCATCCGAGCGGGCGACCGCTTCGACTCCCGTGAGGTAAGCGCAGCAATCGAACGTCTTTATGCCACCGGCCGCTATCGCGACATCGAAGTCGATGCCGAGCTGGACCAAAAAGGTGGCGTGGTTCTGACCATACTGACTGAGCCCAATTTCTTCGTCTCTCGCACTACGGTCGATGGCGTGCCTGATCCACCCAACAAAGGCGAACTGGTCAGCGCAACGCAACTGGAACTCGGCGAATCCTACGAGGAGAACGACATCCCGGAAGCGGTAACGGCACTGCAGCGACTCCTTCGCGAGAATGGATTCTACGCCCCGGATATCCAGTGGACGTCCCAGACCCGCCTGGCCACCGAAGAGGTCGACATCCGGTTTCAGGTGAGAGCCGGCTCGCGCGCGCGATTCAGCCGGCCGGTGGTCACCGGCCAGCCGGGCATACCCGTCAGGAAAGTGATCGGGCTGGCGAACTGGGATCGCTGGTGGGGACTGCTGGGCTGGAAAACGGTCACAGAAGAGCGGACGCGCAATGGCATCGGCAGGATCAGAAACTACTACCTGAAGAAGGACTATCTCGAAGCAAAGGTCCAGATCGAGCGGCTGGAGTACCAGGAGAAATCGAATACCGTTCAGCCCCATCTCCTTGTCGAAGCCGGCCCGAGAGTCAGTATCACCACCTTGGGCGCCAAGGTCTCGAAGGGGAATCTCCGCAACCTGATCCCGGTCTACCAGGAACGGACGGTCGATCGTGACCTGCTGTTGGAAGGGCAACGCAACCTGACGGACTACTTTCAGGCTCGCGGCTACTTCGACGCCAACGTGGAGTTCGTCACAAAAGAGTCGAAGGAAACCGGGGAGGAAGTGATCGAGTACCGCATCACACGCGGTCCGCGATTCAAACTCGACGCCATCATGGTGGAGGGAAATCAGTACTTCCGCGACGAGGACATTCGCGAACGCCTCAGCATGACCGAAGCCCACTGGCTCCGTTACCGCCGCGGACGCTTCAGCCGGGCGTTGCTGGCGCGTGACATCGAAGCGATTGAGGATCTGTACCGCTCGAACGGATTTCGGGATGTACGCGTCACCAGCAACGTCGATCAGAGCTACCGCGGGAAACAACGCAATCTGGGCGTCACTCTACAAATTGAGGAAGGACCCCAGTGGATGGTGGAGGCTCTCGAAATCCGCGGCGTCGACCTGCGCCTGATACCGGAGGTGGAAGGTATGATCACCTCAACCGCGGGCCAGCCCTACAGCAACTCCAACATCGTGATCGATCGCGACGCCATCCTGGGCTACTACTTCAACAGCGGCTACCCCGAGGCGCAGTTCGATTTCACGGTGGTGCCGGACAGCGCCGCTCATCGCGTGCGTCTCGAGTACCGCATCGTGGAAGGCCGCCGGAATTTTGTTCGGGACGTGCTGGTCTCCGGCTATGGGGAAACCGATCCCGAACTCGTCCAGAACCGGATGCTGCTGCAGCCGCAGGATCCGCTCTCGCAAAGTCGCATGGTTGAGACGCAGCGGCGGCTCTATGATCTCGGGATCTTTGCCAAGGTTGACGTCGCGATTCAGAACCCGGAAGGGCGCGAGCGCGACAAGTACGTGCTTTTCCAGTTGGAACCCGCCAGCCGCTATTCGATCACTCTCGGATTCGGCGCGGAAATCGGACGCATCGGCGGCGGGTCGGATTTTCAGGCCCCCGCCGGAACCGCGGGTTTCAGCCCGCGCGGATCATTCGGCGTGAGCCGGCTGAACTTCCTGGGAACGGGTCATACTGTCGGCCTGCAAACCCGGTTATCGAATTTCCAACGACGCGCGCTGATCAACTACTTCGCGCCACAATTTCGTGGCCGGGACAACGTCAACCTGACGATCAGTACGCTGTACGACTTCTCACGCGATATCCGCACTTTTACATCGCGCCGGGTCGAGGCTGCCGCGCAGGTTGGTCAACGTTTCACTCGTGCTAACTCCGCCCAATACCGGCTCACATTCCGTCGCGTAAGCCTGGACGAAGGCAGTTTGAACATTGGCGATCAATCTTTGATACCGATCTTCTCGCAGCCGGTGCGAGTCGGGCTGGTATCCGGGACGTTTATTCAGGACCGGCGCGACGACCCGATCGAATCGACACGAGGCTACTACAACTCCATCGACGCCGGGCTCGCCACACGTCTGCTCGCTTCGCAGACGCAGTACTTCCGGACGGTGGTGCGGAATTCCTCGTATCACGCGCTGAACCGCGATTCGGTCTTCGCGCGCACCTCAACCTTCGGTTGGCTTTACAACTATGGCTCTCGCGAAATTCCTCTGCCGGAACGATTCTACGGTGGTGGCGCTTCCAGCCATCGCGCGTTTCCCGACAACCAGGCCGGCCCGCGCGACCCGATCACCGGGTTCCCGGTAGGCGGCACTGCGTTTCTTTTCAACAGCATTGAGCTGCGTTTCCCGTTGCTGGGGACGAACCTGGGAGGTGTACTCTTTCACGATATGGGCAACGTCTATTCGGAGATCGATAAGCTCAGTTTCCGTGTAAGACAGCGCGGACTTCAGGATTTCGATTATATGGTCCATGCCGTAGGTTTCGGGATCCGCTATCGCACTCCGATCGGTCCGGTGCGCGTCGATCTGGCCTACGCACCGAATACGCCGCAGTTCTTCGGCTTCGAAGGGACACGGCAGGATTTGTTGCTCGGTGGCGGAATAGCAAACCGGGTATTCCGCCGGGTCAACCGCTTTCAATTCCATTTCTCGTTAGGTCAGACTTTCTGATGCGCCAAACGGTGGTTTTCTTATTTCTGTGTACGCTGGCGGCGGGCGAGATCATTGATCGCGTCGCCGTCTCAGCGGGTAACCATACCGTCACGGAGAGCGAGATCCGCCGCTACCTGCGCTTCGCCGCCTTCTTCGGACAACGTGAGCCGGATATGAGCCCGGAAGCGCGCCGCATCGCGGCCGACCGTCTGATTGACCAAGCGCTCATCGGCCGGGAAATCGAGTTGGCCGGGTACACACCGCCTTCCATGGCCGAAATCGAAACCCGCATCGTCGATTGGCGCAAGCGGCGCAGCCAAACGGAGGCGGATTTTCAGAAAGCGTTGCAGAGGTATGGTTTCACCGAAGAGGACTTGAAGCGCGAAGTGCAGTGGCAACTCACGGTGATTCGCTTCATCGATTTTCGTTTCAGGCCTGGAGTCCAGGTATCCGACGAGGAGGTGGCTGAGTTTTACAAGAAAGAGTTCCCACAATGGCTCGAAAAGCGCGGGCGGCCCCGGGAGCCTGTCCCTCCGCTTGAGGAAGCCCGCTCGGAAATCACGGAAACTCTGGCTGAAATCAAAGTCACTGCGGCCATGGAACAGTGGCTTGCGCAGGCCCGGCAGCAGACGCCCGTGCGCTATCGCGAGGCATCGTTTAAGTAATGAACCGCAGAGCGCGCTGGTTGCTCGGAATCACAGCCTTCGTGGCTATGATCGCGATCCTCGCGATTTCCGCTCTGCGCAGCCAGTGGTTCCGCGATCGCGTACGCGAACGCCTGGTCTACGAGGTGGAGCGCGTAACCGGCGGGCGAGTCGAAATCGGCTCGTTTCACTTCGATTGGGCAGGCTTGGTGGGCAGCGTCAACCAGTTCGTTCTACGTGGCAAGGAAGCGCCGGAACGCGCTCCGCTATTCCGGGCTGAGAGGATAGAACTTCATCTCAAGATCGTCTCTCTATGGCGTCGGGACATCGATCTGCGGGAACTGCGCGTAATCCGCCCCGAAGTCCATATTTATGTTGCTGCCGACGGAACGACAAATCTGCCTTCGCCGCAGGTTCCGCGGGTACAGGGAAATCCCGTTCAAACTTTATTGCGCCTGGCGATTGGACGGTTGGTGATCAGTGACGGCGTGTTCGGCTGGAACGACCAGCAGACTCCGCTGGACTTGCAGGCAGATCGAATCCAAACAACCCTTGACTACCAGGTCCCGCTCGAATCGGGTGCGAGCGCTGCGTACACCGGGGCGCTGAGCGCCGGCGAAGTCCGGCTGCTGAAGTATCCACCCGCCTCACTGGAAACGAATATTCGCCTGGAGGCGCAGCGGGTGCAGTGGATGAATGCCAAGGTGACCACGGCAGGTAGTCAACTTGTAGCCAACGGCTCGCTCGAGAACTGGCGTGAGCCTAAAGTGGAATCCACCTATAGCGGAAACGTTACGCTGTCGGAACTCGGCCAGCCGGGGTTGACAACGGGCACGGCAGAGGTTGAGGGCAACGTGACATGGTCGCGCCAGGAACGGTATCGCACCGAAGGCAAAGTGATAGCGCGCGGGCTCTCGGTGAGGCAGCCGCGGTTTAACATCTCCGGGATCGCGGCCAATATAGACTACGAAGTCACTCCGGGCCGCGTTGTCGCCAGGGGCGCGCGGATTGACGCGCTCGGCGGTCACTGGACGGGGAGCGGAATCATATCCAATGATTTCTCGGTACTCCGCGCCGAAGGCGAACTCCACCAACTCCAGGTAAACCAGGTTCGAGGGATTGTTCCGCAGGAGTTACCCAAGTGGAATGGAGTGCTTTCGGGTCCGGTGCTGGTGGAGGGCCAGTTGACGCGCGCCGGTCTGCGCAACTTCCGCATCGCAACCAAGACCAACGTCGAACCGGCCGAGGGACAACTTCCCATTCGCGGAGAAGTCAATCTCAATTGGGACCAGCGCACGAACCGGGTCGATTTCGCATCTTCTTCCTTGACCACTCCGGGCATACGGCTTAACTTCCAGGGGGCACTCGGGGAAAAGCTAGAAGTAGGGGCGATCGTTACCGACCTGGAGGAAGTGGAACCAGTGGCGGCGCTGGTTGGAGGGGTGGAGCGATTCGAACTGCCGGTCCGCCTGCAGAAGGGCGAAGTCCGCTTCAACGGCAGTGTCAGCGGCAATCTTCAGGAGCCACGCATCGAAGGCAAACTCCAGGCGGCCAATGTGCTGTTCCGCGATCAGCGCTTTCAACGCGTTGACGCGGGGCTCAAGGTCTCCCGGTCCGAACTGTCGCTGAACGAAGTGCGGGTGGAGCAGAACGGCGCGCGCGCGGCGGGCGAGATCAAGCTCCAACTGGCTAACTGGCGAATGACCGATGCCGGCGCCATCAACGGCGCCTTCGGAATACGCAACTTGAACATGAAATCGATGGTTGCCCAATTGGGCGGCACGATACCTGCCGAGGGCACGTTGTCCGGTTCGGCGTTGATCGAAGGCGCCGTGGGAAATCCAGTGGTTACATCTCAGCTACAGGTGGTGAACGCGGCGTTGGCTGAGGAGCGATTCAAGCAGATCGACGCCCAACTGCGCTTCAACACCGGCAACGGACCGGATGCGCTACGCGGGTCCTTGACCTTTGACGGAGCGAAAATCGAACTCGACGGAACGTTGCGCCGCACCGGATCTGACTGGCGCAGCGGCATCCTGCACGTCCGGACACGCGGAAGCAATATCCAGCTCGAACGGTTCGAATCTCTGCAAGCCCGCCAGCCAGGACTTAGAGGCAATGTGCAGCTACAGTCTGAATCCGAACTGGAACTGAAGAACGGCCAGCTCAGCCTGCGGTCGATCAGCGGTACGCTCACCGGCGCTGCGCTTGCGCTCCAGGACCGTAAGTTGGGAGATTTCCGGGTCGAGGCCTCGACGCGCAACAACGAAGTGGATCTTGTATCTAGCTTGAATCTGCCGCAGATCCGCATTCGAGCTACCGCAACGGCCGGCCTGGATGGGTCGCACCCGGTTAAGGGAACGATCGAAGTTCCGCCGCTCAACTTCTCGATAATCCGCGACATCGCGATCATCTTCAAGCCCGAGCTACGGGATTCGCCCTGGCCCGTCCGGGGATTCGTGGAAGGTGGTATGCGCTTCCAGGGTCCCCTGAGCGAGCCCGAAAAGCTGAGCGCCACGATTGCGTTACGCAACTTGGTCGTCCGGCCAACCGATAGCCAGATCGGTGACACCCAGATGGATCCGAACGACCTTACGCTCCGGCTTGCCCGGCCGGTCGAGATCCAGGTGGACGCCAAAGCCGCGCGCATCCAGAAGGCGGAGTTCGTGGCCAAGGAAACGGATCTCACCATTGACGGCTCCTACAGTTTGAACAGCCGTGTGCCGTGGGATCTGCGCCTGAACGGGTCAGTCAACCTGGCGGTGTTAACCACCGTCAAACGCGACCTGATCGCGTCAGGGAGTTCCACGGTAAACGCCACCATCCGCGGCGCGGCGGCCGAACCGCAGTTGAGCGGGCAAATGGAGATTCGTAATGCATCGTTCTATTTGCGCGACATTCCCAATGGCATCGACCAGGCCAGCGGCACGATTCTCTTCGAACGGAATCGCGCCAACATTCAGAAGCTGACCGGACAGACAGGCGGCGGGACGTTTGCAATCACCGGGTTTCTTGGTCTGAGCCAGGGTTTGGTCACTTACCGCTTGCAGGCTGAAGCGGATCGAATCCGTGTGCGCTACCCGGAAGGCGTGAGCACGACAGTGGATGCGGACCTGGCTTTAAGCGGCAGCTCTGTGCGGTCCGTGCTCAGCGGGAATGTCACCATTCTTCGCTCCAGTTTCAACCCGCGCTCGGATTTCGCCAGCCTGCTGGCGTCTTCGACGCGCCCGCAACCGCCCCCCGGAGCGGGCAGTGAACTGCTTTCCGGTGTGCAATTCGATGTGCGCGTCCGCACCTCGCCCAACGCTGAATTCCAGACCAGTTATACGCGTGATATCGAACTCGAAGCGGATCTGCGGTTGCGCGGCAGTCCGACCAAACCGATATTGCTGGGCCGCTCCACGGTGAGCCGTGGCGAAATCCAGTTTTTTGGAAACAAGTACACGATCCAGCGCGGTGAAGTGTTGTTCTACAACACTGCCGTGATTGAACCTGCCATCGATCTTGACCTGGAAACGCGCATTCGCGGCATCGATGTCACCATCAACTTCGCCGGGCAACTGAACAAGCTCAACGTTACGTATCGCTCTGATCCACCGCTGCAGACGAGCGAAATCGTGGCCCTGCTCACGGTGGGCCGGGTTCCGGATACGGTGGATCCATCGGGCCAGTTCCGCACCCAGTCCAATCAGAATATGATCGGCGCCGGCAGTAACGCACTGCTCGGTACGGCGCTGACTGGCGCGGTCTCCAGCCGGTTGGAACGGTTTTTTGGCGTCAGCCGGATCAAGATCGATCCGCAGTTGCAGGGGCTTGACAACGTCCCACAAGCGCGCCTGACTGTAGAACAGCAGATCTCTCGCGACATCACGTTGACGTTCGTCACCAACCTCAGCCGCACGCAGCAGCAGGTGGTACGGTTGGAATGGAACCTGAGCCGGGAATGGTCAGTGGTCGCGGTTCGCGATGAGAACGGATTGTTTGGTATCGATTTTCTGCTGCGGAAGCGATTGCGATGACGTTTACAAAGTACCGCTATCACCGCCAGCGAATGATCGAGGAGCAGTTGGAGCGCCGCGGTGTACGCGATGCCCGTGTGCTGGACGCCATGGCGCGCATTCCTCGCGAAGAGTTCGTTCCGCCGCACCTTGAGGAGAGCGCTTATCTCGACGAACCGCTCCCGATCGGATGGGGCCAGACGATTTCCCAGCCTTATATGGCAGCGCGCATGGCTGAACTGCTGGAACTGCGCGGGGACGAACGTGTTCTGGAGATTGGCGCCGGGTGCGGCTTCCACGCAGCGTTGCTCGGATTGCTCGCGGCAAAGGTGTACGCGTTAGAAATCGTACCGGAACTGTGCGGGGTAGCGCGCGACAATCTCGACCGCACGGGACTCGGCGCCAGAATCGAGGTGATTTGTGCGGACGGCTCGCTCGGCTATCCGGAACAGGCCCCCTATCACGGGATATCGGTCGCCGCCGCGGCGCC
>Ga0073934_10008281_pt1 | contig 13958 bp, 15 predicted proteins | sample LarsenN4metaG_FD_76834 | JGI IMG/M metagenome (GOLD analysis project Ga0073934, IMG submission 76834) | Hot spring sediment bacterial and archeal communities from British Columbia, Canada, to study Microbial Dark Matter (Phase II) - Larsen... ...
CTTGTTCATATTTTTCATCAGATCGTCCATCGAGCCAAAACTACCCATAGATTGTGGACCGCCAAACTGTCTCTGGCTCCTGTCAGTAGCATCCTTTGGATCTGCCAGTGATATCAACACCTGCGGGCTACCGTCTGGCGCCGTATCTATTCTTACAACCACGAATTCTTTCCTCATTTTCAAGTATATTGCATATTCTTCCTGCTAAAATTGTTGCTATCCTACTTATCCTATCTATTCGGTAGCCATTTGCACCAATTCAGAAAGTTGTTTGCCTTTCCCCTCAGAAAGTGCCGATATACCACCATTCAAACTTTCAGCTATAATCCCTTTTCTTGCAAGCACCTGGGCAACATTGAGCGAAGTATTTCCCATCATGCAAACGAGCAATGATCTTCCATTATGATCTCCCAATGTCTCATCCAGTTCCTTAGGGATCTGCTGGGTTGTGAGAAGTTGCTCCACGTCTCTTGCCTTTGGTACTGCGATCCTGCTTGCATCGCAGCCCAGTGAATTCGCGATCAGCTCTATTCCTTCCTTACGTGGCGTGTACATCGTGTGAATCCAGAGTATCCTATCGTAGTTTCCAATGTCTGATACAGCATCCTGCAGGTTAACCTGCAGTCGCCTCGGCTTTTCTTCCATCTGTGCAATATTCTTTCTGTACTTTTGGATTCCATCAGCAATTATTACGACAAACTTTCCCCCATAACCACCAAAGTTGGCCATCTGCATCACCGCGTAAAGCGCAAGGGCACTGCTCTCCCCTATGTCGTGACCTTTGTCTACGAAAAACTTTAACAGACGTTTTGCCTGCCCAAAATCCACTTCATGCTGTGCTGCGTATCTTTCTGGTTCGTAGAACTTCAGACCTGCCGCCTTCCCTTTCGTCCTTATTCCTGCAACATTCTGATCACCTAGTGGGAAGACAACATGCAGCGCCTTCTTTCCATATTTATCCGTCATGTATCTGCTCAAACCACCTGATGTACCACCGGTACCAAAGGTGCAGACAATTCTGAATTCCGCTAACGAATGTCCCTGTTCACGCAATTGCTGGTCTATCTCTTGCGCAGTCACGGTTCTGTGTACCTCAACGTTTAGATCGTTGTCATATTGTTCTGGACAGAAACAGCCGTAGATCTTCGCAAGGTGCTTTGCCAGGTTTATTATGTCCTGACTTGCCAGCAGTGCTTCTACCTCGGAACTTGATCTATCGAAAATGGCAGGGTCGAACCCGAACGCGGAGAGCTGCGATCGAATGTTCTGCGCGGTTGCTTTTGCTGCTAAAAGGTTTGCATTGCCCTTCATTCCCGGAGCAGGGCAGATGTCCATGTCAAGATTCATGATACGTATCTTCTCGTTTCTTAACTCCTCGAAGACTCCTTCCTGAAGCTTCCTAGAGACAAGTGTGACAACATCTAATCCAAGCTTACCGATCTGCCCCAGAGCGATCCCAAAGTTACCCGACGTTGCTTCGAATATTGTCTGTCCGCTCCTGAGCTTCCCTGTAGCAATGGCATCATGGATTATCTGGACTGCTGGCCTTACCTTGATCGAGCCTGCCATCAAGTTTGAATCGAACTTGCCGAAAACCCGTAAATCTTTATCTGCAAGATCCAGGCCGTACTCCTTTCTTGCACACTCCCTTAAAACTTCAGTAATATCAATCAGGGGCGTTGCGTTGACAACCTTCCCTTCACCTGGCTTTTCTATATGAGGAACCTTGCTCCATATCTCTCGCTCAAAATGCTCGAGCAGAACGCTGTCAATGTTACCCCCTTTATTTTGTTCCTGCAATCTTATCCAGTGCTACATGCGCAATAAGGTCTTATAAAAGATATGATAGGCTTTCAATCCAAGAATTCAAATAAGTACTGCTTATCACCTAGAGTTACTAATACCACTAATTATGTTACATTATACTTCAAACCATACGGAGAAACCTTTCTCAATTCACCAACAATTTCTACCAATGCATTAACAGTCGCATCAATTTCCTCTACAGTATTCTGTATGCCAAGCGTTAACCGCAACGAGCCTGTTACCTCTTCATGGTTAAGACCCATTGCCTTTAACACATGTGATGCCTTTTGCTTCTGAACAGAACACGCAGAACCTGTAGAAGATTCAATCCCATTTTCATCCAATTTAATAATCAGATCCTCTCCATTCACTCCTAAAAATGTGAAATGAGCGTTGTTAGGCAATCTTTGTACAGGATGACCATTCAGTTTAGAATATTTTATTTTACTTGATACAGAATCAATCAACGCATCACGTAATTGCTTAACATGACTTGCATAGTCATCCATATGCTGCATTGCTAATTCAGCAGCTTTGCCCATTCCTACTATACCGGCAACATTCTGCGTTCCAGATCTGATTTCATTTTCCTGCCCTCCTCCATGCATTACAGGTTCAATCTCTAAATCATTACAAATACATAAAGCACCTACGCCTTTTGGTCCATACATCTTATGCGCTGACAATGTTATCATGTCAATTCCTAATGATTGCACATCAACAGGTATCTTCCCAGCAGCTTGAACAGCATCCGTATGAAATACTATATCATGCTTATACGCTATTTCTGAAATCTCCTTTACAGGTTGCACACTTCCAACTTCATTGTTTGCAAACATGATACTGATCAGAATTGTTTTGTCACTTATCGAATTTTCCAATGCATTTAGATCAATTATTCCATATTTATCGACTGGCAAATACGTAACATCAAATCCATTTTTCTCCAATTCCCTGCATGGCTCAAGGATAGCTTCATGCTCTATGCTACTAGTAATTATATGGTTACCTTTCCTTTTCATTGAATTAGCATAGCCTTTCAATGCAAGGTTGTTTGCTTCAGTAGCTCCAGAAGTAAATACAACAACACCTTTACCATTTATGAGTGAAGAAATCTTTTTCCTAGCGAGCTGCAAGGCATTGTTAGCTTGTCGACCAAACTTGTGTATCGAGGATGGATTCCCATAACGTTCCTTCATGTAAGGCATCATCTCATCAATTACTTCATCTAGCATAGGAGTAGTAGCTGCGTAATCCAGATAGATCATTCAAATCACGTTAAGGCTTCCAGTTCTATAGCCACCAGCTTCGATTGCAACAAACTTGTAGCCTAATTTTTTTAATTCAATATCAAGTTCATCAAGTTTCGCCTGATCAAACAACAAATGTCGTTCATCTCTACCAACTTCAATGCGAGCAATCTCGCCATGATCCCTTACCCTTAGTTGTTTTACGCCAAACAACTTCTTTACAATTATCTCCGCCTGCTCTATTCTCTTTAGTTTATCATTAGTAACCTCTGTACCATGTGGAATTCTGGATGCCAAGCAGGCATTAGATGGCTTATCGAATACAGATAAACTTAATTCATTAGCAATATCCCTAACATCGCTCTTCTTTATTGATAATTCTACTAACGGACTCTTCACACCATTTTCCTTTAACGCAATTATCCCAGGCCTGAAATCATCTAAATCATCTGCATTGGTACCATCAACTATCAATTTTGCATCTTCCTGCTTTGCAACTTCCAGTAAATGTGTAGCAAGTTCACTTCTGCAATGGAAACACCTGTACTCATCATTCTTAACAAACTCAGGATTTTCCAATTCACTGTATTCAATTATCTTATGTGTAATCCCGATCTCCTTCGCTACTTTCCTTGCACTTACAAGCTCTTCATCTGACAATGTTTTGTAATCAGCAGTAACTGCAATTGCATTTCCATTAAGTGCTTTTTTAGCTGCATATGCGACAACTGCGCTATCAACCCCTCCAGATAGAGCAACAACTACTCTGCCTTTATCGGAAAACCAATTTACCAGCTCATCAAACTTTTTCATGACTATTTCACTGACAACTTATCAATTATTGCCTGCTGTAATAAAGATGATACAACGCGAAACGGCATGTTTAATTTTACAGATACATGCTTAGCATCTTCATATTCTGGCTTTGCATATACAATTCTATCCTGCTCCTTAACTACTTTAACGCGAACAACAAATTCCTCTCCCTTGATACTTACAGGTACTGATATAGTACTTCTAGGAACTATGTAACGATTGGTTTCCTGTACTCTAACACCTAACGTCCCTGACTCCTGTATCAGCGCATTCATTATAGGATTCAACAACTCATAATCACACATGACACGTATGAGATTGGCAGGCCTGTTCTTTTTCGTCATAGCAGGTATCACACTAACGTCTTTAGCACCTTTCTCCATCAAACTATCGATCATATTTCCGATAACTTCACCGCTAGCATCATCTACATTGGTTTCCAGTACATAGACGGTATCTGTCTGCATCACCTTCAACACCTTACCAATAACCACTTTAAGCACGTTAGGAATGTTTAGAAATTCTTTGCTTCCAGCTCCATATCCTACCTTACTTGTTTGCATTGCAGGATAGAAATCCATTGATCCCTTTGCTAAATTAACAAGCATTGATGCACCTGTAGGAGTTACTAGCTCACTGTCAACAGGACCTCCAACAAGTGTAAAATTCCTATTCTTGAAAATTTCCAGTATTGCACTTCCCGGGTTTGTTATAGTACCATGCGAAAATGTTAACGTACCGCCACCAACAGCAATTCTACTAGCATAAATTTTTGCATTAAATAATCCTAAATCCTGTATCGCAACTGCCGTTCCTATGATATCAACAAGCGTATCTATGCTCGAAGCTTCATGCAGATGTACATTGTTATAATCTTCGCCATGCACGTGTGCTTCAGCTTCTATCAATGTCTTGATGCTCGCAAGTGCAAATGCCTTGCTTTTATGTTCTAAATCTAAGGAATCACAACATTTCTCAATAGCATCATAAACTTCTGTACCTTTTCGCTCATGCACATTGTCTTCATACTGTATATTCAATGCAGTTGCACGGAAACCTGATCTTTTAACATCATCAAATGATATGTTTATTATCTTACTCCCCTCAAGAAAATTTTGACAGGACATTATTGAATCAATGACTTTTTTCTTGTTGGCACCAATATCGATCAATGATGAAAGCAACATATCTCCAGATATCCCAGAGATCTGACAGTCAAAGACTACTAGCATGCAACTTGTAAACATGTGTTTGAATATAAATTTACTTTACACGAGAAAACACACAATCAATCAGTTATTGTTGTAAATGTCAACGTCAAGCAAAGCTATAAGTAATTGCAAAAATCTAGGGCATGGTAGGTAGGTACAATATCATATGATAACGATCGTTGGTTCTGGCAAAGTAGGCAGTTCTATGGCTTTGCAAATAGCAATGAAGGAGCTTGATACGCAAGTTCTGTTGCTAGACATAGTTAAAGGGCTGCCGCAGGGAGAGGCCATGGATATTTCCCATCTGTTATCAGAAAGGGGTATCGATACTCATGTCAAGGGCTCTAATGAGTATGCAGACATGAGAGGCTCCGATATAGTCGTAATAGTAGCAGGAGTTGGAAGAAAACCAGGCATGACGAGGATGGATTTACTAAACACGAACGCTTCCATAGTAAAGGGTGTTGCAGAGAAGGTGGCAAAAAATGCAAAAGATGCTACAATAATTACGGTTACAAACCCATTGGACCCAATGACTTACGTAACATTGAAGACTACAAAATTCAAGAACAATAAAGTGATGGGCATGGGCAATATGTTAGATGTATCAAGGTTCAAGAGCTTTATTGCTGACGCTACAAAGATGTCACGATCAGCAATAGATGCGTTAGTAATTGGAGAACATGGAGAAAATATGTTACCGTTGGTACGATACTCATCTGTATCAGGTATCCCATTAACTAAGTTTCTGGACAGCAAGAAATCAAAACAGGTAGTAGAAAATACAAGAAAGGTAGCAGCAGAAGTCATAGCATTAAAGGGCGCAACGATCTATGCACCGGCAAATGCTGTTACACACATGGTCGATGCAATAGTCAAGGACAGGAAGGAGATAATGCCAGTAGCGGTTTATCTTGACGGTCAGTATGGAGCCAAGAATGTCTGCATAGGAGTTCCAGCAGTTCTGGGTAAGGATGGTGTTGAAGAAATAGTTGAACTTGAATTGAATGCTGAAGAAAAAGAATGGTTTAACAAGGGTGTTAAGAGCGTCAAAGACGCAATAGCAGGCATGGCATAAGGCTAAATTTTTATTAGGTTTCTAGAATGGAACACTTGCGCTACGATTATTATGTGTTGATCTAGCGGTAGTGTAGCAAAATGCAAAATATGATAAACATAGCAGTGATGGTGAAACTGGAACCAGATCTCTCTGAAGGTAATGTAAGTTATAACGCAGATGGCACGCTCAACAGATCGCAGACCAAAAGTATTCTAGGTGCACATAGTGCAGTTGCTACCAAGGCAGCTTTCTATTCAAAAGTTCTGTACGATGCCAACATCAAGATATGCACGATGGGACCGCCCATCGCAGACATTGCATTAAGGCAAGCAATGGAGATATGCGACGCAGATGAATTACACCTTTACAGCGATAGAGCATTCGCAGGTGCAGATACTCTGGCAACTGCTGAAGCAGTCAAAATAGGCATAGAACGCATGGGCCCCATCGATCTTGTTATAAGCGGACATAGGGCAGTTGATGGTGAGACAGGCCAGACAGGTCCGCAGGCGGCATGGAAGTTAGGTTTCAACTTTCTCGGCAATGTCATACGTTACAGCATAGATGTAAAGAACAAAATACTTCATGCAACGAGGCTGATAGAGATACAGGGACTCTACAACATCCTAGAAGAGATCGAGTGTCCATTGCCAGCGCTAATTGCCATAGACCCTTCTTACAAGGAACATTACACTACTGTATCACAGCGTCTAAAATATGTTAGATTACAAAGAAATGCAACAAAAAAGATTGAGAATTACAAACAGCACCTGAAGGTCTGGACGGCAAAGGATCTTAACGTAGAAATGAAGAACGTCGGTTTACCCGGTTCTCCTACCATAGTGTACAAAGTAGAAAAAGTTCCAAGAGCCAAGGCAAGCAGACATACAAAGGTAATAGACGTCAGTAAAGACAATGAGCTGAACGATCTGAGCAAGAAACTTGTGGAGATGCTCAATAGTAAGTGAGAACATGAAGTACGAACATCTTTTTGTTGTTTTTGAGCATGATGACGGTCATCCTGCAAACGTAAGTTTCGAGATGCTTGGAGAAGCTAGGAGACTGATGGATGTTTTTAACAAAAAGTATTCCCTTAATGAAAAAGTGATAGCAATAATTCTTGGTCATGATATAAGACCATTGTGTGAAATAGCAATACATGCAGGCGCCGATGCCGTAATATTCGCAGATCACCCAGAATTAAGGTATCCAAAAACAGTTGTCGATACTAAAGTGATAAGCGCAATAGTAAGGGACAAGGAAACAGTTGCAAAAGCCGTACAAATATCTGAAGATTACATAAAACCAAGGTACATGTTCTTTGGAGCCGATGCCATTGGAAGGCATCTATCTTCTACTGTGTTAGCAGAGCTCGATTCTGGCCTTGCATCTGATGTCAACAAACTGGTCGTAGACGACGTTACTCTAACGCATGAACATAAGACAAAAGGCAAACCAGAAAAATACGATAAAATATTATTCATGTACAGACCAGACTTTAGTGGATTTTTATGGACACAGATCTTATGTTTAGATAATAAGAACCCAGAAATATCTCATGAGTTTTCGCCGCAGGCATGCAGCATCATCCCAGGCGTGTTTCAACCAATTAATGATGAGAGCAGGAAAGGGAAAATAATTGAATACGAACCAACTTTCTCCGGTAAAGATCTGAGGATCAGGATAACAAAAAGGGAAGTGATAAAGAGCGAAGTGCCACTGGAGGAATACAAAGTAGTGGTTGCGTTTGGTCGTGGCATAAAGGACAGCCCAGAAAGTAATATCAAACTAATAGAGAGGCTTGCAAGGGAATTAAAAGCTGAGGTTGCAATTTCATTACCGTTATCAAAGCAACCATACAACATTAGCCAATCATTAAAATCAACTTACTTCATTCCAGCTAGGGTCGTTGGCACAAGCGGCAAGAAGATACAGCCAAAATTATACATAGCAATCGGTATAAGCGGCGCTGCCCAACATATAGTTGGAATGAAAGATGCAGAATTTGTAGTATCAATAAATCCAGATCCAGACGCGCCAATCAAGGATGAAAGCGATATCTACATACAGGGAAGGATGGAAGACGTCTTACCTGCATTAATTGATTCAGTTAAAAAACTAAAGAATGGTGGTAGATAATAATGGAGAAGTATGACGTTGCAATAGTTGGTGGCGGCTCTGCCGGTCTAGCTGCACTAAAAGAATTATCCAAACTAGGTTTACAGGCAGTAGTACTTGAAGCAGGCAAGCCAGTTGGTTCCAAGAGCATTACTGGTGGCATACTTTATTCTAAAACATACATGGATGCAAAGGTCCACAATGTAGAAGAAGTGTATGAAAATTTTCTAGACGAAGCACCTGTTGAGAGGAAGATCACTGGGTACTATCTTAATGCTATCTCTGGCAACAAGGTGTATGAAGTTGATCTAACTGACGCGCATCACTATCAGACGAACTTTGCCTATTCCGTATTGATGGTTAAAATGAACAGGTGGTTTGCAGAGCAGGCTGAAGAAGCTGCGCAGAAGATGGGGGGCGGCATAGTTTCCGGTGTTCATGTTAACAATATCATATGGGAAAATGGAAAGACAATAGTTGAGACGGATGAACTAGAACCCATAGAAGTTAATGCAATCATTGCAGCTGACGGTGTCAATTCAGAAGTCGCTCTCATGACTGATGCTAGGAAGAAGTTCGATGTGGAAGCGTTGTATCAGGGAGTAAAATCTGTAGTACGATTACCCGAAGATATCATCGATGAACGATACAATTTGAAGGATGGCGAAGGCGTAGCACATCTATTTGCAGGAGACATTTCGAGGGGGCACAATGGCGGCGGTTTCATTTATACAAACAAGGACACACTTTCCGTTGGCGTTGTATATCATCTAGATTCTTTAATAAAGAGTGCGATCGAACCATACAACTTGCTTGACAGTTTTCTTACAATACCGCAGGTAAGCAATTACATTAAAGACGAAGTTCCTTTCATAAAAGAGACAAAGACCTCCCAAAGGAAGAGCAATTACGAATAAGGTTTGGCATAAGTAAGTTATTAAAATCATGGGAAGAGTTGCGATACACCTACTATTCAAAAAGTGCCAGAAAGAAGGCAATGCAATCAGGACTCTACAAAAGCGAAGACGAATTAAAGCAAAGATTAGACGAAACCAGAAAGCAGGTGGAAGAAAAGTTTGGAGTTTCATTTGAAACCAACTATGTTGAGCTTGAGTACGCTGCAAAGCTTGTTCCAGACGGTAAAAGAGCATTGATGGAGAAACCTTACAAAAATAATGTTCTGTTCCTAGGAGATGCTGCTGGTAGAGGCGTATTTGTTGGCACAAGGATAGAAGGTATAAACATCGGCATAGATGACGCTGCAAGGGCAGCAAGGGCAATTGCAAGGGCAAAGGAGAAGAATAATTTCACAGAACAATACTTGGGCGCATCATACGGCGAATCAATAAACGAAAGCCCCTATACGAATGACATAAGGAAGATAGATTTTGAATATCTGCGAATATTTGTAAATGCTTGTAAAGATATTCCAACAGAATCTTTGAACCTGTTCCTTCAACTAGGATTCATACTTCTGCGCAAAGCATCAGTGCAAGAGTTCGCTAAAGCAATTACGAAGATGCTTGACCAGCGAACATTGCTAGCATTGATTGAGAGCAATGAGGCCTATGTAAAGATACCAATGGAGGTTGCTGAAAAGATAGGCAAGACAGTAGAGCCTGATTATGAAATAAGGCCAACAAACATAGATGACAGGATTGCTAAAATAAAGATAAACGACGATCCTGAACCGCATATAAAGATCATTGACCAAAATTCAAAGTTCATCAAAAGTATGGTGCAGTTATGCCCGACGAAATGTTACATAATGGAGATCCTTGACAAGGAGAGATTCAAGTCGGAAGTTGTGTTACAGCACGAAGGATGCATCGAATGTGGCACATGTTCAAAGGAAACCAACTGGAAGCATCCAAAGGGAGAGAAGGGTGTAACATATGAATACGGATAGTGATCAATAGGTAAGTAAGGTTTTATTCAGGACATACCACAACAAATCATTTGACGATCATTTATTTATTGGACCACTGATATAGTACAGGGACTTGGTTTATGCTGAAAATTAAGAGGAGTGGTTCTTAGGCTATGTGGTCCGTATTCAAATTCCTTGTAGAACTGGCAATGGTCATCTACCATACAAAGCAGCTTATCTTCATACTGCTTGGTTTAGGATCTTTTGGAGTTTTGTTCGGAGGGGCTGAAGTACTGCGCCTTCCTACAAATTTGCCCACTATCGGACTACACAATTCTATAACTTGTGGTGCGTTACAGGAGATGAAGGTTACAGATACTGACATGACTTTCAAGGTAGGTTCTACTTCTACGATAAACGAGCTGCGTTACGATTCTAACACCAAGAATATTCTAGTCAGCGCATCCGGAGAGGATGGCAAGCAAGGAACACTTTGTTTAGAAGTACCTAAAGATCTGCTTGGCACCAAGATCTTGGTTGACGTAGACGATCCCAATGCAAGGTATGAGGTTACAGATCAAGGAAGCGTCAGCTTGGTAAAAGTGCAGTACAACCAGTAAGTTAAATTCTGGTTAATCAATTACTATAATCGTATTAACTCTACATCAAATAATTATGCTGTATGAACATACCATACATGAGAGACAGCGTTACTACGTTATTCAACAGGTGGTTACTGCAGGGTCGGGATAAAGAGATGGAGAAAGAGCATAACTATGCAGTACAAATCATGTTAAAAGAGATAAAGATACGAAATAAATTTGATTTTCTGGATATAGGATGTGGCAACGGATGGACTGTCAGACAAATATCTAAATATTCGTTATGCAAATCCGCATGGGGTATAGATGTTAGTAATGCAATGGTAAAACATGCTAAAGCATTACAAAACTCAAAGAAACAGCACTTCTTGCATACAGATCTTCTTACGTGGAACACAAGAAAGAAGTTTGATGTGATTTTTTCGATGGAAGCACTGTACTACAATATTCCAGTTGAACCTGCTATCAAGAAAATATACGATTTATTGAAACAGGGAGGGATATTTCTTTGCGGTGTTGATTATTATCGTGAAAACAGAGCAAGCCATTCATGGCCTGAGCAGTGTAATGTGAAAATGGATCTGCGCTCCAAGAAAGAGTGGGTAGACATGTTCAAACAAACAGGCTTCACAAATATCAAGCAAAGAAATATCCGCTATCCCACAAAAGTAAGTTCTGAAAAATGGAAACAGAAATTTGGAACGCTTTTTACGCAGGGAATAAAGAAGTAACATATATCATTTGTAAACTAGGTAAATGTTTCCTGAGTAGATGAAGGATGATAGATAAAAGCAAGTGTTGTTAACCCAAATGGATCAAACATGCCTAAATGTAGCTGGTGCAAGAAAAGGGTAAATTTGTTGGGAGTCCGTGGAGCAGCATGTGTTTTATGTGTCTTAGAAAAATACTTGCAAATCCTAATCTTTACGAAAAGAGTGTAGATTCAACACTAGAAAATGAAATCAAAGAATTGATTGATAGTATTGACTAACTATAGGTTATACGTTAAATTAAATTCTTCGACAATAGCTATTTTGTCAGTATCTTTGCTTTAATGATCCTGTACATTATTGCTGCAATTGCAGCACCTATGAAAGGTGCAGTCCAGTAAATCCATAGATCTGTAAAGAAGTTATCACTTACGAGTGCTGGTGCAAGCGATCTAGCAGGATTCATTGAAGCTCCTGAGATATTAGCAAAAAACAGTACATCCAATGCTACTATACCAGCTATCGCTACACCACTAAAACCCTTGAGACCCTTTGTATGTACTACTATAAGGATGACGCCCATTAGGAAAATAGTTGCAAGTATCTCAACTCCATAGACAACTGGAACAGAAAAACTGTAGTTTGGGAAGTTTGCTCCAAGATTTGCATAGTTACCTATGAAATGTTTAACAAAAATGCTGCCAGATATCGCACCAGTTATCTCTGCCGCAATGTAGGTTAGCAGTCGAGTTTTTGGCATGTGTTTGGTAAGTAAGAATCCAATAGTTACAGCTGGATTAAAGTGAGCCAGCGAAATTTTTCCAAATGCGTAAACCGCTATTGCCAGCCCTACAAAATGTGCAAGCGAAATGAAGGAAATTCCAAACACATTATCATTTGCTCCATCTAGAACTATTGAACCAGTAGCAAAAACTACAAGTATAAAGGTTCCAACTAACTCTGCTACAAATATTTTAAGTTGAGTGATAACCATAATGATTTAACCAGCTTTTTCGAGATCAGTTATCAGTTCCCTTACTTTTCTTTCAATCTGGTCCCTTATCTCCCTCACCTTTTCTATCGATTTACCCGCAGGGTCTTCTATGCCCCAGTCTTCCATAGACTTTTCCAAGAGTATAGCAGGACAGGAATTGCTATCCATACATCCCATATTGATTATAATTGTAGCATTATCCATCATTTCATTCGTAATGATCTTTGGTTTGTTTTCGCTTATGTTAATTCCAGCTTCTTTCATAACTTGCACAGCATTTGGATTAATTTTATCTGCTGGCACAGTTCCAGCGCTACTGCAGGTAATACCTTTACCATATTTTTTGCAAAATCCCTCCGCGATCTGGCTTCTCGCAGAGTTCTGGACGCATACGAATAGAACCATCTTATTGCTCAAGGTGAAAGTTTATATTAATAGGGATTTATATAAATCTTCATTGATATGAACGAACTTACACTGCTAAAGTGCATAAGCGATGATACAAGGTTAAGCATTCTGCAGCTAATACGGAAAAAGGAACTCTGTGTCAACGATCTGGTTACAGAATTGAAGAAAGGCCAGCCGTTAATCTCTCATCATTTGAAGGCTCTCAGGAGTTGCGGTATCATAAAGTCAAGAGAGGCAGGGAAAAAAACAATGTATAGCATTTCAAACAAAGAGGTATCACGCTTGATTTCTAGCATAGAGTTGGCAAGCAAAAGAATCATCTCAATGTGCAGCGATTCCTGCTGTAATTAGTTTAACTTATGTATATGAGAACTTTGTTGGTGCATAACGTTTCATTTATTCCAGTTATGCCATCAATGGTACCCCATACACATACTAACCCAGAATTTGGCGTTTTACCTTCTGTTACAGCAATATCAACATTGCCCAGGCCTGCAGTGGCCTTGAAGTGTACCCGTATTGCACTTGAGCTAACCAGCTCTTTTGCATTCCAAGTATGATATGCGACAGTTGAAGAATTCTTCAGACCTTCTTTATCATACTTCATGAAATGGCCATTCGCTTTCAATTGGTCATTACGGTGAATGCTTCCGTTACCACTTATTTCTATGCACTTTTCTGTTACCTTAGAACAAAGGTCATTTGCCAGAAAGTGGAAAAATGTAGTAGATGACCTAGCCGTTGGCCCACTGCCATCTACAACTTTTAATGATTCTTGTACAGAGTTTAATCCATTGCTAGGTAATGCAAGCGCATTTCCTGCCACAAATAACAAGTTTAACAGAGCAAATGTTCCTACGGCAAGTCTCCATGAACTGTTAAATTTTAATTTCATTGAGATGATAGATTTACAGAATGTATTTTACCTTATTCTATATAGTTCATATTCACTAAATTATCTCAATTAGACAATTATTTTGTTACAGAAATATTCGTACGAGTTTACCTTTCTGAAGTAAATTCTACCAATCCGTAACAATAAGATCACCCTGCCTTATGCTATAAAGACATGCAGGTATACGATGAGCTTGAGTATTATCGAAAGCGTTGCTC
>Ga0073934_10008282_pt1 | contig 13956 bp, 10 predicted proteins | sample LarsenN4metaG_FD_76834 | JGI IMG/M metagenome (GOLD analysis project Ga0073934, IMG submission 76834) | Hot spring sediment bacterial and archeal communities from British Columbia, Canada, to study Microbial Dark Matter (Phase II) - Larsen... ...
CCTCTGACCTCTGACCTCTGACCTCTGACCTCTGACCTCTGATCCCTGACTCCTGACCCCTGACTCCTACTGCCAGACAGAATTCGCGCCGGCGCCGCCATCGACGACGTCAGTTCCGTCGCCGCCGACGAGGACATCGTTGCCGATGGCGCCGAGGAGAGTGTCGTTGCCTTCCTGGCCCCAGATCTTGTCGGCATCGTCGCCGCCGTCGAGATAGTCGTTGCCGAGGCCGCCGAGGAGCAGGTCGAGGCCGGCGCCGCCGAAGATGGTGTCGTTGCCGTCGTCGCCCTGGAGGTAATCATCGCCGGCGTTGCCGTTCAGGTTGTCATCGCCGATGCCGCCCCAGAGCGAATCGTTGCCGTCGCCACCGTCGAGCGCGTCATTACCGGCCAGGCCGATGAGGACGTCGGCGCCGAGGCCGCCCTGAACGGTGTCGTTGCCGTTATCGCCCCAAAGCCGATCGTTGCCGGCGCCACCGTCAATCAGGTCGTTGCCGTCGCTGCCGAGTACGTCGTCGTTGCCGTCGCCGGCCTGGATGGCGTCGTTGCCGTCGCCGCCGACGACAATGTCGTTGCCGTTGCCGCCCCAGATGGAATCGTCGCCTGTTTCGCCCCAGATGCGGTCGCCGTCGTCGCCGCCGTCAATGCGGTCATTTCCCGTGCCGCCGAGGAGCGAATCGATGCCGGCGCCGCCGAGCAAGGAATCATTGTCTTCTTCGCCGATCAGGAAATCGCTGCCGGCGCCGCCGATTTGGGTGTCGTTGCCGGCGCCGCCCCAGACGGTGTCGTTGCCGTCACCGGCATCGAGAAAATCGAACCCCGAGCCGCCGAGGAGCGCATCCGCGCCACTGCCGGCCAGGATTGAATCGTTGCCTTCGTTGCCCCAAAGGGTGTCATTTCCGATCCCGCCGTCGAGCGTGTCGTTGCCGCCGCGGCCAAAGAGGCGGTCGTTGCCGTCGCCGCCATTGAGCTTATCCTGGGCGCTGCCGCCCCAGATGGAATCGTCACCGAGACCGCCGTCGGCGCTCGTAATCAGGCCGGTATTGTTGACGATGGAATCGTTGCCCCCCAGACCGAGGGCTTTGACGCTGGTAACAGAAGACTTGGCGTAGCGTTGGCTGCTGGTGACGCCGCCAGCTTCGAGGATCGCCAGGTACTTCGTCGAGTCCTGCGTGTCCTGCATGATGAAAATGCGATCGGCGTTATTCGAACCTTCCACGGTCAGCACGCCGGACTGCAGTGTAATCCCGGTGGCGGGAACGGCCCGAAGTTCCAAGGCTTCCAGTTGAAGTTTCTTCGAGAGGCTCATGCGATTCCTTTCGCCGGATAAATGGGAGGCATCGGCAGTTGGGGTATGTGCGACCGCTTGCCTTTCGAACCAATCGGTTGTGCGAAACGCCCAGCTTGCGGGGATTGCACCCCAGGACAGGCCAAACGAAATTCGCGGTCCGCGAAATAGACAAACCTTGCCGCACCGTCAAGACAGGCCGAGGTCCGCTCCGATTGACGATGGGCAAGCCTGGTAAACAAGGCAAAGAATTCGGAAAGGGAGTTGTGACAATGAAACGGCACGTGAAGTTTATTTCGGTCCTTGCGGCGGTCGCGGCGTTGCTGCCGATCGCGTGCAGCCGCACTCCGGCCACGTCATCGCCGCCTGCTGCGCCAACCGTCGCCGCTCAGCCGGCGAAGGAATCCGAGCCGTCACAAGCCAACGAGGTAAAGAAGGCAGCCCGAGATTTTCACAAGGCATTGACCTCGGGCAACCGAGACGAGCAGCGACCCGCCCTGGCGAAGATCCTATGCACGCAAAAGGATATCGAGACACTGTTTCCCAAACATCAACAGTTTTGGGGCGTGATCGCGTTCGGCTTGATGGGCATCGAAGACGACCTGGAAAAAGTCGGCAAGGAGACCGCTCGGCACGGCGAAATCAAGTCGATCCGCGTCGTGGATCTGCGGAAATCAGGTTCGCCGACGTTTACCTCCAAGCTCGCCAAGGAAGTGCCGATTTATCAGGTCATATTCGAATACGAGACGACGAAAGTCGCCTTCGATCCGATTTTCTACGTCAATGGACGTTGGGCGTGGTTTCCGAATCTAGAAAAAATCGCGGCCGTCCTGCCGGCCAATCCGAAAAACGAGAATTAACGACCGAGAATGGATCCAGAGCGCATTTCACCATGCAGTAGCGGTTGGTCGTTAGCCCGACGCGCAAGCGAGGGATGGAGACCCTCGCCCTCGCTGGCGCTTCGGGCTAACCCAAAATTGATACACCAGCCTGAAAAATGCTCTGAATTCTCGGTTGAAGTCGATTCGATTCGACTAGTTCTTCACGCGGCCGGTCAACGTGTATGCAGCCCAGTAGTACGGGTGGGCGGCGCCGGTGCGCTTGCGGCGCAGGTCGATCTCGGCGCGTTGGGCGGCTCGCAGCGCTTCGTCGGCAGGCAGTTTCTCGGCCAAGCCGTCGAAAAACCTTGCCGTGAGCCGAGCGCTGCTGAGATCTGGCACGCTCCACAAGGTCGCCAGCACCGCATCGGCGCCGGCCAATTGAAACGCCTGCCTCAGGCCCGCCACGCCTTCGCCCAGCCGCACGTCGCCGACGGCCGTTTCGCAGGCGGAAAGCACAACGAGTTCGGTGCCGCGCAGGTCGGCGGAGATGACTTCGCGACCCGTGAGGATGCCGGTCTCAGCGCCCGATAAGTTTCGAGCGGAGTTGCAGCCAGCCATCATCAGGCCGCAGCGCAGGAGCGGGTCTTCGAGGCCCGGCAGGCGTTTGAGCCCTTCGGGCGTCCGGAGCAACCGATCGCGTTCAGAAACCGGCAATTCCTCGACGGGCCGGAAAAACCCGTGGGTCGCCAGCATGAAGTAGCGCGGGCGTGCGACTTTGAGTGCATTGCCCACCGTGGCGTCCTTGCCGCTAAGCAGCGATGGCGCGACGCCTGTAATCGTTTCGAGCCGCTCGGCGACAGCTGCCGCCTCGATCGCTGTGCCCGGAAGCGATCGCACCCGCTTGAACCGCGATGTGTTTGCTGCGGCGTCGCCGTTGTTCTGGCCGGGCAATTCCAGGTCGTAGTCCGGATCGGCCACGATGGCAGAAGGATTCGGCTGGACGCGATTCTGGCTGGCATCGGCCAGCAAATCGCGGCCGCCGATCACCAGGCGAATCGCATGTTTTTCGGCCAGGTATGTCTGGTCGTTCAGCGGCAGAGCGGCCCAGGGCACAAGCCACAGGGCCGCATCGGGCGAAATGATCCAGCGCTCAAACGAACCCGTATGAGGCAAGAGCGGCGTCACGATCAACCGCGCGAGTGCCGCGAGGTTGGCATGCGCCTCTGCCGCGGCCTCGGCTTCTCCATTCTCCATGATCCGCTTGCGGGCCTCTTCCAACGGCGCTCGCGCCGACTGGATCGCCTTTTCGATTTCGTCCGCCAGGCCCAGATCGATCAATCGGATGGGACCGACGGCGGGAATGATCCATGCGACGTAACGGGCTGGAAACCAGGTCTTGTCGTTCGGCTTCTCGATCAGGTCGTAGGGCTGAAACCGAGCCAGCTCGATGTAGACGGCGTCTTTGGGAATTCTGCCGCGCATCTCCGGCAAGGCGACCCAGCGTGCGTTGCTCAAGCGGCCCGAGGATTGCCGCAATTGACCGGCCAGCGACTGCTCGCGCTGAGTCAGCGCCGCGAGCCGGTCCTGATGATTCTTCTCTGCATCCTTCAACGGCGCTCGCATCGCCAAGATTGCCAGCTCGCGGCGCACTCCCAGCAAGTCGTTGAGGATCTTGGCGGCGGCGGGGTCCCGGCTTTCCTTGGCGAACAATGTCGATTGGACGAGTGCTTCCTGCCCCGACCCTTTGCTGTTGAGCAGCCACTCCGCCGACTTCGCCAAGGCGGCAGTCGAATTCGGTTCCCGCAGGGCGAGCGTCAAGCCCAGATGAAGATTGACCGAATCGATGGTGCGCAGAAAACTCACTTGCTCCTTGACGGTCAACAAGGGAAGCGACTTGGCGACGAACTCGCGAGTGGATTTTCGCAGTTCGTCCATCGTCTGCAGGGCCGCATCGAATTGTCGCATACGTCCTTGAACGATGGCCATTCCATACAGGCTGTTGTTGATGTCCAAATGGCTGAATCCGGAAGCACTTTGCTTTGTGGCCAGCGCCGCTTGATAATACTCGGCCGCTTTTTCATTTTGGCCTTGATCGCGAAATATCGAAGCGAGATTCAAAAGCACCATGCCGACGTCGCTATGACTTTTGCCGTACTTGCTTTCGTAAATCGACAAGGCGCGGCGATAATTGGCCTCCGCTTTTTCGAATTGGCGGTCATCGGCATACGAGTTTCCCAGATTGCTCAAAGCACCGGCGACGCTCGTGTGCTCCCTTCCCAGGTGTTTTTCCCTGATGCGCAAACTTTCGAGCAGCCATTTTTCGGCCTCGGCCCGCAGCCCCATTTGCTTCATGACCAGCGCCAGATTATTGCAGCTCGCCGCGACCAGCGGGTGATCCTTGCCGAACTTCGCCTCGCGGATGACCATGGCACGATGAAAATACTCCGCCGCTCGATTATTCTGATTCATTTCCATGTACAAGATGCCAAGGTTATTGAGCGGATCGGCCACCGAGGGATGCTCCTTGCCCAGTCGTGCTTCAAAAATCGCCAGGGCGCGTAGATAGTGCTTCTCCGCTTCGTCGAACTTGCCGAGATCCTTGTTGTAATTGCCGAAACTGTTCAACGTATTCGCGAACTGGGGATGATTGGGGCCATGCACTTTTTCGTGGATCGCGGCGGCGCGGGACAACAACGGTTCGGCCAGATCGTAGCGGCCGCGCGTCTTGTAATGCTGGGCAAAATCGTGCAGGAAGTCACCGAGCTCGGCGTGGTCGCGGCCGTACTTCTGCTCCATGATTCGCAGCGCGCGCTGATGGTACGACTCGGCCTCTTCGAACTTTTCGAAATCGTCATAAACGTTGGCGAGTGTCTGAAGTGAATTGGCAACGTCCTCGTGATCCTTGCCGAGTCGCTTTTCACGAATCTTCAGTCCTTGCCGAATCAGTTTCTCGGCATCGGCAAAGCGATAGGTCTTTCGATAGACAATCGCAAGATTGTTCAACCCGAGTGCGTATTGCGGCGCATCGTCGCCATAGACAAAATCGGCAATCTCCAAACTCTCTTTGTAATACTTCTCGGCCTTGTCGAATTCATGCAGGTGGACGTAATTGAGGGCGAGGTTGTTCAACGTCGCACTGACGTTTGGCGACCGCGCCCCCCAGATGCGCGGACCGTGTTCCATCACTTTGTGAAAAAGTGCCACGGCCTCACGATAATTCCCCGCCGCTTCCGCTTGTCGAGCTTGCGCGAACCAACTCTCAATGTCTTGCAGGCTCTGCGCACGGCCGCACGCCGTCAAGGCGCACAGGCTTCCGAGCGCGATGACAACGTTCGTCCAGAAATTAGTCTTCATCGAAACTCCGCGTCATCCACCTTTTCCAGGTGCTGGATTTCCTTCACCATCTGAACCATGAACCGTTCGCCGTCCACGTTCATGACCATCTTGTGCGGCTTCTTGATGCCGGACGTTTCTTTGAAACTGCTGAACGTCATTACGTGCACGGATTCCTTGCCGACTTCTTTCGGACTGGGGCCTTTGAACTCGAACTTCGTCAACAGCGAGGTGGCCGGATCGAAATACATCTTGGCGCTCTTCAAGCTCTTGCCTGACGCTTCGATGACGATGAACTCCTTGTCGTCATCCTTCTGCGTGCCGAGCGACTTGAGCGTAAAGCTGTTGTCGCTCAAAAGCGGCGTCAGGCGAAGCATCGCTTCTTTGTCGAAGCCCATCGCGGCGCCTTTCTTCGTTACGTCCAGGACTTCCTGCGGAGCGCCGTCCACGGTCATCGAATGGCCTGCCGGGCTGATTTTTTCCACGACGACCGAAGTCACGCCCATGATCGAGACTTTGCTCGTATTCCGCTGCTTGTTCGGATAGCCGATCAATAGCTCGTTCGTGCTGGCCAGTTCCTGGCCGGCGATGAAGATCGAATCTTCCGACGTGATCTTGACGCCGCCGTACTTGTTGATCGTCGCCGCTCCACCGTGCGCCGCGACGGCCTTTTCGATTACTTTCTTCGGGTCGTCCTGGCCGAACGATGCGGTTACAAGTGCCAGCACGGCCACTGGGATCAACTGCCAGCGTTTCATGTCCACTCCACATTAAGGATGAGGTTGAATCTGCAAGACGATTCGAAATCCGCGTCGATCGTCGCGCGAGTCCGGTTTCGCCCAGTCGCGTGCCGCGGCCCGGCAGGCATGCCCCTCGTTATTCCATGATCCGCCGCGAACCACGATCCGCGCCTCGCCTTGCTTTTCGCGCTGCACTGGATCGACCGCAACAGTCAGCCGGGAATATGCACCATAATAATCCTGGCACCACTCGGCAACGTTTCCATGCATGTCGTACAGGCGCAGGCGATTCGGTGCAAAAGAACCGACCGGCATCGGCCGCTTTCGATATTCCGCTTTCTCGGCCTGGCCGTAGGGGCTCGTTCCATCGAAATTCGCCTGCTTCGCCGACAAAGCGGCGGCCCGTCCGTCCTTCCAATGGAATGGCGACGACGAAGTCTCCGGACCGCCCCGGCATGCGTATTCCCACTCGGCCTCGCTGGGCAGCCGAAATGAATAGCCCCGCCGGCGAAATCGCTCGGTCAATTTGTCGCAAAACATCTGAGCATCGGCCCAGGTGACATTCTCCACCGGCAACAATCCTGTTTCGCCATCCGCCACGACCTTTCGCCCGCCGCCGCTTTTCGAAAACCAGCTTGGATTCCGGCCCGTCACCGCTTCATATTGCTCCTGAGTGACCTCATATCTGCCCAGCCAAAAATCGCGCGTAATTTCGACCGAATGCGATTCTTCATCATTTCCGCGCTCAGCCTCATCCGGCGGAGAACCCATGACGAACTTTCCTTTCGGCACCCGCACGAGAACGATCTTCACATTGCTGCCCAGATCGAGTTCGAGCGTGTTGTCGGCCTCCTGAATCGGCCGGGCTGCGACCTTCGCGAACACAAACGGCTCGCCGATATCGGTGCCGAACGCCTGCGGCGTTTGGCGGGCGCCGGCCTTCTTTTTTATTTCCGGCAGCTTCGCCGGCACTTCGGTCCGAACGAATTTGCGCAGATCGTCCCAGGTGACGACGCCGTTCACGTCTTTCGCTTCGCCTTTGAGACCGCGAATGATGCTGTCAAAAAACAAACCGTGTTTGATATCATCCAGTTCGTATGCAATCTGACCCTTCGAGCAACTGAGCAGCACGCCGGTTTGGCCGGAGTAACCGAGCAGGTCGGCGACGCCGCGGCCGCGCACGCCGGGATCGACGCGGCAAGCATCGACCAGCAAAAAACGCCGGCCGGCGCCGCTGTCGTCCAGATCCTTCAATAACTGACCGATGGAAATCAACGTTTCCGGATAGCGCACTTTTGCCGGTTTGTCTTCGCCGGGGCGCACCACGGCAGGTTTCGCATCGACGGGGCAAAAATAGCTGTCGGCAGCGCCGTCCGGCTGGATGCCGTGCCCGGCCAGGGCAACCAGCACCACGTCGTCACGGCCGACGTTTTTCAAACTTGATTTGATCGCACGCTCGATGTTGTCGCGCGTCGGCATGCGAGCCGAGTCTTTCGCGCCTTCGCGTTCGGTCAACAGAGTCACGTCGTAGCCGAGCGACTTCAGCACGCGGCCCAGCTCGACCACATCGTTTTCGCAATAGCGCAGGGGATCCAAATCGGCATGTTTGTACTCCTTGACGCCGACCAGAACCGCAAGCCGTTTGCCCGCCGGCGGCTGAGCCGAGACGCCCAGAGCAACACCGAGGCAGCAAAGGGCTGAAAGAAGCCGACAGCAGCGCATTCGTATCACCACACAATTCGCGTTGATTGCATGCATCAAACTACCGCGAAAACTTCGCTTCGTCACTCAAAATCGCAACATCCTGGCCCGGTTGGACTTTCGGCAATCGGCAAAATGGAATGCGATGCAATGCAATGCACAGCAACCGTCGGGGGTGGCAGGAGTTGCCGCCCATCATTTTTGGCAGGTGAAAGGCCGTTGGTACTCGCCGAGAGGGCCCTGGTCCGGATCGATCGCCAGCGGGACATTGGATTCGAACCTGGCCCCCTCGGCGAGAACTACTACCGAAACCCAAGGTGCGAGGGGTAAAGCGGCACGGACCGAGCCGAAGGGAGCCGAGTCTTTTCGATCGCAGCGCCTTTTTCGGCTTGCCGATTCAACATCGCCAGAGGGACACAACCGCCGGAAAGCACAAAAATCGCAAATGCAGCCAGGAGGATGCGAAGCATGGGGAAATCTCCATCGATCGTCGCCATAATGAACGGCCATCGACAAGGACAACGACGACGGAAACGAATTCTTCCCGCGAATTCGCACGAACTTCGATACGCCGATTTGGCTCTTTCCGAGTACAAGGCGATATCGATTTTTGACGTCGCTTGTTCGACGTCGAAGCGACAGTAAGATTGGCGTTGGAAGTTGATGTTCGACGCGGCCGCCGCCCCCGTAGCTCAGCCCGGATAGAGCAGCGGATTTCTAATCCGCCGGTCGCAGGTTCGAATCCTGCCGGGGGTAATTGCCTACTCGGTCCAGCCGACATTTTCTTGATCCAGTCCGGAAGTCCGTCGATAATCAGGTCCGGAAATCTCCCACCAGTACGCGAGGAACCTATGGCAAGTCGAGCCGAGACGGAGTGGCGTTACGAGAAACTCACCTGGCCGGAAATCAACGACGCGGTCGATCTGGGCAAAGTTTGCATCGTGCCGTGCGGCGCCGTCGAGCAGCATGGGCCGCATCTGCCGTTGGATGTAGACCTGGTTTGCCCCGGCGGCGTCGCACGCGGCGCCGGCGAAACGGTTCCCGACAAGCTGCTCGTGCTGCCGATCGTGGCCTATGGTTACACCGGCCACGTCATGGATTTTCCTGGCACGATCAACAACGACTTCGAGCACTTCATGCATCACGTGCTGGATATCACCAAGTCGCTCGCATACCACGGGTTCAAAAAGATCATACTTCTGAACGGCCATGGCTCGAACATGCCCAATCTCGATCTCGTGGCCCGTCGCACCAACTTGGAGACCGATGCAGAGTGCATTTGCCTCGCCTGGTGGCACCTGCTCGCCGTGGACAAAACATTTATGCCTCGCTGGCGCGAAAGCAAATTTCCGGGAGGTTGCGCCCACGCGTGCGAACTCGAAACGTCGATGTATCTGTATCTCGACGGCGACAACGTGCGCAAGGACAAGATCAAGAGCGGCGACATCTCGTTCAACCTCGAAGACAGCCCGTTCATGTGGGTCGATCTGTTCGCAGCCGGTCCCGCGACCGTGATTTCCTGGACGAGCAGCTACTCCGACACCGGCGTGCTCGGCGAAGCCGAACTCGCGACGGCCGAGAAAGGTAAACAAGCCTACGAAGAAGCGGTGAAACAACTCGTGCGTTTTGTCACCTGGTGGAAACCGCGACCCAAGGACCAGCGCAAGGACCGCCATCGCAAACCGCCGACTATGCCGATCCCGTGGGGCCAACGGCCGGTTTAAGAACGTTTCTTCGAAACGTCGCGAATCTTGGCAATCTCGCCCAGCAATGTGCGGTTGTCGCTGAAGGGTTGCTCGCCAAAGGTGGCCCAGCGCACGACGCCGGTTTGATCGACGACGAAGGTGCCATGGAGAAGTTCTTCGCGCTTGCCGCCTGCGGCGGCCGTAAAGACGCCGTACGCCTGGGCGATCTTGTTTCCGGGATCCTGCAATACGGAGAAGCCAAACGGGCGGAATTCCTTGTAGCGCGCCGCGGTTGTCGAGGCGGAATCGGGGCTGAGCGCGACCACCTCGGCGCCGAGTTCGCGGAAGTAGCTGTAGTCCTCGTTCACGTCGAACAGCTGGCTCACGCAGTGATTGCAGTGATAGCCAAGGTAGAAAATGACGATGACGGGACCTTTCTTCAGCGCCTCGGCCAGCGACCACTTGATGCCGAAGACGTCCTTTCCCGCAAATTCAGGCGCTTTCTTTCCGATTAGCGGATGATCCTTGGAGGGAGCGGAGTAGTTTCGCGCGTCTTCAAGCAGGCGTTCGAGCGGCTGCGACAACGGCTCCGGCTTGGACTCGCGCAAAAGCGCTTCCGCCTCGGCCGCAATATTGCGCGGTTTCGGCTCCGGCTGAAAGTAACGCCACGCTGCAATGCCGACGTAACTGATGCCGATCAACAACAGACTGAAACAAAACAGCAGCGGGCCGATCGGCAAGCGGCGTGCCGGAGGCGCCATGTTGGAGATCTCGGTTTTCATACCTGGCTTCGCGCTTCCCGCAAAAGATCGGCGACTTTCAAATCGTTCGCCCAGTAGTCAAGATACTCGTCGTCCAGCCGGCCGGCTTGCACGCGCAGCACGCCCAGAATATCAGACCATTGCCGATCGGAAACCTCGCCGCCGAGACGAAACCATTCGAGCTTGTGCAGGAGGATGTCCTCGGGGGTCAACACCGCGATCACGTCGCCTGGGGATTCGCTCAGCGGTTTCTCGATCCGCCGTTGCATGGCAAATCGTTCGAAGGCACGATCTTTTTGAATGAACACGTCCACTTTGAATCCAAGGTGCATCTGCAGGATGTTGAAACTCGATCGATGCCGGATCGCGCTTCGAATCGACTCGGCATCGACGTAGTATCCCGATCCAAAGTAGCTGGCGAACTCCGACTCTCGGCCTGGAAATGGTTCTGCTGTGATGTCCGCATCGTACGTTTGCCTTGGCTCGCCGTGAATCGAGCTCGCCATCGACCCGCCAAGCGCGTGCGCGATGCCCATCCGCCGGAAAACTCCCGATACTTCTCGCACGACTTGCAATGATTCGGTAATCGCAGGCTTCATGGGTGAGTCCGCCGTTGGACACGATGGTGACCCGAAAACCAAACGGCGCCAATCGCGAGCCACTTCTTCGCTCTTTGCATCGGGATGGCGCAAACGGAAACCGGCTTCGTGTAGTTGCCGGGACGTCCGATTCGCATCTTCGATAATCGCGAACTTACGAACCGGGGACATGCTCCGAAAGCAATCCGCGAGCACTCGTCGTGCCTCGGGGCTTGTATCATCCAGCAATTTCATCGAGCACCTCGCCCAGGCTGCGGTCGAGAATGGCCAACATCTCGTCAATCTGTTCGCTGGTGCAGATCAGGGCTGGGCCGAACGCCAGCCAGTTCGGATCGAACCGGCATAACAGTCCGTTCTTCAAAGCGCGCCGGCCGACGCGAATCCCGAAATTCAGGTTCGCGGCGAATCGCTCTTTCGTCGCCGGGTTGCGAACCCATTCGATTCCCTGCAAGAGTCCCTTTCCACGAATGTCGCCGATTACGCCGTATTTCTTCGCCAGGCGCTCGAAGCCGGCGCGAAGAACAGCCCCTTGTTTGCGCGCGTTCATGCACAGGTCATTTTCCAGGATTTCGCGCAAGACGGCGATACCGGCCGCACAGGAAACCGGGTTGCCCTCGAACGTGTGCCCCTCGACGAAGCCCGGATTCGTTTCGATCGGCCCCCAGAATTTGTCGGCGATCGGCTTGCGGCAAATCATCGCCGAAAGCGGTACGAAGCCGCCGCTCAAGCCCTTCGCCGTGCAAATCACATCGGGCAAAACGTTGAACGTCTCCGCCGCAAAGAGATGCCCCGTCCGCCCCATGCCGGTGATGATCTCGTCAAAAATCAAAAGCACGTTGTAGCGATCGCATACTTCTCGAAGGACCGGCAAATACTCGGGCGGCGGATCGATGATCCCGCCGGTGTGGCCGATCGGTTCGACCATGACCGTCGCCACTGTCGCGGGATCTTCCATCTCGATGACGTCGCCGACGAGCGTGGCACAGGTGATGTTGCACGACGGATACTCTTTCCCAAACGGGCAGCGGTAACAGGTCGGCGGAAAAACGTGTAGAAAACCGGGCGCCATCGGTTCGTTGACGGTCTTTCGCGACTTCAGTCCGGATGCCGACAGTGCACCGAGCGTCGAGCCATGCCAGGATTGATAGCGGCTGATGATCTTGTACTTGCCCGGATTGCCGGTGAGTTTGTGGTATTGCCGGGCCAGCTTGATCGCGGCCTCGGTGACCTCCGACCCGCCGCATTGAAATTTGACCGTGTTCAGATCGCCCGGCGCAACCTCCGCCAGCATATTCGCCAGTTGCACAGCGACCGGGTTGCTGCCATGCATGGGCGGAGAAAAGTGCAGCGTCTCCAGTTGCTTGCGAATGGCGTCGATGACCCGGCGATTGCCGTGGCCGATCGCCACCGTGTAGATGCCCGATAGCGCGTCCAGGTACCGCTTGCCATGCACATCCCAATAAAAAACACCCTCGGCACGAGCCATCAAAAGCGGCTCTTTCGACCACTCCGCCATCTGATCGCGAACGAAAATCTGGCGGAGGAATCGCTCCTCAGAGGTTTGCGCGTCGGCAATCAGATCGGGAAATGGGGTGGTGGTCATCGAAGAGTCTCGGTGGCGCGGTCGGCAAAAGCCGGGGACTTCTTCCACTTACTTTTATTCAGCGTGCATCCGCGCGGCGCTTGGAATCGCAGTTAACTTTGACGACGGCACGAGCGGGTATTCTTTCGCCAGCCGAAAGAACAAACCGCCGCACCAAAGCGAGCCTGGGATTGCTCGCTCCGGCGCGGCGGCAATGCGCGGGTTCCCGGTCCGCGCTGCCTTCCGAACTTCCGCAATGGTTTCCGAGTTGACCTCTCTTGGTTAATTCCAACACCGAAGAGCACCATCGTTCGAAGCCGGCAGAAAGAGAGTCACGTTTCCGGTGCGGCTCTCTAGCGAGTCCCCCGTAGCAGCGGGATGCGGCTGCCTCTTTAATCCCATGCAGCCGCGGACTCTTCGCACCAGCACTGGTTTGCACCTCCTTCTTCAACCGTGCCACTTGCCGGAGCGCCACCGTGGCGAATCCAGCTTGGGTGATTATGCGCATGCTTCCCACGGCGAACCAGCAAAAACTTGTTCGAATGCTCCCGTTCGTAAACAGAAGTGATCAACGGTGGTTCAAAATCGAATCAGCTGACGGCGGCATTTTTTTTATGCAGCAAAGATGGCTGCGAATCGCTAAAGTAGTCAGACCCGCCAGTAAAATTGCCCGCCTGGGAGTTCCACATGGCCGTTCGTGTTTTGCTGATCGTTTTGACGATCGCATCGCTCTCGTTGACAGCAGTTGCCGGCGACTGGAGGCAGTTTCGTGGGCCGAATGGAAGCGGCGTCTGCGATGATGCGGCGCTGCCCGCCAAGATCGGCCCGGAACAGAACCTTGTCTGGAAAGTCTCCTTGCCGCCAGGGCATTCCTCTCCCGTCCTCGTCGAAAACCGCATTTACTTGACCGCCGTGCGCGACAAGCAACTTCTGACAATTGCTCTCGATCGTGAGAACGGCAGCACGCTTTGGGAAGTGAAGGCCCCGCACAAGACGCTCGAAAAAATCCACACGATCGGCAGCCATGCTCAGTCGAGCGCGGTCGCGGACCATGATGTCGTGCTCTCGTTCTTCGGCTCGACAGGGCTGCATTGTTATGACCGGGAAGGCAAATTGCTTTGGCAAAAGCCGTTCGGTCCGTTTCCGAACGACTTTGGCGCCGGGAGCTCGCCGATTCTCGCCGGCGACGTCGTGATTCTCAACCAGGACCACGACAACAATTCGTTCCTGATGGCGCTCGAAAAGAAAACCGGCAAAGTCATCTGGAAGAGCGACCGCTCCGAATTCCCACGCGGTTATGCGACGCCGGTCCTTTGGGAGGTCGATGGCAAGAAGCAAATCGTCGTGCTCGGAACCCTGCGAGCCGTCGGCTACGACTTTGCAACCGGGAAAGAACTCTGGACTGTTCGCGGGCTGGCGCGAATCGCGAACATGTCGCCGGTCGTCG
>Ga0073934_10008283_pt1 | contig 13952 bp, 8 predicted proteins | sample LarsenN4metaG_FD_76834 | JGI IMG/M metagenome (GOLD analysis project Ga0073934, IMG submission 76834) | Hot spring sediment bacterial and archeal communities from British Columbia, Canada, to study Microbial Dark Matter (Phase II) - Larsen... ...
CCTTTGGAGTCACCATTGCCGATCTTTTACCCGATGAAGTCATTTACCAGTCGGCCGGTTTTGTCAGCCCGGCCTCGGGGACCATTATCGATACCGGGAACCCCATTTTGTGGAGCCTGGATGACCCTATAGGCGTGGGCGACTCGGCCCAGGTGACCGTGACCGTGCGGGTGGAGACGCCGCTCTTGCCCGGCCTGATCACCAACACCTTTGCTGCCACAGCGGCCAACGCGTCGCCGATTTCGGCAACCATTACCACCGAGGTAACCGCAACCAATGAGATTACCCTGGCGAAAAGCGTCGATCCCACCGTCGTTGCACCGGGCGATACCGTCACCTATACTGTTACCTTAACCAACAGCGGCAACAGTATTACCACGGTTGATTTGAGCGATTTTTTGGGTGAAGGGTTCAGCCCGACGACCATCGACCTGTCGGATATTGAAATCCCCGGACGGACTCTAGCGGCGACGGAAGGCGTTACGACCGTTGTTTTTGCCGCTACGGCGCCCATAACGCCGGGTCTTTACTTTAATCAAGTGGTTACGGCGACTTACGATTTGACCCAAACAGTAATTACCGAGATCGCGCCGGTTCAAGTGGTTTCGGCCGCCCTGACGATTACCAAGATACCCAATGTAACTGTCGCCACTATTGGCGATACGATTACCTATACCTATCAGATCACAAACAGCGGCGATATCACCTTGACAGATATTAGCCTGGAAGATGATCCGCTTGGCCCGATTACCATTTTGACGACGACGCTCGCTCCAACCGAAAGCGCCACCGGTACGGCGACAACAGTTGTGGAAGAAGACGATTTGCCTGGACCCATTACTAATACGGCTGTGGTCACTGCCACTTACCTGGATGACAATCTCATCACCGCAACCACAACCGCCAGTGTGGAAATCACTTTTACCGCCGCAATTACCCTTGAGAAGGCGTTTACCGCTTCGGCCGGTATCCCGGCCCGGATTGGCGATACGATCACCTATAGTTACCGGATCACCAACACCGGTTCGGTGACGCTGTATACGGTCAGCCTGTTTGATGATAAGCTAGGCTCTCTGACTGTATCCGGAACGCCTCTAACGCCTGGCGACGCCACCACTGTCACCGGTACCACCACGGTTATCGAAAGCGACCTGCCCGGTCCCCTGGTCAATACGGCTACGGTTACCGGAACGGGCCTGGTAGCCAGTATAACCCATGTGGCAACCGATACCGCCAGCGTGCCGCTCAGCTATACCGTTTCCATTACCGTCGAAAAAACCGCCGAACCGACCGTTGCCACCGTTGGCGATATGATTACCTACACCTATCTTATCACCAACACCGGCCAGGTAACGTTGACCGATATCATTCTTTTTGATGACGAGCTAGGAACCTTTCCGCCCGTTTCCACAACCCTGGCTCCTGACCAAAGTGCAACAGCGACTGCGGTCAAGTTGATTAACCAGGGTGACTTGCCAGGACCTGTCGTCAACACGGCCATTGTGACCGGAACCGACATCTTTAGCGCTGAAACAGTGGTAGCGACAGATACAGCCACCGTTGTTCTGACCTCCACGGCAGCGATTAGCCTGGAGAAACGGGCTAATGTTTCGGTCGCCACCATTGACCAACAGATCACCTACACCTATCTCATTACCAATCAAGGGAATGTCGACCTCATCGACATTACGCTCAATGATGACAAAGTTGGGCCGGTTGCTTCGGGCCTGTCGCTGCCGGCCGGATTTAGCACCGTAGTCAGCGCCGATTATGTTGTTTCACAAAATGATTTCCCTTCACCCCTGGTCAATACGGCGGTAGTTACAGCAGTCAACTTTGCCGGCGACGAGGTCAGCGATACGGCTATGGCCACGATAACATTGGTTCTGACGCCCGGCATTACCTTAGCGAAAACAGCTAACGTTTCAGTTGCCACACCTGGCCAGACCATTACCTATACTTATCATATCACCAATAGCGGGAATGTGACCTTAACCGGGATCATCTTAACGGATGATCGACTTGGCGCGGTCACCCCGGCTACTACAACCCTTGGTCCTGGCCGCTCGACCAGCGGCACGGCTAATTATACCGTGCTGATTAGCGATTTTCCGCAGATTGTCAACACGGCTGTCGTCACCGGCGAGGATATTCTGGGCGATCCGGTTACCGATACAGCGACCTTGTCGCTTGATGTTGCCGAGCCGCTAACGGTGATCACGGTCACCAATAGCAGCCCGACCATCGTCAATAGCACGACCTTCTTCACCGCAACCACCAATATCACCAGCGGCATTAACTATACCTGGAACTTTGCCGATGGTACGCCGCCGGCGGCTTTAGGTCCAACGCCCAGCCATGTCTATACGGCGGTTGGAACCTATACCGTCGTGGTCACGGCTTCAGGGCCGATTAACGCTATCACTGGAACAACTACCGTGGTGATTATTCCAGGGCCGGCAGATCACTTTGTTTTGAGCGCAAACAGCCCCCAGATTGCGGGTATTCCCTTTACCATTACCATTACCGCCGTCGATGCCTTTGGAAACCAGGTCACCGATTTTAATGAACCGGCTGACTTGACCGATGACACAGGGACAATTGTGCCTCTATCGGTCAATCTGGTAAATGGAACTACCACCGCCAATGTCACCGTCTTTGCGGCCACCTCGCCTGCTTTAGACATCATTACGGCCACAAATGGCCCAATCAGTGGCACAGTTGGCGTCGAAATCTTGCCAGATGATCCGGCCAATTTAGAGGTAGTTGTGGCTCCAACGAGCCTCCGCATCTGCCAAACGGCCAATGTGACGGCGACCCTAACCGATCAATGGGGCAACCCCACCCCAGGCGAGCCAATAAACCTGACTGTACTGGTTGGTCCAGCCCCAAATGGCGCGGCGACTCTATCACCGGTTTCAGGCTCAACTAACCTTAGCGGGGTCCTTACTTCCACCCTACGAGCAACCGGGGCCGGTAATGTCCGCGTTTTAGGGGCATATACGCCCGATAATTCAATTAATGATATTTCGAATACGGTAAACATCACTACTCCGGCGATCCCAAGCGCCATTACCGTCACCGTAACGCCGCCTAGCGTCATTATCAACAATACGGCAACGGTCAGCGCGCAGGTAACAAACTGTTTCGGGGCGCCGGTCAGCGGCAGCGTCGTGACCTTTACCATCGCTTCTCTCGGCAATATTAGCCCGGCTACCGCTGCCACCGATGCCAGCGGCGTGGCGACAACGACCGTCACCGCCGGCGCTATTCCCGGCGTCACCACGATTACCGGAACCATTGAAGGGCCGCTGGCCGATAGCACACCCTTCACCATTACACCGCTGCCGGTGATGACCATTACTAAAACGGCTAACCCGGCCGGCGGCAACGTCGAAACTGGAGATACCTTGATTTATCAACTGGTTGTTTCAAACAACGAATCGGCGCCGGTCAATAATGTCGTCATTACCGATGTTCTTGATTCAGATGTTAGTTTTGTCGGCGGTTCGATTACGCCGGTTGGCAGCGGCCCCTTTGGCAGCAACGTAATCACCTTCTCAGTCCCAAGCCTGGCGCCCAACCAATCGGTTACAGCAACGATTGAGGTGACGGTCACGGCCACGGTCTCCGGTACAGTCATTACCAATAGCGCCACGGCCAGCAGCAATGAAACCGGTAATATCGGCCCCAGCAATATGACCACGCACCGGGTTATTACCAGACCGATCAGCTCTATCTTTATGCCGCTTGTTCTCAAAAACTTTACTCCTCCTTTGCCGGATTTAACCATTACCAGTTTCTCGATTAACCCGCCCAATCCGTCAGCGACAGATAATATTGTGGTTACGGTTGTAGTCGAGAATCAGGGGAATACAGCTACCGGCGAAGGTTTCTGGCTAGACTTTTATGTTAATCCCACAACATTACCCAGCAATCCCAGCCTGGGTGCAGACCGGCGCTGGGATAATCCGGCTATTCGTAGCATTCGTCGCGGTATTGGCTGGGAAGTACCGGCTCTGGCGCCCGGCGAAACCGTTACTCTGACCTCGAATGGTTCAGGCGGCATTCCACCCTCCACCGAACAGACGGTCTGGCCCGGCCCGTTGCCAGGCGGGAATTACAATTTATACTCTTTTGTGGATAGCTACGATAACAATGATCCGACAGGCTCGACCTATGTTGAGGTCGTTGAAAGCAATGAGAATAATAACCTGGCCGGCCCCATCACTATCAGCATTAGCGGGGGGCAAACGGCTGCAACGACTGACATTGAGGAACAGGCCAAATTACCGCCGCGCCCGGATATAGGGCGGTAGAAGTCAGATAATTAACATAAAGTTGATTGACGTAACATGATATTCATGGTAACATGGATCTACTTAGGGCACTGGCGAGATATCATGATTAAATAAATTGATGTAGCTAACCAGGATGGGGGGCCATGTGGGAAACAGTTAGATATAAAACAGGCGGGTTTACAAACCTGTCCCGATGGGGAAGCGCCATCCTTACCATTCTCTTGCTAAGCGCTATGCTTATCTCGGCCGTACAGGCTGCGCCGGTTCTTCAAGATGATCGGCCGCCGGCCGAAGGCGGCGGTGATGGAGGTGGGGGTAATGGCGGTGGCGATGGTAACGGTGGTGATGCTGGTAATGGCGGGGGTAACGGAGGCGCCGGCGGAGCCGGAGGCGCACTTGGAGACCGTTGTGGAGTGCTATCCGGCGAGGTCATCAACTGGGGGGTTGGCGGGATGAGTGGAGTCGCCGTTGAGTTAAGCACCGGCAGTTGGCAGCAATTTGCCACCAGCGCCAGTGAGGGGAACTATAGTCTGGGTGGCCTGGGCGTTGGCGTTGCGGTACTGCGGGTTATTACACCACCAGAACTCGGCGGGCAGCTCCAGCCGCTCATTCAAGATGCCGGGGTCTATCTCAATTGTGATTATCCCGTTGTTGCCAACATTGCCTTGGTCAATGGTCCCCGGATCGATCCTCCGGCCTTTATTGAGATATCAGGCCCGGCCCAAATCGTACCGGGCGACAACATTCCCCTGCGGGTAACGATCAAAAACGGCTTGCCAACTGAAATCAGCAATGTGATTGTAACGGATTTGATGCCTGAAGGCTTAGAAGCCGTGGAAGTGACAGCCGGCTCTACCGGTCCCGAGAATCTACAGATCATTGATGCCGGGGTAGATGGCCAGTTAGTGGTTGCTTTTCTGGACCGGCTCTCATCCGGCCAGGAGACAAATCTTTTCATCACCGTCACTGTGGATGAAGCTGTGCAGCCCGGCGCTCAGATTAGAAATGCCGTGACCCTCTTTTACCGCGAAAGCGCGGCTGATCAGGATTGGCTTGATTTTGTTGTCGCTCCTGAAGGAGTATCACTGCCCAGCCTGGAGGCAGCCCAGGCGACTCCCGCTGCGGCCCCAGGCGTAGAAGCGGCAGAGGAAAGTGACGCGATGCCTGCCGCTCTCGCCGAGGCTACGCCCGCGGCGGGCCAGGAAGATGGAACCGGCTTTGTGCCGCCTGGCCAGATGCCGCGTTCAGGCGGCGATTTACTGCCAACCGAAGCCAGCCCGGCCGGAGAGTCAGGCGAGCTTATCAATTTTGTGCTCCCTGAAAAATCGGCGGAGCCGGTAAATGAGGTTTCTGCGCCTCATCCTTTACCTGTGATCGACAAAAGAGATGGCTTGGCGCTCGCTGGCTTGCCAAAGCTGAGCCTGGTTCCCATTGCCCTCCTGATTGGTTTAGGATTGGGCGGGCTATTATCTGTCGTTCGATATTTGCGTTCGCCCAATCAAGACGAAGCCTAAAGTTGATTATTGCCAAGAGCAACCTATAATTTCCAGGCTGCGTAAAAATTACGCAGCCTGAATTTTTTTAGCTTGGTGAAGGAATGTATCAAGAACAAATCCTGGAAAATGGCTTAAATGTGTTGATGGTTCCTATGTCCCACGTTCAATCGATCAGTGTAGGGATCTTTGTCCGGGTCGGCTCACGTTATGAACCCAAAAGTAAGGCCGGCATTTCTCATTTTATCGAACATATGTTGTTTAAGGGCACGGCTTGCCGCCCCACGGCTAAACAAATAGCTGAAACGATCGAAGGGATTGGCGGGATCAGCGATGCCTATACTAATCAGGAAACTACGGTTTACTATGCCAGAGTGGCGGCCTCACAGGCCAACGTGGCAATTGATTTTTTGGCCGATTTAGTCAGGAATCCTTTATTTCAGCCTGCCGAAATCGAAAAAGAGCGTCAAGTTATCGGTGAAGAACTCGACATGATCTATGATGCGCCTGATGATTGGGTAGAGATTCTTCTGGATCAGCTATTATGGCCCAACCATCCCCTCGGCCAGAATATTGCCGGGACCCAGCGCAGCCTGGCCGGCATAGATCAGGAGGCGCTGATTTCATTCTTTCAAAAAAGTTATCATCCTCATAATCTTGTCGTTGCCGTGGCCGGGGCGTTTGAGCCGGAAAGGGTGACGTCGGAGCTGGCCAGGCATTTAGGCGATTGGCAGCCCCGCCCCGTGCCCAAATTCAAGCCGGCCCCGGCCGCTCAAACGGAACCTCGCTGCTACATCGAACATCGTTCCATCGAGCAAGGGCATCTTTGCTTAGCTTTACCAGGGCTGGCTCGCAGCCATCCTCAGCGTTATGCGTTAAACGTCTTGAATACCCTGTTGGGGGATGGGATGAGTTCTCGTCTCTTTTTGAAATTAAGGGAGGATAGAGGTTTGGCTTACGCAGTCGACTCTGGCCTAAACTTTCTGCAGGATACAGGCTGCCTGGTGATCTATGCCGGGGTCGATCCTGAGCGAGCCTCGGAAGCCCTCCAGGTCATTTTAGATGAATTGGCCCGTCTTAGGGATGAACCAATTCCACCGGAGGAACTGCGTAAGGCAAAAGAGTATCTTAAAGGCCGGTTGGTGCTGGCCCTGGAAGATAGTTACAGCCAGGCCTCATGGGTAGCCCACCAAAAGCTGTTTATGGATACCATTAAATCGCCAGATGAGGTTTTGGCAGCTTATGATGCCGTTACAGTTTCCGATGTTAAAGCCGTTGCCGAAAAGATTATCGATCCGGTAGGCTACAGCCTGGCAGCCGTCGGGCCGTTTAGCCAGGGAAGCGCTCTGGCTAAACAGGTTACAGGATGAATTTTTAGACTTGCAGAATCACCTCTATTCTGCTATGCTCTCATCTGTATTTTAGTTATTCAAAAGGTTTGGGTGCATGGTTAAACTATTAATGAGTTGGGATATCAAACCCGGGTCCGAAAGCGATTATTTTGAATTTATCGTTCGTGAATTTATTCCAGGCATGACAAAATTGGGAATGCAGCCTACCGAAGCCTGGTACACCGTTTTTGGTAGTGGCCCTCAAATTCTTCAGGGTAGTATTGCCGAAGATCTATCGACCATGAAATTTATTTTGGCCAGCGAAGAGTGGCAAAGGTTGCAAAATAAACTCTTTGGCTATGTAACCAACTTCAACAGTAAAATTGTTCGGCCTACCGGCCGCTTTCAGTTGCTCTAGATCAATTGACCTATAGGTATAGTTCAAGCTAGATTCATAGAAGAGTGATATGTAGATCATTCTAACGCTACCAGGACAGATCCATCCATTCAATAAAGATCTACCATAATTTTAGCGTGTAAGAAGAACTTGCACGCTTTTTTATTACTATGCTTGCATCCTTTTGCTTTTATGCCCTATAATAGGCCCATCATAGCCAAAGGGTGCAGGTGCTATTTATTCATCATGTATCAGTCATCTCTATTTGATGTTTCGCCTCGGGTTTATTCCATAGGCGAAATCAATGTTTACATTCGCCAAAAATTTGAGGCCGATCTTAATTTACAGGATTTATGGCTTGAAGGCGAGATTTCAAATTGGAAGCAGGCCGCTTCGGGTCATATTTACTTTACTTTAAAGGATACCGAAGCCAGTATCCGCTGCGTCATCTGGCGCTCTCAGGCGCTCCGCCTTTTTTACCGGCCGCAGCGTGAAGGGGAAGCGGTTTTGGCTCATGGCAAGATATCCGTTTATGAGGCGGGTGGAAATTACCAGTTTTATATCGACTCGCTGGAGCCGGCCGGCCAGGGAGCTTTACACGCTCAATTTGAGCGAATTAAGGCCCGTTTGGCTGCCGAGGGGCTGTTTGATACCGCCCTAAAACGGCCTTTGCCCCGCTTCCCCCGTAAGATTGGCATTGTTACCTCACCTGATGGCGCTGCCTTACGAGACATTCTCAACGTACTGCGGCGACGTTATCCCCTGGCCCAGGTTATTCTCTCCCCAACCCAGGTCCAGGGCATGGCTGCGCCCTCTCAAATCATTATGGCCTTAGAAGCCGTTGTGGCGCAGCAGGTTGATGTTATTATCCTGGCCAGAGGCGGCGGCAGTCTTGAAGATTTATGGGCCTTTAATGATGAAGAGTTAGCTCGGGCATTAGCGGCCTGCTGTATTCCCATTGTTACCGGCGTTGGCCACGAAACTGACTTTACCATCGCTGATTTTGTGGCCGATCTGCGCGCCCCAACGCCTTCTGCCGCCGCCGAGCTCGTTTCGCCGGACCAATTTGAGTTACGGCAATATCTCGCCGCCTATCAATCAGCTTTAGTTGAGTCGGCCCAGCAGCAAGTGGCGGAAGCTCGCACTAACTTGCAGCAGTTAGAATGGCGGCTGCGGCGACTATCGCCCCAGGCGGATATTAACAACTACCGCCAGAATGTTGATCAGATGATTGATAAAGCGGCTCGGACCATTCATTATCAACTGGCGATCCAAAAGCAGCGGGTAGAAGCCTTGATTTCACAACTGAAGGCGCTTAATCCAGACTCAACGCTGGCCAGGGGTTATGCGATTGTGCAGAAAGAGCAGCTTGTCATTAGCCAACCTGACCAGGTTCATCAGGGCGATAAAATCAGCGTTAAAGTCAGCGGCGGCCAATTTGAGGCCACGGTCGATTGATCTGTTATGGAACCTATTGTTGCATTAGGGGCGTATGGAGTCGAGCCTTCAGGCGGGGGACCGGCTAAAGCCTCGACTCCATCCCCGGCTTTTATGGAACCTATTGTTGCATTAGGGGCGTATGGAGTCGAGCCTTTAGGCGGGAAACCGGCTGAAGCCTCGACTCCATCCCCGGCTTTTAGATAAGGATGTCATATGAATCAGGATGACCTTCAAAAGTTAAGCTTTGAGCAAGCCTACACCTTACTTCAGGAAACGGTCCAACAGTTAGAGGCCGGCAACCTGCCGTTAGAAGAGTCGATTATGCTTTACCAGAAAGGGATGGCCCTGGCCAGGCAGTGCAGTTGGCAATTGGATCACGCCGAATTATCTATCAAAAAGTTAACCCCTCTGGGTGATCTGGCTGATGGCGAAACGCTATAAAGCCGGCGGGTGAGGTCGTGTTATTTATCATGCGCGTGTTAATTCGCTACTGGTTTGTCGCCCCCATTCTCTTGGTTGTCACCGCCGTACAACTGGGTCTTGGCTTTGCCGTTATTGATAAATCGGCCCGAAAAGCAGCCCCTGAACAATTTAACGTTGACCGGGAAAATGTTAGCGTCTCTTTTGAAAATCCGGTTCAGTCGCCCACCTTCACCAGGGTACCGACCTTTACGCCCACGCCCAGGCCATCATCCACAGCGCCCCCCACCCCCAGTCCAGCGCCAACCTTTACCCTCATTCGTACCGATACGCCACGTAGTAAAGTTCATCCAACCGAAACCGCAACAGCTACATTTACGCCAACACCCACCCATACAGCCACAAACAACGCCACACCGGTCATCGTTTTACCTTCTTCTGGCTATCGAGGTCAGACGCTTCAGGTTCCCATCCTCATGTATCACTATCTTTCAACGCCGCCACCCGGAGCCGACTTGATCCGGCGGGATTTATCGGTCAGTCCTACCCAATTTGCGAGCCATCTGGCCTATTTGCGCGAGGCGGGTTATGAAACGATTTCCTTTGTTCAGCTTGCCTATGCCGCCATCGGGCAAGCCGAACTGCCGGCCAAACCGGTTCTGATCACCTTTGATGATGGCTACCGGGATAGTTATGAGAATGCCTTTCCCCTCCTGCAAAAGTACGGCTACAAAGCGACCTTTTTTATCTTTACTCAGCCCATTCAAACCGCAAATGTCGATTTCCTATCTTGGGAGATGGTGGTCGAAATGCACAAGGCCGGCATGGAGTTTGGATCGCACAGCCATACCCATCCTGATCTAAGCAGCAGCAATCTTGATTTTGTATTTAGCGAGGTCCTAACTTCTAAACAGTTGATCGAACAACATATCGGTGAGCCGGTTCGATTCTTCTGCTATCCGGCCGGTCGCTATGATAATTTAACGATGGAAGTGGTTAAATCGGCCGGTTTTTGGGGAGCGGTGACCACCCGGTGGGGCGTTGAACATTCTTTGGAGAATCGTTTTGAACTGCCAAGGGTCCGAGTACGCGGCAGCGATACGGCCCAAGATTTGGCTCACAAGTTGAATGGGTTTTAAGACGAAGCTGTTATGAATTTTGATACCTTCTCGATTGCCGCTATGGCGGCTGAGTTACGCCCAATTCTGCTGGGCGGGCGAGTCCAGCGGGTGGTTCAAATCAATTCGCTGACATTTGGTTTTGAAATTTATGTTTATCCGGTCCGCCACTATCTTCTGTTATCCGCCGAACCTCAAGCGCCGCGCCTGCACCTGACCCACCAAAAGGTCCGGCGGGGGGTGGGCAATGATACCCCCATGATGCTTGTGCTGCGCAAATATATGCGGGGCGCCATCTTAAAAGCCATTGAACAGCCGCCCTATGAGCGCATCCTTCATTTTCATTTTGAAGGTCCGGTGGCTGCAACCACCCTGGTCGCCGAACTGTTAGGGACGCGGAGCAATCTTGTTTTGCTGGAAGCAGACCGGTCTATTCTGGGCGTTGCCCGCCTGCCCCGGCAGCGCCAAGAACAGCAGCGCCTGCTGCTGCCCAATCAGTTTTATGAGCCTCCGCCCCCTCAACGCAAGCTAACGCCGGATGAACTGACCGAATTGACCCTCCGCCAGGAGATCAGTGAAGCCTCGCCCCAATTAGCTTTAACCCGGCTGTTGACCAACGCAGTCAGCGGCGTCAGCCCACTGCTGGCGCGCGAGATCGTTTACCGGGCCACCGGCCAGACCGAGACAACCGTCAGCCAACTGGCTAAACTAACGCCCTTATTGAATGCCTTTAATGAGCTGTTTGATCATCTCCGGCATGAGCGCTGGCGGCCAACGCTGGCCTTTGATGATGAGGAAAATCTGGTTGCCTTTGCGCCTTACCCGCTGCAGCATCTTGCCCACACCCGGAATGTTGAAAGCTTCTCAGAGGCTGTTGAATCTTACTTTGCCGAAGCTGCTTCGGGCTATGAGGCCGCTAAGGCGCCCCTGACTCAGGCCATTCAGGAGGCGCGCCAAAAACTGGACCGCCGGCGCGAGCGGTTGGAGGAAGATGCCGCTACCCAGGCCAACCCGGAACTGCTAAAGGAGAAGGGTGAAGCGATCTTGGCTTATGCCTATCAAATTCGGCCCGGCCAGAAGGAACTGGCGATACAGTGGGGTGAACATACAGCGCCGCTTAAAGTCGAGCTAGATCCGGCTCTGTCTCCAAGCGAGAACGCCCAACAATATTTTAGCCGCTACCGCAAAGGCCAGCGAGCCGGAGAAGAGATTCCAGGCCAGCTTGAAAAGATATTGCTGGAGGAGCGTTATCTGGAGCAACTGGAACAGGACCTGGCCATGGCGGAGAATCGCCCGGAAATCGATGCCATTGCCCTGGCCCTGGCCGAAGCCGGTTACTATCGTTCTAAACGAAGCGCTAAAAAGCAAAAACAGGTCCAATCCGGCTATTTGCGCTTGACCGCTCCCGATGGCGCAAGGGTCTGGGTCGGCAAAAACGCCCTGCAGAACGCTTTTCTAACCTTCAATCGGGCCAGCAGTGATGATCTTTGGCTGCATGCCCGCGATGTACCCGGCGCTCATGTGATCATTCCCACCGCTCAAGGGCTGCCTTCTGAGGCAGATGTTTTTTGGGCCGCCGGCGTCGCCGCTTATTACTCGCGGGCGCGACATGATACCAGTGTAGAAGTCGATGTTACCCTCAAAAAGCATGTCCGGGCGATCAAAGGCGCGACGCCCGGTCTGGTTACTTACCGGAACGAGTCGACCTTTCGCGTTGCACCGGAGGCGCCAGATTTAGAAGATGATTGAAGCAGGCGCCCTGCCGCTAAAATTCAGGCCTCAGATGGCGCGCTGGCCAGAGCCATCGACGAGACATAAGAGCTCAGGCTTTAGTACCGGCCGCAACATCCTGATGGGCCGGTTCAGGAGCATAGGGGTGGTGAAGTTGGACCGGCTCTCTGCGCCCGCGCAGCCGCAAATTAAGCATCTCCACAAAAACAGAAAAGCCCATGGCAAAATAGATATAGCCTTTAGGAATATGGACATGGAGCGACTCGACCACCAGGGAGAAGCCGATCAACAGCAAAAAGCTCAAGGCCAGCATCTTTACCGTCGGATGCCGTTCAACAAAGGCGCTGATGCTGCCGGCGGATACCAACATAATCGCTACAGCGATCACTACGGCGGTGATCATTACCGCCAGTTGATCGACCATACCCACCGCCGTAATGACCGAGTCAAGTGAAAAGACAATATCCAACAAGAGGATTTGGATGATCACGCTGGTAAAAGAAGGCATGACTTTGGCCGAAGCATGGCCTTCTGCCCCTTCCAATCTTTCATGGATCTCAAAGGTGCTCTTACCGATTAAGAAAATGCCGCCAAGCAGAAGAATTAAATCGCGGCCTGAAACGCCCCGCTCAAATACCGTAAAGATCGGTTCGGTCAAGCCGATAATCCAGGACAGTGAAAAAAGCAGCAGTATCCGCACAATCATCGCCAGCGACAAGCCAATTTGCCGCGCCTTGACTTGCTGGCCGGCCGGTAATTTTCCGGCTAAAATAGAAATAAAGATAACGTTATCAATACCCAAAACAACTTCCAGACTCGTCAACGTTAACAGGGCAATCCAGATTTCGGGATTGGTAATCCACTCCATAGAAAAGCTTCTCCTCAATCTATTCTAGGTTAATTTGCAATTCAACTTGATCTCTCCATAATAAGGAGAGAACATTTTCTTGTCAATTGCGTTAAGCAAGTTTAATGCAGGACGGCCTGTTTTTCAAGTGATCAACGGTCATGGAGCCAGCAACACCTTCAATCTTCTATGAGGCTTACATTTTCGATCTGGATGGTACGGTTTATCTAGGCGAAGCCTTGTTACCCACCGCAGGTGAAACGATCACCTCTCTACGCAGCTTGAATAAGCGCACCGTCTTTTTATCAAACAACCCGACCCACACCCGCCACGATTATGCCGCCAAATTGACCCGGTTAGGCTTACCAACGCCGCCTGAGGATATTATCAACTCTTCGGTGGTGATGGTTGATTTTCTACGCCGCCGCCTGCCGCAGGCCCGGCTCTTTGTGATTGGCGAAGCGCCGCTGCAGGCCGAATTAGCGGCGGCCGGTTTTGAACTGGTCGATGAGGCCGGGTGGGTGGATGCCGTGATTGCCAGCTTTGACCGGACCTTTGTTTACCGCAAGTTACAGATTGCTTTTGATGCCATCCGGGCCGGCGCCCGTTTCTTTGCTACCAACGCCGACCGCTACTGCCCTGTACCGGGAGGCGGCGAACCGGATGCGGCCGCCATTATCGCGGCGATTGAAGCCTGCACCTCTACCAAGGTAGAGGCGGTGGTGGGCAAACCCTCTCCCTGGATGGCCGAAGCAATTCTTGGCCTGCTCAACCTGCCCCCCGACCGCTGCCTGATGACCGGCGACCGCTTGGAAACTGATGTTCAGATGGGGCTGAATGCGGGTATGGCTGCGGCGCTGACCCTAACCGGAGC
>Ga0073934_10008284_pt1 | contig 13950 bp, 9 predicted proteins | sample LarsenN4metaG_FD_76834 | JGI IMG/M metagenome (GOLD analysis project Ga0073934, IMG submission 76834) | Hot spring sediment bacterial and archeal communities from British Columbia, Canada, to study Microbial Dark Matter (Phase II) - Larsen... ...
GAGAGCGTCGAAGTCGACGGAGAGGTGGCCGAGTGGCTTAAGGCGCACCAGCGCGCTTCGCGCGCGTCTTTACGTCAAGATGCGTGCGCCTTAAAGGAGAGCGTCGAAGTCGACGGAGAGGTGGCCGAGTGGCTTAAGGCGCACGCTTGGAAAGCGTGTATACGGGAAACCGTATCGTGGGTTCGAATCCCACCCTCTCCGCCAACCTCACTAACTAACTGACATATTTATGGAATAGTTGATGGATTGCTGGCAGCCTAGCTCGCTCAGATTGTGTCAACGGAACAGCATCCAAATTCCATCGATTTGTTTCACTGCATCGTTCCGTTCACCGATCCGATTTTTTTAAGGATGATCTGCGAACGAAAGCGGCACATCACTGGTTCGGCAGCTGCAATTGCGACACATATCGCGTCTGACATATCGGGCCCCCCGGCGATTGAGGGCTCCGTTGTGATACAACATCTATTCGGTCAGGCGATCGGGAAAAGCGTCTGCATCGGCCAAGTGCTTGACGAGCGTCTGCTGCGCGAGACCAGCGTGGCGGTCGCGATGCTGCAGGATCACGAAGTCACGTTGCGGTAGATCGATCGGGTGGGACCGCAGAGTTCCGACCTTGAGTGCTGACGCCACCACGTGTTCGGAGATAATCGTGGCGCCTGCACCGGCCTCGACGGCTTCCCGGATTGCTTCATTGCCCGGCAAGACCAGAAAGATGTTCAGAGCGTCGAGCGACAACCCGTCGCGCGCCGCAAGGTCTTCGAGCACCTGGCGCGTTCCGGATCCTTCCTCCCGAATCACCCACGGGATTGCGCGCAGGTCGATCTGGCCGCGCTTGTTGCGCGGCAACGGCGGATGGCTTGCGGCCACGACCAGGAGCGGACGATCGGTATCGACGGTCAGCCGGGTGAGCGAAGGATGTCGCGTCGGTCCCTCGACCAATCCCAGATGTGCCTCGCCGCTGGCCACCGCGCTTTCAACCTCACGGGTGTTTCGGATGACAACATCGAGGCGAACGCCCGGATTGGCTGCGTGGAACGCCGCGAGGCGTCGCGGCAGCCAGTAGCTTGCGATCGTGTGGCTTGCCGCAATCAGAAGGGATCCGGTCGGAAAACCGGCGAGATCCTCGAGTACCGATCTCGCGACCGACGCACGTTCCAGGACGGCGCGCGCTTCCTGCAGAAACTGTCGCCCGGTTTCAGTCAGTTCAATCCCTCGGCCGATCCGGTTGAACAGGCGCGAGCGGTAGCGGCTCTCGAGGGCTGCGATGGCGGCCGAGGCCGCCGATTGGGTCATCCCCAGCGCGGCGGCGGCGCGGGTGACGTGACCACGGTCCGCCACGGCAACGAAAATACGCAATTGATCCAACGTCATGGCTGTACAATCGATTTTCTTTATGGGTTTGACAAGAACAAATCATTGGAACGATTGCCACCTAAGAGAATAATTTTTCAAGCCCGCACCCGTACGCCATGCCATCTCTATCGCATATCCGGCCGTTCCGTTGGATCACCAGCGCGGGCGAGGCGTTGCGCCACTTGCTGTGGCCCGCGTGGTGGACGCGAAGGGAGCGGTACCGTCCGGAGCAACATTACATGCGAGGACCGGGTCCAAAGAGCCGGGCTCGGGAAGGCACCCGTGAACCACGAAATCCGTGAGATCTGCGCTTCAAACCCCGACCGCCCTCCTCGACCATTGCGATCCCTAAACGCACGTCCCGCCAGGGAGATTTCGACTGATGTTCACAACCAATCCGTTCGCTGAGCTGTCGCCGTCGGTATCGCCGGCGGTCATGCAGACCTACATCGTCGTCATGATCATGATGGTCGTCGGTGGCACACTGTTCGACATCATCCACAAAGGGAGCGCCCGGTACTTCTTCGACAACTGGCGGCAATCAAAGAGCCGTGGAAAGCGGCAGGTCGGCGGCGGCGAGATGGCGTCCATCGCCGTCAAGACCGTCGCCGTCGACGTCCTGGCATCGGGTGAATTCTGCAACATGCGGCGCAGAATAGCCCACCTCCTGACCATGTACGGCTTTGTGATCTACGTCGTCGCCACCGTCGTCATGGTGTTCGGCTATCCGACGCGTGCGACCCCGACCCCCGCCCTGTGGCCGGCCCTTTGGGCGATCGGCGCCCTGCTCGTCTGTGTTGGAGGCTACTGGTTCTGGTTCTTCATCCGGGTCGACGTTGCCGCCGAGGGCAATTCGCCGTTCCGTTTCATGCGCGCCGACTTGTTCATCGTCGCGCTGGTTCTGAGCACGACCTTCGGCCTCGTATGGGCGGGTCTGCAGGCGACGGGCAGCACCGCCTGGGCAACCGCATTTCTGGCGCTCTACCTGCTCGCCACCACGGTGCTGTTCGGGTCGGTCCCGTGGTCGAAGTTTTCACATATGTTCTTCAAGCCCGCCGCCGCGTTCGAGAAGCGCCTGTCGATGGCCAACGGTTCAGCCCAGAATCTGCCGACACTGAGCCGCGACGATCCCGAGCAGCAGAAAAGACACTCCATGGAACTGCTGCGAAACGCTCCGATGCAAATGGGGCTTGGTATCAAGCGCGAAGCGCCCCACCACTACTAGAGAGCAACGCGCCAGCTTTGTTGGATCAGACAGGAGCCGGACTCATGCCTACCTTCGTATACATGACGAGGTGCGACGGTTGCGGACACTGCGTCGACATCTGTCCCTCCGACATCATGCACATCGATGAGACGTATCGGCGCGCCTACAACATCGAGCCGAGCATGTGCTGGGAGTGCTACTCCTGCGTCAAGGCCTGCCCGCAGAATGCGATCGACGTGCGCGGATATGCCGACTTCGCGCCGCTCGGTCACAGCGTTCGCGTCATCCGCGATGAAGAGAAGGGCACGATCGCCTGGAAGATCAAATATCGCAACGGCACGGAAAAGGAATTCCTGTCGCCGATTACGACCAAGCCCTGGGGGACGGCGATCCCGAAGCTCGCCGACGTTCCCCCGCCGACCAAGGAAATGCGCGACAGCCAGCTGCTGTACAACGAGCCGAAGTGGATCCGCATGGATGACGGCGATTTGCGCACCCTTCAGGCGGCCGGTCTCAAGCTGAAGAAAGGCGTGTACTACTGATGGCCTACAAAACGATCGTCGAAGACGGCATCGACATCCTGGTCGTCGGCTCGGGCCTCGGCGGCAGCGGCGCCGCCTGGGAGGCCCGATTCTGGGGTCAGGACAAGAAGATCGTCATTGCCGAGAAGGCCAATATCGATCGCTCCGGTGCGGTCGCCCAGGGCCTGTACGCAATCAACTGCTACATGGGCACCCGATGGGGCGAAAATAATCCGGAGGACCATGTCCGCTACGCCCGTATCGATCTGATGGGGCTGGTGCGCGAAGACCTGCTGTTCGACATGGCGCGTCACGTCGACTCCACGGTGCACCAGTTCGAAGAGTGGGGCCTGCCCATCATGAAGGACCCGAAAACGGGTCGCTATCTGCGCGAAGGGCGATGGCAGATCATGATTCATGGCGAGTCCTACAAGCCCATCGTGGCCGAGGCCGCCAAGAAGTCCGCCGACAAGGTGTTCAACCGCATCTGCGTGACCCACCTGTTGATGGACGACAGCAGGGAGAACCGGGTCGCCGGCGCCGTGGGCTTCAACGTCCGCACCGGCAACTACCACGTCTTCAAGTCCAAGACCGTGATCTGCGGCGCGGGCGGCGCCTCCAACATTTTCAAGCCGCGTTCGGTGGGCGAAGGTTCCGGCCGTACCTGGTATGCGCCCTGGTCGTCCGCGTCGGCCTACGGGCTCATGATCGAAGCCGGCGCCAAGATGACGCAGATGGAAAACCGCATCGTGCTGGCGCGCTTCAAGGACGGTTACGGCCCGGTCGGCGCCTATTTCCTGCACCTGAAGACCTATACGCAAAATGGCCTGGGCGAGGAGTATGAGTCCAGGTGGTTCCCCGAGCTTCAGAAGATGGTCGGAAAGGAATATCTGGATCCGGAAGTTTCGCACTTGACGCACCGGCCGATCCCGACCTGCCTGCGCAACCATTGCATCATCAGCGAGGTGAATGCAGGCCGCGGTCCCATCCACATGGTGACCATGAGGGCCTTCCAGGATCCTCACCTGGAAGAGGTTGGCTGGGAGAACTTCCTCGGCATGACCATCGGCCAGGCGGTGCTCTGGGCCGCGACGGACGTGGACCCCAAGAACGAGAACCCGGAGCTGACGACGTCCGAGCCTTACGTCATGGGCTCGCACGCGACCTGCTCCGGCGCCTGGTGCTCGGGCCCCGAGGACGTTTCGCCGCCCGAGTATTTCTGGGGCTACAACCGCATGACGACCGTCGAAGGCCTGTTCGGCGCCGGCGACGCGGTCGGCGGCACGCCGCACGCTTTCTCATCCGGCTCGTTCACCGAAGGCCGTCTCGCCGCGAAAGCCGCCTGCAAATATATCGACGACGGCAAGGGCGAAGGCATCGTCGTGTCCGACGAGCAGATCGAGCGCCGCAAGAAGGAAATCTACAAGCCGCTGGAGCACTACAAGATCTATCGCAACGAGATCGTCGCGGGCGATGTTAATCCGCACTACATCAATCCCAAGCAGGGCCTGGATCGTCTGCAGAAGCTCATGGACGAGTATTGCGGCGGCGTTACTGTCAGCTACATGACGAACGAGAAGCTTCTGAATATCGCGCTCAAGAAGCTCAAGGTCATGGAGGAGGATCTCGAGAGCCTGGCCGCGAAGGATATTCACGAACTGCTGCGTGCGTGGGAACTCAAGCACCGGCATCGCGCCGCAGAGTGCGTGACCCAGCATACCCTGTTCCGCAAGGAAACCCGCTGGCCGGGCTACTACTACCGCGGCGACGCCATGAAATTGGACGACGAAAACTGGCACGTGCTGACCGTTTCACGTCGTGATCCGAAGACCGGCGAGTACACCATGGAGAAGGCACCGTGTTATCACCTGGTTTCGGCGGACGAGTAACAAATCCGCAGGCGGAAGCTCGCGCTCCCAGAGAACCGCGCGTGAACATTATTGAGAAGACCGATGAGGAAATCCGGGCGATCGCCGATCCTCTGTGGCGCGACCTCGTCAAGTATTCGAACGAAGGAAAATACGGAGAGTTCGTCAGGAATTTCTCCAGCTCGATGGCGCTGGCCATGGATCAGGTGACGGTCGGCCACCAGTTCGCCAACAGCGAATTGGCCCGAAACCTGTCCGGCCACTTCGACTATCTCGGAATCATTCGCCGAGGCGAGCATGTGACGGTTCTCTACCGCCAACGCAGCACCAAGAGGCCCGGCGAATGGCTCGGCAGGCTGGTCCTCGGCTACGAGAACGGACAGGTCAGGATCTTCGGCGCATCCATCTTCTGAACGCATCGGACGACACATCGGGCGGCCCATGAGCGAAGTCATCGACGACGGCAAATATGTCGAGCTCACCTACAAGGTGACCGACAGAAGATCGGGACACGTGCTCACTTCGGTCGAGTTTCCGTTGGGCTATGTTCACGGACACAATGAAATCCTGTCCCCCTTCGTGCACGCCCAACTGGCGGGCCGATCCGCCGGCGAGACCATCGAGGTTCCGATCGACGGTAACAGGATCTTCGGTGCCAGGGACGAGTCGCTGGTGTTTACCGATCGCATCGAGAACGTTCCCGAGGAATATCGGCAGGTCGGCACCTCGATCCTCATGGAAAACGACAGGGGCCAGACGCGCAGCTTCCTCGTGACACGGAGGGACGACGAAACGCTGACGGTCGACGGTAACAATCCGCTTTGCGGCAGGGAGGTCGTCTTCACGCTCGAGATTGTGACCGTGCGCGAGCCGACCGATGAGGAAGCAAGAGCGGGCGGGGCGATCGGCGCGCAGGCGGCCATCGATCCGTCGCTCATGCGGCCTGTTTGACGACCCCGATCAATGCAACCCGGTTTCGATGCAAAGTTTCAATGCAAAAAGGTGACCTGTGAGCAGCGAGCAAAAGCCACCCGACAAGGTTCCTGACGGCCACGCGCGCTTCGTGACGACGCGCCAGAAACCGGCGACCGAAAAGGGATTTGTCGGTTTCGAGACCGTCTGGGAGCCATTCCAGAAGGAAGCCGAATACACGACGCCGAAACGGCCGTAGGCTGTCATGGCGCAACTCGTACCGCCGCACGGCTCGGAGACGGTCAGGCCGTTGCTCCTGCCCGAAACGCAGCGGGCCGAGGAAGCCAGGCGGGCGACCGGCCTCAGGTCGATTCCTCTCGACTCGCGCGCGGTTTCCGACGTGTTCATGCTGGCGATGGGCGCCTACACGCCGCTCGACGGGTTCATGGGGCATGACGACTGGCACGGCTCGTGCCTCGAGATGAAGCGCGCCGACGGCCTGTTCTGGCCGATCCCGATCACGCTTCCGGTCGACAAGGACCTCCCCGACGCCATCCATGCCGAGGAGGAGGTCGCGCTGGTCGATGCGGAGACCGGCGGCATCCTCGCGGTCATGCAGGTCTCGGAGAAATATTCGATCGACAGGACCATCGAGGCCGAGCACGTCTACCGCACCGCGGACCCGAAGCACCCGGGCGTCGCCAAGGTCCTCGGCCAGGGCGAGGTGAATCTCGCCGGCCGCGTGATGGTGCTGAGCGAAGGCGACTATCCGGCCCGTTATCCCGATCTCTATATCCGTCCGGCCGAGTCGCGCGCCATGTTTCTGGAGCGGGGCTGGTCGCGCGTCGCCGCCTTCCAGACCCGCAATCCGATGCACCGCAGCCACGAGCACCTGGTCAAGATCGCGATCGAGGTGACGGACGGCGTCTTCATCCACCAGGTGCTGGGGAAGCTGAAGGAGGGCGATATCCCGGCCGACGTGCGCACCCGCACGATCCAGACCATGATCGACAACTATTTTCGCCCGGGGACGGTCATCCAGGCGGGCTATCCCATCGAGATGCGTTATGCAGGGCCGCGCGAGGCGCTGCTGCATGCGCTCATCCGCCAGAATTTCGGATGTTCGCACCTCATCGTCGGGCGCGACCACGCCGGCGTCGGCGATTACTACGGGCCGTTCGATGCCCATCACATCTTCGACCAGCTGTGGGACGGCGCGCTCCGCACCAGGCCGTTGAAAATCGACGTCACCTTCTATTGCCGCAAGTGCTACGGGATGGCGACGGCCAAGACCTGTCCCCACGATCCGGCACACCACATTTCGATTTCCGGCACGCAGCAGCGTGAAATGCTGTCGACCGATGCACCGATTCCGCCCGAGTTCAGCCGGCCGGAAGTGGTGGCGATCCTGCGGGAATATTACGCCAGCCTTCGACCCGCCGGCCCGGCCGCATGATCATCGCGCAAATCTCCGACACGCATATCGCGCTGGACACGCCAGATGCCGATCGGCGCTTGCGGGATTTCGAGTGCACGGTCGCGGACATTAATGCGCTTGACCCGGCTCCCGATGTCATCGTTCACACCGGCGACGTCGCCCATAACGGCCGACCGGACGAATATGCTTGCGCCATCGCCACGCTGGCGAAAGCCAGGGCGCCGGTCTATGTGCTGGCCGGCAATCGGGACGATCGGGCGCAGTTGCTCAAGGCGTTTTCCGGATACGGATACCTGCCGCCCAACGCGAACTTTGTCCAATACGCGGTCGACCATCTTCCGGTCAGATTGATCGCGCTCGACACGCTCAGCGCAGGCAGCAACCGCGGCGACTTTTGTCAGGAGCGGATCACGCATTTGCTCGATATGGTCAATGCCGACACCGCAAGGCCCGTTGCCGTCTTCACCCACCATCCTCCCTTCCAGGTTATGGTCGGGCCGGATCGCATCCACTTCGAAACGACCGACGCCCTGTCGGCGGTCAGCCGTGCGCTGCAGCATTCGGGACGGGTCATCGCGGTATTCAGCGGCCACGTTCACCGGCCCGCTGCCGGACATGTCGGGGGCATCCCGGCGACCGTGGTGCCATGCATCGCCACGACACTCCGCAGAGGCGACTATCCGGCGCACATGCGGACGCGTCCGATCTACTATGTTCATCGGTTCGATCCGGCCTGGGGGTTCGCCACCGAGTCGCGGATCGTCGGCAGCGATGTTTCGGCGCACCCAGCGTGCGGCGCTATTCACCGCGGCCTAGGCGGCGCCTGAACAACGGCGCCGGTGATGAAAGCAGGCGATACAAGGCGACGGGTCACCCACGGCCGGCTCTGACTTGGCTGTGGAAAGAGCTCGGCGTCGCTGGCCTGCGCCGCCGAATGTCGGCTCAGCCTCGTGCGACGATGCGGGATCGACGCTTGCGCGGCGGGCCGGATGCCCGCCGCCCGCATGGCCGCTGTTACCCCGCGGCTACAGAAGCGAGAAGTTGGCGTTGGTCAGAATTCCTTGCAGATTCAGCAGGCCGAAATCCATGTCGTTGGCGCCGATCTGGCCGTCGCCATCGACGTCGATTGTCAGCACCCCGTTGGCCAGCCGCGCCTCCGAGACGAAGCCGGAGCCGCTGAAATCGGCATCCCCGATGAAATCGATCGCACTCACGAAGTTCATCCCTTCGAACTGGAAGATGTCCATCGCGGCATCGAAATTCACAATCAGGTCGGTCGAGCCGACCGATGCCGAAGAATCCTGGATGGTCGTGAAGCGGAATCGATCGGTATCGGCTCCGGCGACCAGGATGTCCGCACTCCACCCGCCGGTCACGGTCGTGCCGTTGGCATTTGCGCCAACGGTGATTTCGTCAGCCCCGCTGGAGCCGAACACGTCCTCGATGCCAACCACCGTTACGACGTTTGCCGTCGTCGGCGTGCCGAGGTGCAGGCTGTCCAGGTTGCCGCCGGCGAAGTCGAACGTCGTGCCCGATTGCTCGTTCAGCAGGTGGAGCGTCAGGTTTCCACCCGCCGTCTGATCGTTGACCGTGAGCTGATCGCCGGAAAAGCTCATTGTCAGGACGTCGTCGGTACCCTGAAGGTTGAGGACGTTGGTCCCGCCCCCGAGATCGACGACCTGATTGGTCACGGTGTCGTTGGCGATGAAATTGACCGTGTCGTCGCCGCCGGCCAGATCGTTCAGGACAAAGACATTGGCGACGGTCAGGGTATTGCCGAGGCCATGCAGATTGAGGATATGGAAGCCCAGGCCGAGGTCGACGTTCAGGTCGGTCGCCGGCAGCAGCAGATCGACGGTCTCGACTCCGCCGTTGGAGAAGAGGTTCTCCACGCCGGTCAGGCTCAGGCTGTAGGCGGCCTGGACGCTGGCGAGCGTAACCGTGTCGATGCCATCGCCAAGGTCGAACGCCGTGGATCCGGTCGTGCTGCCGTTGTCGACCGTCACGTGGTCGGCCCCGCTCCCGCCGGTGACAGATTCCACATTGCGCACCGCAATCTGATTATCGGTGTCGGCCAGAAGCAGCGAATCGTTCGAGCCCGCGCCGAAATCGATGGTCACGTCTCCCAACTGCTGATTGAGCAACTCCAGCGTCAGGTTCTGATCAAAACCGCTGTTCTGATCGTAGACGGTCATCGGGCCGATGAGGTTCAGTTGCAGGAACGCATCGTTCCCGATCAGATTGAGCACGTTGAAGCCGTCGCCGAGATCGACGGCGGTCGCCTGCTGGGAGTCGGCATCGAGGCTCACGGTGTCGTTGCCGGCGCCGACAGCAATCACGGTCTCGACACCGGATACGCTGACGGTGTTTCCGCCACCTGCAAGCGTCAGTGAATCGGTGCCGCCGCCAAAATTGAACGTGGTGCCGAACTGACTGTTGCTCAGCGTCAGGTTGAGGTTTCCGCCGACGATCTGATCGTTCACCGTGAGCGACGCGGCGGACAGGCTCATGGACAGATTGGCGTTAGAGCCGGCCAGATTGAGCACGTCGGTGCCGGTGCCGAGATTGATGGTCTGGAAGAAGGAGATGTCGGCAACGAAGGTGATGGTGTCGTTGCCGCTCCCGAACGCATTCAACGTCTCGACATTGGTGACGTTCGCCGTATTGCCTGCGCCCGACAGGTTGAGCGTGTCGAATCCGCCCAGCAGATCGATGCTCATGCCGCTGGCGGCATTGACCAGGGTGACGGTCTCGTTGCCGCCGGCACCGGTCACGTTCTCCACGTTGGCGAGATTGAGCGAATAGCTCGCGCCCGAGGTTCCAAGCCGCAGGATGTCCGCGCCGGTGCTCAGATCGATCAGGCGTCCGCTCGCATTGGCGCCCATGGTCAGGTCATCGGCGGTCCCGCCGCCGCGACCGAACAGAGCGACTCCCGCGTTGAGTCCGAAGCCGGTCAGATTGATGGGCGTGCCCGCGAGACCAAGCATGTAGGCATCGTCAAACTGCAGAAGTTCGACGCCATTGGTCGTGTCGGTTCCATCCGGGCCGGAGACCGTGTTCGCGGTGAAGGTGTACAGCGACCGACTGCCGCCGAAGCGCGCAATGTCGATGCCGCCGCCGCCGTTCAACGTGTCGTTGCCGGTTCCGCCGATCAGGATGTCGTTGCCGTTGCCGCCGCTGAGCGAGTCGTTGCCGCCCTGGCCGTCGAGCGTGTCATTGCTGCCCGTGCCGCTGACGGTGTCGTCAAATTGACTGCCGCGGACGCTGAAGACACCGCCGGTGAAGGTGTCAGTTCCGATGTTGGCGGCATCGCCGGGCAGGGTGCTGAACGCGGAGCCTGAACCTCCGGCGCCGAGAGCGACCGTCACCCCGGCGCTGGCGCCGACATAGCTGACGCGGGTGTTACCGTTTCCGGTGATCGTGTCGTCGCCGTCCATGCCCTCGAACTCGTTGAGCGTGCCGTTGTCGCCCACATTGTTCATGTTCGGGTCGATGAATCCGGCTGCGCCGAAATTCGTCGCGTCGTAGATATCGTCAGCCACCGTGCCGCGCACCGACTCGATGCGTTTCAGGGTGTCGGTGCCGTAGGTTGCCGTCGCGATGCTGTCGCGGCCGGTGACCACGCCCGTCGTCATGTTGACGGAAACGCCCAGCACAAGCGGGATCCCGGTGCTGACGGTATTGTTGACGTCGTAGCGCACGCGGTCGAAGCCGCCGCCGCCGTTGATCAGGTCGTCGCCGTTCCAGCCCTCGAACTGTTCGGTGGTGCCGGCCGCATTGTTCGAGCCGATCAGCGTGTCGTTGAAGGCCGATCCGCGCAGCGCCGCCACGCCCGAGAACGTGTCGGTGCCGACCGAGCCGTCCCCGCTTGCGATGCCGGTCGCGATGTTGGCGGTCACGCCGGCGGTGGCCTGCGTGAAACTCAGGCGCGTGCTGCCGCTGCCGATGATCTGGTCGTTGCCGCCCATGCCCTCGAATTCGTTGAAGCCGCCCTGGTCGCCGCCGCCGTTGGTGCTGGTGGCGGTAAAGGTCGATGCATCGTAGATATCGGCGGCGTTGGTGCCGCGGACGGATTCGATGCTGCGCAGCGTGTCGGTTCCCACCACCGCGGTGGCCGAGGCATCGCGGCCGGTGACCGTGCCGGCGCCGAGATTGACGGTGATACCGAGCGCGCCGGTGTTCTGCTGGTCGTAGCGGACGCGGTCGGCGCCGCCATTGCCGTCAATGAAATCGTCACCCTGGCGGCCTTCGAAGGTCTCGAAGCCGGTCGTGTTGAGGCTTCCGATCAGGGTGTCGTTATGAGACGACCCGCGGACGTGCAGGACGCCGCCCGTGATCGTGTCCTCACCCACCGACGCATCGCCGATCGCCGTGCCGAGCGACAGGTTGACGGTCACGCCGGCGGTGGCGTTCTGGTAGCTGATCCGGGTGTTGCCGTTGCCGGTGATGACGTCGTTGCCGCCCATCCCCTCGAATTCATTGAAGGTGCCGAAATCGGAACTGCGGTTGTCGCTGGTGGCGGTGTAGCCGCTCGCATCGTAGCTGTCGCCAAATGCCGATCCGCGTACGGACTCGACTTCGCGCAGCCTGTCGGTGCCGTCGCCGCCAGTGACGATTCCCGTTCCCATGTCGACGGCAACCGCCGCGGCCGCGTTCTCATAGAGGCTGCGGTCGAAGCCTCGATCGCCGAAAAGCTGGTCGCCGCCCAGGCCGCCGGTGATCCGGTCATTGCCGGCGCCGCCGTACAGCAGGTCGTTTCCTGCGCCGCCGTCGATGGTGTCGTCGCCGTCCAGGCCTTCGATCACATCGATTCCGGCGGTGCCCGCCAGATTGTCGATGCCAATGGTTCCCACCAGCGGTCCATCGACATCGCCGACCTCGGCGTTGCTGACCTGGGTGTCGAGATCGCTGACGAAGGTCTGGGTCAGCGCGTCGATTTCGGCCTGATTCTGGAAGTCGGTGCTTGCCAGCGCAGCGGTGGCCTCGCCTTGCGCGACCACGGCCGCCTGCGCGATCTCGGTGACGCTGGCGGCCGACTGGATGCTCTGGACCGCTGCGGTCACGACCTCCGTGACCGCTGCCACGGCCTCCGTGCTCACCCCCGAACCGGTCGCGATCGCTTCGACCGTGGCGGACGCGCCCAGGTCGACGGCGCCGCCCGCCGCGCCCGCAATCGTGTCGGCGATCGCGACGATGACGGTGTCGCCCGATCCGCCCACGGCGGCGACCTGGGTGATCGTGCTCTGGACTTGAATCGCCGCGGACAAAACGGCGGTCGCGCCCGGATCGCCGGCGATGGCGTCCGGAATCGGATCGTAGTCCTGCAAGCTGGTGCCGGCAGGGAGGGCCAGTCCAAATGCCGCCAGGACTGCGGTCTCGGCGCTGGCGACATCGCCCAGCGTCGTCGCCAATTCCGTTACCAGCGTGGTGAGCGGCGTGACGACGGTCGAGCCTTCCGGCGCCTTGAGGGTGCCTTCGAATGGCAGGCCGGTCAGAACATCGATACCGCCAAACATGATCAGCGGCCCGGTACCGCCGACGAGCGTGAATGTCCCATTGGCTGCGGTGGTCGCGAACGCTTCGCCGTCGTCCAGCAGGCCGTTGTTGTTGGCATCCGCAAACACGGTGGCGCCGGCGATGTATCCATCGGACACGATGCCGCTTTGCGAGTTCGCGGGAGGATCGATCGACACCGACAATGTCGCCGACGACGTTGCGGTATCGGTTCCGTCGATCGAGGTTGCAACGATCTCGAGCTGGAGGCTGCCGTGCTGGCCGGCGGCCCCGACCGGGACCAGCGAAAGCCCGGCCAGGTCGGCAGTCGTGACGAGCCAGTTGCCTTCGTCGATCTGCGTGCCCGCGCTCAGCGTGTAGGTCGATGGCACGCCGCGGACCTCAATCGTCTGAATCGATTCCGACCCATCGAGGTCGGCGAGCGCGATCGAAATATCGAGCGGGATGGGTGCATCGGCCGTGCCGGATGCCGGTGCGGTTGTGATGATGGGATCGTCGGCGACCGGCGCGACTTCGATGGTGATCGTCCGGGGAGCCGAGTTGTCGGTGCCGTCGCTCGCAATGAATTGGAACGAGGCAGTGCCGGAAAAATTTGCCGACGGCGCGAACGTGAAATCTCCGGTCTCGGCGTCAAAAGCCGTGACCGTGCCACCCACCGCGCTGCCGCCGACCAGCGCGAAATCCGCGTCCGCGCTGTCGATATCGTTCGCGGTCAGCGTGCCGGACACCGCGACATCTTCGTCGGTCGCGAGCTGCTGGGCTTGCGCTTCCGGCGCGTCGTTGACCGGGGTGATGTCCAGGGTGGCGCTGCCGGCGACGCTCGCGGTGCCGTCGGTGACCTGGTAGCTGAAGCTCACGGCGCTGTCGTCGTTGAGCGCGGGCGTGTAGGTCCAGGTGCCGTTGCCGTTGTCGACCAGGCCGCCGCTGCCGGTGGCGATGGTCAGGTTGACCGCGGTCAGCGGACCGCCATCCGGGTCCGAGGCATTGGCCAGAAGCTGGGCCTGCGTGATCAGGCGCGGCCCGCTGTCCTCGGCGATGGCGGCCAGCGTCACCGGCGCCGTGGCCGGCGCGTCGTTGACCGGGGTGATGTCCAGGGTGGCGCTGCCGGCGACGCTCGCGGTGCCGTCGGTGACC
>Ga0073934_10008285_pt1 | contig 13949 bp, 16 predicted proteins | sample LarsenN4metaG_FD_76834 | JGI IMG/M metagenome (GOLD analysis project Ga0073934, IMG submission 76834) | Hot spring sediment bacterial and archeal communities from British Columbia, Canada, to study Microbial Dark Matter (Phase II) - Larsen... ...
CAACGGACTTGTCCCGCGCGCCGCTCTTCCAAACCTTCGGGAACATCCGTTCCGCGAGTACGAGACCCCGCGCCCCTAAAAGCTCAAGGGACGCGGGGTTTCGGGGTTTCAAGGGCGCTGAGACGAATGAGCGCTTCGAGCAATAAATCCGCACCCGCCGCATTCTGATGCGCCACGTCGCCTCGTCCTTCGCGACGGCCCTTCTCCGGATGAGGCGAACTGGCGTCGCGAAGCACGCCTTGCGATTGGCGTTGATCGCCGGGAGCTCAAGGGCTTCGCGCCATGATTCGGAATCGGGGCGCTTGCTCTATTCATCGTTTGTCGCGGCGTTTACGCGCTGAACCGCGCACACTTCAGCGCACGCCGCTCCAGGGCCGGCGCTTCGCCATTCCGGCTCGTCCCGGCGCAAACCTCGAACCTGCGCGCCGCGCCATGATCCGCCAATTGAAGGAAAGACGGAATCCGGTCCGCGCCGGCTGAAGCGGAGAGGGCTACGCCGCGCGAAGCTTTCGCAGGACCAGCGACTTTTTCGGCGCGCCGGCGCCGGGTCCGCGCGCGTCGCCAAGGCCGGCGCGCGCGATGATGTCGCGCGCCAGCATCGGCGCTTCGGAACGAAACATTGTCTTGCCGTCAGCGTCGACATAGATGACGAAAAAGCCTTCCTCCGCGTCCATCGCATGGCGCAGGAGCGAGGCGTCGAGCCAGTCCATTTCCTCGCCATTTTTCGTCGGCCGGCTTTGTCCGTATACCTCGATAACCGAAACGTCGGCGCTGATGAGCGCTGCGATCGCCGGCTTCAGGAGCCGGCGCTGCATGCGGCAGGCGTTATGGTTGGCGGTCGGGCCGATGACGAAGAGCGTGTTCTTCGGCGAAAAACGCTTCGGCTCGACGTCCTTCAAAGCCGCTTTGAGGGTTTCTGCGGGGATAGGCCCGCGCGCGGCGAAATACGCGATCGCGCCGAAGATGATGCAGGTCGCCAGGATGAGCAGCGTCAGGCCCATGTCCCAAAACTAGCCGAACGTCGTTGCCCAGGCGTTAACGAATTTTCCCCGAATGCCGGCGAATGGCGGTTCCGCAGCGGCGGGCCGGCCTGAAAAGCGTCAATAAAGCGGCCTGTTAAGGCCGCGCCGCCAGGCGATCGTTCGGGCGACGCCGTCGGCGAGGCTTGTCTTCGGCTGATAGCCGAGAAGCGCCCGCGCCTTCGAAATATCGGCCCAGGTGCGCTCGACGTCGCCTTTCTGCATCCCCTTGAAGACCTTCTTCGCCTCGATCCCGAGCTCCTTTTCAAGAAGCGACACGAGCGTCATCAGCTCTTCGGGGCGGTCATTGCCGAGATTGAAGACGCGGTGATAGGCGTCGGCCTCGCCGGGCGGCCTTGCGGCGGCCGCCAGGACGCCGGCGACGATGTCGTCGACATAGGTGAAATCGCGGCCCATCCGGCCCTCGTTGAAGATCTCGATCGGCTCGCCTTTCAGCATTTTCTCGGTGAAAATGAGATACGCCATGTCGGGGCGCCCCCACGGTCCGTAAACGGTGAAAAACCGCAGGCCGGTCAAGGGCAGAGCGTAAAGCCGCGCATAGGAGGCGGACATCGCCTCATTGGCCTTCTTGGTCGCGCCGTAGAACGACACCGGCTCGTCGACGCGATCTTCCTCCGAAAACGGCGTTTTCCGGTTGGCGCCGTAGACGGACGACGAGGACGCGTAGACGAGATGCGGAATCTTGAGCTTGCGCCCAAGCTCCATAATCGAAAGGTGTCCGACAAGGTTCGACCGCGCATAGGCGAACGGGTTTTCGATCGAATAGCGGACGCCCGCTTGCGCCGCGAGGTGGATGATGAGGTCAAAGGGTCCCGGCGCCGCGTTCAGAACCGCGTCGTAATCGGCGATGTCGACCTCCTTGAAGGCGAAGCCCTTGCGCGGCGCGAGCCGCTCAAGCCGCGCGCGCTTCAAGGCCGTCGCGTAATAGTCGTTGACGTTGTCGAGGCCGACGACCTCATCGCCTCGATCAAGAAGCGCCAAGGCGGTCGCCGCGCCGATGAATCCCGCCGCCCCTGTCACCAATACGCGCATCGGCCCTTCCGCAAGCTTGTGTCACTTTCCCTTCGGCCCGGCGAGAACCTCGTCATAAAGCCCCGCCGGCAGCGTCCGCCGTCTATGCAGCATCACGGCGGCGATGGCCAGCATAGCGGCGGCGATCGCGTAAAAGGCGAGGGCCGGATCGGCGCCGCTATCCGTGATGGCGAATGTCGCCAGCGACCCGGGGATTGCGAAGGCGGCGTTGGCAAAGGTTCCCGCCGCCATGATGCGCGCCCGGACGGTCGGCGGGGCGCGCCGCTGAACGGCGGCCTGCAGGGGCGCGATATAGACCCCCATCAGCGCTGAGACGGTGATGAACAGCGCGACAAGGAGGACGCCCGCCGGCGTCGTCACCAAATCCATCGCGGTCAGAAGTTCGCCGGCGGGCGCGGCGACCAAGGGCGTCAGCGCTGCGATCAGGAGGCTGATCGCGCCCGCAGCGCCGACCGAAGCGGCAGAAAATCCGAGCCCTGAGCGCCCCTTGGCGAGGCCCGCCGCGAAGATCGCGCCGACGCCGGCGCCGATCGCGAAGAGCCCGTTAAGGACCGTTGCGACCAGCGCGTCGGCTCTTAAGGAGTCGCGCGCGTAAAGCGGCGTGATCACCGTCACCGCTGTCGACAAGAGGAAGAACACGGCGACGCCGAGTAGCGGCGGCGCGACGCCGCGCGAGGTGCGCACGAATCCGATCATCCGCGCGGTCTGGGCGAGCCAGTTGAAGTCGATGCGAAGATCGGCGTCATTCGCGCCGGCCCGAAGGGTTCTGAGCGCCGCGAGCCAGCCGATTGTCGATGCGGCGATCAGCACGACGCTGACCAGCATGCGGCCGTTTTCGCGCACGATCAGCGACCCGCCGACCATGTAGCCGAAAAGAATGAACGAATAGAGCCCCGCATTGCAGATGCCGTTGCCGCGAACAAGTTCGTCGGGGGCGAGATACTTCGGCATGGCGCTCGTCCGGACCGGGGAAAAAAACGCCGACTGCGCGCCCATCGCGAACAGCATCAGGATCGCAAGCGTTCCGGAGCCGGAAAGGAACGCGCTTGCGGCGATCAGCATCAGAATGATTTCGACGAGCTTCGTCCGCCGGAACATCATCGACGTCTCGTATTTGTCGGCGAGCTGTCCGGCGACCGGCGAGAACAGCATGATCGCAAGCGGCAAGAGCGCCCCGATGAACGGCATCGCGTTGTCGGGCTTGCCGAAATCGGGCGCCGGGATGACGCCGAAGGGTATCCCGATCAACAGCGACTGGCGAAGCACGTTGTCCGAAAGCGTTCCGAACGACAACGCGACCCACATCGGCCAGAAACGGCGCTGCAGGAAAAGCGGCGGCGGTCGGTCTGTCAAAGCGGACGCGCCCCTTCAGCGCTTGGCGTTGGGCTTCGGGTCGGGGAGGGGCGGCGCGAGTCGCCCTGCCGCCTCCCGGCCGATCAGCGCAAGCGAGCGCCGTTCGATGGTTTCTTCAAGCTGAGCCATGAAGATTTCCTTCTCGAGCCCCGCCGGGATCGGATCGAGGAATTCAATGACCGCCTCGCCTGGGACGAGCCGCCAGTCCTGCTGCGGCCAATGGCGTCCGAGATTGGTTGCGACCGGCACGGCCGGGCAGCCGTAGGCGGCGTACATGTGATAGACGCCGCGCTTGTAGCGATAGCGCTCGCCGACCGGCGCGAGATGGCCTTCGGGGTAGATGAGAATGCGCCGGCCGTCCGCTTGCGCTTTCTTCAGTTCGTCATCGACAAGGCGCGCGCGCGCATAGGCGCCGCCGCAATTGTCGACGACGATCGCCCCCATCTTGCGCAGGATCCCGCCGAGCAGCGGGAACTTTTCAAGATGATCGCCGGTGACGAAGGCGAGGTCGTAGAACTGCGAGAACATGACGATGCCGTCGCCCCAGCTCTGGTGCTTGGCGGCGATGATGCAGGCGCCGGCAGGCAGTCGTTCCTTGCCGCGAATGACGATGCTGACGCCGCCGATCCATCGCAGCCAGAACTGCATCACGCGGGTGTAGGCGAGAATCCACAGCATGATCGGCTTGCGGCTCGGAATGAGGATGAGCGGCGCAGCGGTGACGGCGAAGAAGCCGGACGTCAGCCAGTAGGCGGTCTGGAAAGCGACGCTGCGCATCATTTTCACCGGTCAGTCGGCGGTCGGCTGCATGACGGCGAGCGCGGCTGCGGCGAGATCACCCGCATGGCGCGAAAGCGGGCCTTCGAGCCGCCCGTAATGGATTTGCAGCGCGGTCTGGAGAACGACGCCGAGCGCCATTCCCGCGACGAGCGCCGGCGCCGCCTTCGCGATCTCGCGGCGTTTGACGGCCGCCGCGATAATGTCTTCGACAGCCGTCACCGGGTCATCGACGCCTTCCGGAGTCGGCAGGAACCGGTGCGTGTAAAGCAGGTGGAACGTGAATAACGGGAAATCCGCGTCGGCGGTTCGACAGTAAGCATTGACGACCGCCGCCGTTTGGTCGGCAATCCCCTGCTTGTCGCGCGCTGCCGCGCGGACCAGCGCCGCGAGCTTTTCATGGATCGACAGGAACATCGCGGCCGCAAGCGCGTCTTTCGAGTCGAAATGACGGTAGATCGCGCCTTCCGAGACGCCTGCCGCCTTGGCGATTTCGCGCGTCGTCGCGGCGTCGACGCCATTGGCGACGAAAAGGTCAAGGGCGGCCCGCTCGATCCTCGCTTTGGTGCCGCGTTCTTCGGCCGGCGCGTCTCCGGCCGCCGATTTCTGCTGTGCAGCCGCCATCGACATCTCCAATAGTGAGCGCTCACTCACATAGGGAGCCCGAGGCTCGCCGTCAAGGCGGAAGCAAACGTGCGGGCGGAGGCAGAAACGCCGTTATTCGCCGCCGCTTGTGTCCATATCACCCCGGTGCGGCGGGGCGACGGTCGAGGAAACGGGCGATGTCGTCCTGGGTGCTTTTTTCCATCATGTTTCGGGCCATGACGTCGCCGGCGAAGGCGTAAGCCTCGGCGAGGGGCATTTGTCGCTGGCGGCCGAACATCCCCTTGCCATGTCGGATCGCGGCGGCGTTCTTCGACAAAATTAATTCCGCCTTTCCGGCGACGGCCGCGTCAAGCTCAGTTTCCGGCGCGATCTCATTGACGAGGCCCCAGTCAAGCGCGGTCTGCGCATCAATGAATCTTCCGGTCACCAGCATGTCGAATGCGCGCCTGGGCGAAATCGCGCGCGACAGCGCGACGGCGGGGGTCGAGCAGAAAAGGCCGAGATTGACGCCTGAAACCGCGAACCGCGCCGTCGTCGCCGCGATGGCGAGGTCGCAGGCGGCGACGAGCTGACAGCCGGCCGCGGTCGCGACGCCCTGCACCCGCGCAATCACCGGAACCGGCAGCGCGGCGATCGCCATCATCACGTCGGAACATTTCCCAAAAAGGGCGCGATAAAAGGTGTCGCGCGGGTTGGCCCGCATTTCCTTGAGATCGTGCCCGGCGCAAAACGACTTTCCCGCGCCGGCGAGGACGACGCAGCGGACGCGCGCGTCGTTCGCGACCGCTGCGAGTTCATGCGCCAGCGCATCGAGCAACGCTTCCGACAGCGCGTTGAATTGCTGCGGCCGGTTGAGCGTAAGCGTGACTTTTGCGCCCTCGTCCTCGCGCAGGAGAATCGGCTCGATCGAGCGATCGGCTGTCATCAGGGCTCCTTTCCGCATCGTTCCTCGGCCACCCCGCTCTTACTCGCCAAAGGTCGCAGGGAGAAGAGAGCCGGGCCCGCCGCCGTTCGAATTGTCGTAAGGCGTCGGCGGATTTGGCAGGGTCCGGTCTTGCGCGCCGGTCAATCCCTTTCCAGATTGATATTGTCCGCTCGCGAGGCGCTGCGCAAAGCGCGGCTGCGGCTTTGTTGTTGATTTCAGTCAAGCGAGCCGGGCCGCAAAGGGCGCATTACTCGTCCAGTCGCACAAGGAGAGCGTCAGATGCCCGTGAAAAAGATCCTCGCTCCCGTTCAAAACGCCGACTCTGCTGTGGCCGGCCTTAAAGCCGCGATAGCGCTCGCGCGCCGTCATAAGGCGCATATCGACGCGCTCCACATTCGTCAGCGTCCAAATATTCCGGCAAGCGGCTATTATCCTGTCGGCGTCATCTTCGTTGACGAGCATGTCGCGGAGATCAAGGAGGCGCTCGGGATCGAGGCGAACCGTCTCAAGGAAATTTTCGACCGCGTGATGAAGGAGGCGGGCGTTCCCGTTCTCGCCTCCGCCGCGCATCGCGACGACGCGGGCGCAACCGCGTCCTGGCGCGATCAGGCCGGCATCTTGCCATTCGACATTTCGGCCGCCGCGCGGGTTTCTGACATCGTTGCGTTCGGCAAAGCCTCGAATGAGCAGGGATATCCGGACGCCGGACTTATTGAAGAGGCGATTTTCCAGTCGGGCCGGCCGGTGCTGATCGCGGCGCCGGGAAAACTCGAGCGGACGCCGCGGCGCATTGTCGTCGCCTGGAACGGCGGCCGCGAGGCGGCGCGGGCCCTCGCGGCGGCGATGCCGCTTTTCGAAGAAGCCGAAACTGTGGCGGTCGTCAGCATCGGGCCCATTCCGGCGGACCTTGAAGGGCCGGAAAAGGCGGCCGAGCTGTTGCGGCTCCATGGCGTCAAGGCTGACGCCGTCCGGCGAACGCCGGCGGGCGCTGCCGAAGACGATCTTGTCGCCGCGGCGACCGAGGCGCGCGCGGACCTCATCGTCATGGGCGCTTATTCGCATTCGCGCTGGCGCGAACTCGTGCTTGGCGGGTTTACGCGGCGGATGTTGAAGCAGGCTGAGTTTCCGCTGCTCCTTGCGCATTGAGCGAGGGACTGAAATAGACGCAGCGTCAGGAATTTGATTCGCTCGTCGGATGGCGCACCGGGAATTCACGATCACTGTCCGTGTTTACTACGAGGACACGGATTTTTCGGGCGTCGTCTATCACGCGCGCTATCTGCATTTTTTCGAGCGCGGCAGGACCGAGGCGCTGCGATCCTGCGGGGTCTCGCATACGTCCCTTCTCGCCCGCGACGAGCCGCTCGCCTTCGCGGTACGGCGGATGACGATCGACTGGCTCGCGCCGGCGCGGATCGACGATCTCCTTGAGGTCTCGACCCGCTTCATTGAGGTCAAGGGCGCGCGCATGCTGGTCGTGCAGGAAATGCGGCGTCAGGACCAGATCATCGCCCGCGCCGAAGTCGAGGCGGCCTGCATGAATCGCCTCGGCCGGCCGCGCCGCCTGCCGCAGGAGGTCGTCGCCCGGCTCGGGTCCGGCGGGAATTGAGGGTTCCGGCTCCAGCTTTCCTTAACCAGGCGGCTCCTAGGGTCGCGAACGGCTGAGGATAGGGCGCCCGCAATGGCGGCGGCACGGACGATCGAAGACGCCTGGCGCGCGTCGAAGGCGCACGGCAACAACTTCGACGCGCTGCGCCTTGCGGCGGCGTTCGCCGTCATCGTTTCGCACAGCTTTGAAATAGTCGGCGGGCCGCCCGAGAGCGAGCCGCTGCGGGTTCTGACGAACGGCGATTCAAGTCTCGGCCGCGTCGCCGTCATGACGTTTTTCGTGTTGAGCGGCTTCCTCCTGACTTGCAGTTATCGCTCCGATCCGTCGCTCGCCGCCTTCGCGCGAAAGCGTGCTCTGCGCATCGCGCCGGCGCTTGCCGCGGTCGTCCTCTTTTCCATTTTTGTCATTGGTTTCGCCGCGACGACGCTTTCGCCTCGCGACTATTTCAGGTCGGAGGAGACGTGGCGCTATCTCGCCAATCTGGCTTTCTACACAGGTTTTGATTCGCTACCTGGCGTCTTCGCCGATGCGCCGATCGCCGGCGTCGTCAACGGCCCCCTATGGACGCTGAAGATCGAAGTCCTTTGCTACGCGACTTGGCGGCCGCCGGCGCGACGCGACTTCTGCGGTCCGGCGCCGTCGCGGCCATGGTCGTTCTCCTGTATGTCGCGAGCGCGTTTCTCGGCGCCGGCGCGCATGGAGGAGCCCTCTATTATCTGGAGCAGTATGCGGATCTCGCGCGGTCGTTCTTCGCGGGCTCGCTGTTCGCGCTTTTGGGGTCCCGGATTGCGCTGTCGCGGAACACGGCCCTTCTCGCGCTCGCCGGACTCGCCGTCGCGGCGCCATACGGCCTTCTCAGCGAAGTTTTTCCCTTTCTCGGCGGCTATCTCGTATTCTGGCTCGGATTCGCGCATCTCGGCGCAGTCCGGCGCGCAGGCCGATAGGGTGATTTTTCCTACGGCCTTTATCTCTGGGGCTGGCCGGCGCAGCAGATCGTCGAGACGACGATTTCGCCGCCGCATTGGCTCGGCAACATTCTGCTTGCAACCCCGCTCGCGCTCGGTGCGGCGATCCTCAGCTGGCGGCTCGTCGAAAAGCCGGCGCTCGCCTTAAAGCCGAATCCGGCGGCGCCATTAAACTTCCGAAAGCAAGTCCTCGCCGCCCAAAAGGCTTTGCCGCTCAGGTCCGAAGCCGCTATCAAAACCCGAATGACCGACTGACGGCGCGTTCGCCCTAAAGGCGGGTTGCGCCGGGCCTCTATTTGCGCGCTGACGGGGATGCGATCCTGGAAGGCCGCAAAAAAGGCGCATAGAAACCTCATCCCGGGGCCGTCCGGTCCGCGTCAGCTAACGTGCAGGGGATTTGAAGAATGGAAGCAGAAGTCGCCGCGGCGGCGGGAACTACGATCGGCGGCGAGTTCAGCCTTTGGAGCCTCTTTCTCTCGGCCGGACTCGTCGTCAAGGTCGTCATGGGGATCTTGATCTTCGCCTCGGTCTGGTCGTGGGCCGTGATTATTGACAAGTCCCTGCTTTTTGGACGCCTGAAGTCGAAATCGGCGCGATTTGAAGATCAGTTCTGGTCAGGCCGCCCGCTCGATGAGCTTCACCGCAAGCTCGGCGACAAGGGCGATCACCCGATGGCGCGCGTCTTCACGGCGGGAATGACCGAATGGCAGCGCGCTAAAGATCTCGGGCGCACCGAAGGACTAGTCGCCGGCGCGAAGGATCGCATCGAAAAAGTGATGAATGTCGTCGTTGCGCGCGAACTCGAAGGCGCGGAACGCAATCTCGGCATTCTCGCGACGATCGGATCCGCGGCCCCGTTTGTCGGCCTCCTCGGCACGGTCTGGGGCATCATGACCGCCTTTCAGGCGATCGCCGCAACAAAGGACACAAACCTCGCCGTTGTCGCGCCGGGCATCGCCGAGGCGCTGTTTGCGACGGCGCTCGGTCTCCTCGCCGCTATTCCGGCGGTCGTCGGTTATAACCGCTATTCCGCGGCGCTTAATTCCTACGCCGTCCGCTTGCAGGGCTTTGCCGACGAGTTCGCGGCGATCCTCTCCCGGCAGCTCGACGAAAGGTCTCGCTGATGGGCGCGTCGACAAGCGCCGGCGCGCACCGGCACAAGCCCGGCCGGACGCGAATGATGTCGGAGATCAACGTGACGCCGCTTGTCGACGTCATGCTCGTCCTTCTGATCGTTTTCATGGTTGCGGCCCCCTTATTGACGGTCGGCGTCGCCGTCGATCTGCCCGAAACCGCCGCGCAGCCGATCCCGGAGCAGGGCGAACCGCTGACCGTGACCATCACGGGCGACGGAACGATTTTCGTTCAGGAAACGGCGGTCGAAATCGACAGTCTCGTTCCCCAGCTCGAAGCGATCGCAACGGCGGGATACGACCAACGGATCTTCATCCGCGGCGATCAGGCCCGCTCTTATGGCGAGGTCGTACGCGTCATGGGCAAAATCAACGCCGCCGGCTTTCGTCGAATCGGCCTCGTCCGATCGGGAACTGAACTGACGCGGGGAGTGTGAAGTAGGCCCCATGCGTTACGGCGTTTTTGCATCGCTCCTTCTTCACGCATGCGCCTTGGGGCTTGCGTTCATTTCTCTGCCGGATTTTCTGCGCACGAAAGTCGTCGACGCGCCGGTCATTCCGATCGATCTTATCGATGAAGCCGAGTTCGCGGAATTAACGAGCGTTCCCGCGATGGCGCCGAAGCCCAAGCCGAAGGAGGAAATGCCGCCGGAGCTTCCAAAGCCGAAAGCGGAAGAGCCCAAGCCGACGCCGAAAGCGGAAGCCGAGCCCGAGCCGCAGCCGGAGCCCGCGCCTGAGAAAAAACCGGAGCCGAAGCCGGAGGCTGCCAAGCCGAAACCCCAGCCGAAGCCGAAATCGAAACCGAAGCAGGAAGACCTCGATCTCGACGCGCTGTCGGCGCTGGTCGACAAGTCGCGCAAAGCCGAGCCATCTTCCGGCGAGGATTCAAGCGCCGTCCTCGAAGCTGACCGCGCGCAAGAGGCGATCGGCGCCGGCGACCGCTTGACCGCGACGGAAATTGACAAGATGCGCGCCGCGGTGTCGCGCTGCTGGAACGCGAGCGCCATCATCGGCGCGCCGGAGCCTGAAAAACTCGTGGTTGTGCTTGACATCGACCTTAATCGGGACGGCACGCTCGCGGGCGCGCCGCGCGTTGTAAACGCGATCGAAATAAATCTCTCCGGGAACCGATTCTGGAAGGTCGCCGAGCAGAATGCGATCCGGGCGGTTCAGGCGTGTCAGCCCTATGATTTCCTCGATCCGGCCCGCTACCAGGACTGGAAAGCGTTCACGCTGAACTTCGACCCCAGCCAAATGGCGGGATTTTAAGCGAGGAAATTCCGGAAGACGCCTTAATTCGGCGCAGCGAAACATCTAATGGTCCGCTCTGACAGCAACACTGCGACGGGAAAAACACGATGAGACAGCCGATTCTCGCCATTTTCGCTGCGATTGTCGCCGCCTTCGGCGCCGCGCAGGCGCGGGTCAGGATCGACATCACGCAAGCGAACATCGAGCCGATGCCGGTCGCAGTCCCCGATTTTCTCGGCGCGGACGGGCGGATGACCGATCTCGGGCGCGATATCACTGGCGTCATCATGGCCGATCTCGACCGGTCGGGCCTTTTCAGCGTCATTGACCAGCGGGCCTATGTCGAGAAGCTGACCAGCGTCGACGTCCGTCCGCGCTTCGCCGACTGGCGCATCATCAATGCGCAGGTGCTCGTCGCGGGCGAGGTCCGTCCGACGCCGGACGGCCGCATTGAGGTGGCGACGCGCGTCTGGGACGTCTACTCCAACGAGCAGCTCGGCGCCGTATCGTTCAAGACGCCTTCCGACAATTGGCGCCGCGCGGCGCATAAAGTCGCCGACTTCGTCTACAAATCGCTGACCGGCGAGGAAGGCTATTTCGACACGCGTGTCGTCTATATTCACGAGACAGGGCCGAAAGAGAAACGAACCAAACGGCTGATGATCATGGATCAGGACGGCGCCAATCCGGTGCTGCTGACGGACGGCCTCAACTATCAGGCGCTGACGCCGCGATTCTCGCCGACGCAGCAGCAGATCACCTACATGGCGCTTTTCGACAATCGCCCGGGTCAGGTCTATCTCTTCAACATCGAAACCGGCGAACAAGAACAGCTTGGCACCTTCCGCGGCATGACCTTTGCGCCGCGCTTTACGCCTGACGGCACTCGCGTTCTGATGTCGATGGAGCGCGCCGGCAATTCCGACGTCTTCATGATGGAGCTCGCGACGCGCCGCCTGACACGGCTCACCGACAATCCGGGGATCGACACCTCGCCGACGATGTCGCCTGACGGACGGCGCGTCGCCTTCACGTCGGATCGCGGCGGCACTGAACAGATCTACGTGATGAACGCTGACGGATCGGCGCCGAAGCGAATCACGTTTGGAGAGGGCCGCTACCAAACGCCGGTCTGGTCGCCGCGCGGCGATCTCGTCGCGTTTACGCGGCAATATCAAGGCCGTTTCTATATCGGGGTCATCAGGCCGGACGGGACGGGCGAACGGCTCCTGACCGAGAGCTATCTTGATGAGGGCCCGACCTGGGCGCCGAACGGCCGCGTCATCATGTTCTTCCGCGAGCAGTCGCCCGGCGCCGGACCGACGCTATGGTCGATCGATCTGACCGGCCGCAACCTGCGCCGCGTGAGAACGCCTGGCGACGCCTCGGACCCTGCATGGTCGCCGCCGCTGCCCTGACGGATCGCGGGGCGGGCGTCCGTAACGCAGTTTTCATTTTGGCCCCGGACCGGTTTCGCTTGATCGACGCTGCGGCGCTCTTTACGGTCGCATCAATCGGCGCGCTGTTGGTTAATCCTTAAGGAATTCCCGCCAGCGTTCCGGCCAACGTTGGGCATGGCTTTCCGAAACGGAGCAACGCCGTTCTGACGACACAAACCGAATCTAAGAGGGGCTGATGCGGGGGCGCGCTCGCCAAAAGCCCGCCAAGCGAGAGTGGAGCAGGTAGGAAATATGAACGTAAAGCTGTCTTTGAAGATGGTCGGGGCCGTCGGCCTCATGGCGCTCGCGGCGGCGTGTGCGAGCAACAAGTCGACGGGACCTGACGTTTCGGCGACCGAGAACGCCAATGGCGGCGTCACGTCCGGCGCCGTCACGCCGGGTAGCCAGGAAGACCTAGAGCAGAATGTCGGCCACCGCGTTTTCTTCGGTTATGACCAGTATTCATTGTCGCCGCAGGCGCAAGCCACCCTTCAAAAACAGGCTGATTTTTTGAAGCAGTACGCAAATGTGAAGGTCCAGATCGCCGGCAACTGCGATGAGCGCGGAACGCGCGAATACAACCTGGCGCTCGGCGCTCGCCGCGCCGAGGCGGCGCGCTCTTATCTCGTAAGCCTCGGCGTCGACGCCTCGCGGATCACCACGGTCTCATACGGCAAAGAACGGCCGATCGACCCCCGGTCGACAGAAGACGCATGGTCGCTGAACCGCAATTCGACGACGACAATCGTCAACGTCGGCGCGTAGACCGGGCGCAGGGTCGATTCTTGGAAGCGCGCCGGCGGGACGCTGGCGCGCTTTCGTCATTTTGGCCATGGATTTGTCGCAGGCAGGGTCTAGCCTGCACCCGTGAATCGTTCGCCCGATGGGCAGGCAGTAGGGAATTTGGAGCATGAGCAGGCTCAGTCAGTTGTGTTTTGCGGCGGCGGTTTTGTTGGCGGCGAGCGGTCCGGCGGCCGCCGGGACCAAAGACCGCGTGGAAGCGCTGGAAGCGGCGGTGGCGCAGTTGCAGGCCGCATCGCCCGCCGCGCTTGATTCGAACGCGAAAATCGACCGCCTCGAGGGTGAAGTCCGCGCGCTGACGGGGCGCGTCGAGGAGCTTACTCATCAGCTTGAGCAGACGCGCGCGCGTCTCGATTCGGTGACGGCGGCCCTGTCGGGCGGCTCCGGCGGCGAACCGGTCAGTCTTACCGGCCCGGCGGGTTCAAACGATCCGATCGCGAATGAAATCAGCCGCGCGGGCGCCGACGTGACCTTGCCGCTCGATCCCGAGGCGGCCTACGCTTATGCTTCGGAGTTTCTCGTCGCCGGCGATTACTCGCGCGCCCTGCGCGCCTTTGACATGTTCATCGAAGCCTTTCCCAATCATCCGCGCACGGCGGACGCGAGGTTCCGTCTTGGCGAGGTCTATCTGGCGACGAACAAGAACGCCGAAGCTGCGGACACTTTCATCGCGTTTATCCGGGCCTATCCGAACAGCGCGAGGAACGCCGAGGCCTACTTGAAGCTCGGCACCGCGTTCTCGCGGCTCAATCAGCAAAGCGAGGCGTGCAAGGTGTTCAAGACCTTGAAGTCCAAATATCCGACTGCCGCGCCCGCGGTGCTTCAGCGCACGGATGTCGAAATGGCGCGAATTGATTGCCGATAGGCCGTGACTGAAAGCGGGCTTGGCGCGGGCGGGCCGATCGACGAGGCGACGTTTCGCCGCATCTGGGATCAGATCAAGGCGCCTGCTCGGGTGCTGCTGGCGGTGTCCGGCGGCTCGGATTCAATGGCGCTGATGCGCCTGGCCGCCCCGCTC
>Ga0073934_10008286_pt1 | contig 13947 bp, 7 predicted proteins | sample LarsenN4metaG_FD_76834 | JGI IMG/M metagenome (GOLD analysis project Ga0073934, IMG submission 76834) | Hot spring sediment bacterial and archeal communities from British Columbia, Canada, to study Microbial Dark Matter (Phase II) - Larsen... ...
AGTCCCATAGTGGGAGCGCGGTTGATGCCCGCCCCGATGGAAAAGAGGCCCAGAGCCGCCAGCAAGCCGCCCAGGCCGCGGGTGTAGGGCAAGAGCGCAAGGCTCAAGGCCATGAGCACCAGGCTGCTAAAGATGACTTTCTTTTCCCCGAAACGCTTGACCAGGCGACCAATCACTCCGCCCTGAATAAACACCGACACCAGCCCGCAATAGGCAAATATGTATCCGATATGCTCCTCGGTGTAGTTGAAGACCGACGAGCCCAGGAGGAGAGGCAGCGTGCTCTCGTAACAAGCAAAACAAAAGGTAGAGAGGCTGAAAAGCCCCACCAGCAGGCCCACTTTGGGCCGCGCCAGGATATGTCGCCACCCTTTCAAGCCCGGACGCTCCTCTTGTGCCGCTGTGCCGGGGTGGCGGCTTTCCACGAGGATGAAACATGTCAGAAGGAAGTTGACGGCGCACAAACTGGCCGCTACCCACCCCGGGCCGGCCAGCCCGAACTGCCGCGCGCTGAGCGCTCCTATCGCTGGGCCGAGAATGAACCCCAAACCGAAAGCCACGCCGATTAAGCCCATGCTTTTCGAGCGCTTATCCGGCGGGGTAATATCGGCAATGTAGGCCGACGCAACACTCAGGTTTGCGCCGCAGGCGCCGGCAAAAAGGCGGGATGCCAGGAGGATGCCGATGGCCGCCTGAGCCGGCAAACCCGGCCAGGCCGCAAGAGCAAACATCACGTAGGATCCCACAGAACCAAGATTGCTGATCAGAATGACCGGGCGTCGTCCGATCCGGTCTGACCACCGTCCCCAGGCCGGAGCCAGCAGGAACTGCATCGCCGAAAAGGACGCAATGATCAGCCCGATCATGAAGCCGCTGGCCCCAAATCGTTCGCTATAGCGTGGAAGCAGGGGCAGTACGATCCCAAAGCCGATCAGGTCAATGAAGACGGTGAGGAAGATAACCAGCAGCGACGGCTTCTTCATGGCGGGCAGGCGTGCCCCGGGGGCCGCCATGGAACAAGGAATTTCAAGACTGCGTTTACCATCGCGACACTCTACGCGTGGCAGCTTCCTGCGCAAGTGGCAAGCGGCAGCCTTGGAACCGCGTCCGGGATCGTGGCCTTGAATCGCCTGCCAGCTCCTGCCATGCACAGCGCGAATTGTGCCGGTCCGGTCGCAACTCCCGATGGAGGGCCCTGCTGACCTCATGAGAGAAGCCCTCGCAGGCTGGGTGTCGGGTGGCAAAAAGGCTTGTGGGCGCCGTGGCGGATTCTGTAACGTGTCGGCCATTCACGGGACCACAGTTCGAGCCAGAAATGGCTCGGGGCGGTGGTGAGCGCGAGAAACAACGGCACAACAACAAGAAACAACTCTATGGCAAACAGACCTCTTAATGTCGGGCTGGTGGGTGGCGGCAAAGGCGCCTTCATCGTCCAGCCGCACCAGAAGGCAATTCATTTTGACGGCACTCGTCGGGTGGTGGCCGGGGCGTTGTTCCCGGACCCCAAGGTGGCTCTGGAGGAAGCGGCCAAGTGGCCCTATCCGATCAAGGGCTATGGGTCTTATGACGAGATGATCGCGGCCAATAAGTCCCTGCCGCCGGAGGAGAAACTGGACTACATTTTGATCGTCACGCCCAATTTTGTGCACTTCGACCCGGCCATGAAGGCGATGAAGGCGGGCATCGCGGTGTTTTGTGAGAAGCCGCTGTGCATGAACCTCAAGGAGGCCAATGAACTCGTAAAGACGGCCCGCAAACTCAACATCCCATTTGGAGTGGCGCACACCTATCTCGGACACTGGACCAGCCGGCTTTCGCGTTACATCGTGCGCTCAGGGTTGTTGGGTGAAATCCGGTGGGTGGATTCCTACTACCTGCAAGGTTGGCTGGCCACCAAACTGGAGGCCACAGGGCAGATGCAGGCGGCCTGGCGGACCAATCCCAAACTGGCGGGTGGCTCCGGGTGCGGCGGCGACATCGGCACGCATGCGCTGATGCAACTGCGTTATGTCACCGGACTGGAGGTGACCCAACTCTCGGCGCAGCTCGAGACGTTTGTGGAGGGCCGGCCTCTGGATGATCACTTTACCATCTACTGCAAGCTCAGCAATGGCGGCAAGGCGCTGGTGCGAGCCTCACAGATTTGCATCGGCCACAAGAATGACCTGGGCATCACCATCGCCGGCACGAAGGGAACTCTCGAGTGGAAACAGGAAGAACCCGAACGGCTGACCATCTATCTCGCCAATCAACCCGATCGGGTCTATTGGCGCGGCGCCGTGACGCCGGGCGATGGGTTTTTGCCCAAAGACATGCCGGCGGACCTCATGGCTGAACCCACGATTCCCTCCGGCCATCCCGAGGCCTTCCACGATGCCTTTGCGCGCCTGCATCGGTGTTTTGAGGCCGACGTGCGCAAGTGGCAGGCGGGCGAAAAGTTCAATATAGACGGCTCGAAGTACGCCAACGTGGAGGATGGCTGGATGGGCATCGCCTTCATCGAAACCTGCGTCAAGAGCAGCAAGAAGAAGGGAGCATGGACGGCCATGCCCAAGAAGATCTAGATTTCGCCCCGCCTTTTGTTGGAGGGTGGCGCAGTGACGCGCCACCCTCTTTTTTTCAGGTGGTCAGGGGTTTTGGCCCTCGGCCTCGACCACTTCCACGATCCGTTGCCCGAGGACAAAACGGACGCGTGGCCCCAAAGATAACCAGGTGCGGGTCTCAGGGGCTTCCTGCATCAGCGCAAAATAGGAGTCAGACCCGAGTACAACCCGCCGGGTTTCCAGGTTGGCCTTGCTCTGCGCTTCAACGTCCACCCAGATGCCCTCCAGAAAGTAGAAGGTCTTGCCGCCGATGTGACAGCATTCGGCGGCCATCGCCGCGGCGGTTTGCTGTCCCAGCACGTGGGCCTCGTGAGAAGGGGTGGAAGTGGATTGTCCCGGCCACCCGTGGCCCTGATCGGGTGCGGCGGGCGGAGCCGCCCTGAATGCTTCCGCTGCGCTCATCATCAGGGCGTCCTGAGGTGCCTCTGCGGCTTTCAGGTACTGATGACTGCGAGCGCCGAGCACCGCACGATTTCCCGAACGTTCGCGGAGTGTGGATTGATAGAGTTGCCCGGATTCCAGAAACATCGGATCGTCTCGGCGTGATCTGCTCCACGTTCTCCGCTCCGCCGGCAGATCCCGCAGCCGCTCGTCTTCCTGAATCAGCCAGGCGGTGTAGGGGGTAATGACACCGTAGGCTTTGGCCAGGCGGATCACCTCTTCGCGAGTCTCCCGGCTCTCGCCACGCAGCCGAATCTGGTCCAGCAACCAGCCTACTCGGCGCGTGGCCCACAGGGGTGGAATAAAGTCGTTACCAACGGATTCGGCGCCGAATTCCACTGGAAATTCAAAGGTTTGTGGCTGTCCCCGAATGTTTCCTTTGAGGACGATGGAGCCACGCCCTTTGCCGGTGTAACGGCCTGCCACGATAATCTGATCACCCATGAACAGATCCGGAACGGGCTCCGGGTGCATTTGGAAAACCCGGATGCCATCCGGAAAGCGCAACTCCGGCCTGGTCAGAGCTGGCTCGTGCATTTTGGCAAACAAAGAAGTGACTTTCAGTTCCAGGTCCTCTTCCTCGAGAACGTATTGACTGGCGGCGCGCGTGCCTTCAGTGATCTTGTCCAACAGGTGGGTGTTTACATCGCTGCCAATACCAAAACAGAAAACGCGGGTGTCCTTGCCCGCGTGTTTGATGGCGGCGCGGACGATGAGGTTTTCGTCGGTCTCGCCCACGGTCGGCCGCCCATCGGTGAGAAAGAGCACCAGGCATGGGCGATCCCCCAGGCCCGGCCGTGAGGTGGCCGCCAGCGCGCCCCGCAAGGCATCGTGGATGGCGGTTCCACCCACAGCTTTCAGGCGGTTGATAAACTCCAGGGCTCTGGCCCGATTCGTGGCCGTCGCATCCACCAGTCTGGTGAACAGGGCTTCCACCTCGGTCGAGAATCGTAGAATCTCGAAACGATCTGTAGTGTTGAGATTCTCCACGCAATAGCTCAGCGCTTTTCTGGCCTGCGCGATTTTTGCCCCGGCCATGGAGCCAGAGGTATCGAGAACGAACACGACATCCTTGGGGGCAGGGGGGCTTGCCTGGCTTTGACCGGGGGTAGCAAGGAGCAGGAAGAAACCTTGCTCACCGGGCTTGGCGTGCGTGAGCAGGCGTACGTCAATCTCCCGGGGGTCCGCCGTGTAGTAAAGTTGGAAATCACGGTGGGTGGAGGATTTGGACACTTCGTGATGCACATCCGCGCGGTGTGTGTCGTGGCGCCGGATCTCGATTTTGTGCGAGGGAGAGTAAATCGTCTTGAGCGGTCGGCTGGTTTCGATGGTGGCCTCGATGGCGACCTGCTTCGGAGGCGCGGCGGAAAAACGTGCCGGGCTCAATGGGCATTGGAAGCGAACCAGGCCCCCTTCATTCCGCAGGATCTCGGTGTAAGAGAGCGTGATGCGCTTGCGGGCGTGAGCCTCGATCGGAAAGACACGGACTCTGAACACATCCCGGTCGGAGTATTCCAGAAGGCCTGGATCCTTGAGAGTGCGCACGATGTTCTCGTAGATCTTGCGGGCCTTATCCGCCGCCAGCAACTCCGCCTCGGCAGGTTGGCCATTGATTTCCATGGTAAAGCGGTCGAGGTGCGCGCCCCTGGGAACGGGGAATAAAAACGTGCCTTCGAGGGGCATTGGGTTCGGGTTGTGAAACTCCTGCTCCACGCTGGTCTGAGCTATCTGATCCTTGATCGCAGTTTTCACTTTGACGCTGCTGACCTCCAGCGGCGCCCAGATGGGGCGCCATGGCGGGGGACGCCACGGGGGCAGTATCAAGTCCCGCGGAGGTTTTCCCGGCGGTGATGGAGGCATCTTGTTCGGAGGGTCCACGATGAACAATCCGGCGCCCTGCAGGACCAGGCCGCCAGCGATCCACATGGCCAGGCAAGTCCACAAGTGTTTCATACTCTCTTAGACGGCAGTTGCCTTCGTTTTGCTCCTGATGGAAGGCCGCCGTCCGGCCGGCTTCCTGAGAAGGTTGTCAGGAACTTGCGCTGGCGTAGTGACGCACCGAGAACCGCCAGGCCGCTTCTGAGGCGAGTTGGCAGGCAAGACATAGGCCAAGCACCAGGGCCAAATGCCACGGAGAGCCGAGTTTGTCAGCCAGAAGGCGGGCGGGAACATTGGCCACCAGCAGGACAGGTATGGCAAAGGTGAAGACGGCTTTGAAGAATCCCCGCATCGCGGCATCCGGCAATCGCGAGATGTTGAACAGGCTGTAGTAACCCCAGACAATGCCCTGGGCGCGCACGGTCCAAAAACTCACGGTGGCCAGAAGAAACATCAGGGCATAATGAATGAGCACGCCGGCAGCCAGCAGCACCAGAGCCCCACAGAGCTGTGCGAGGGAGGGCCAGCGTCCGAGTTGCGCGAGGGCAAAGCCCATGACAGCCAGGGCGGAAGCGGCGTTGACAAACCCGCCAAGATCCACTTGCCGGAGAGACAAAATGAAACGGGTGTTCACCGGCAGGAGGAGCATGAAATCAAGGCGCCCTGTGCGCACGTGTTCGGACAACTGGACCAGATTGGTCAGAAAGAAAGCCTGAAAGATTTGCTGGATGAAATGACTGATGCCGACAAGGAGGACGACTTCCCATTTGGTCCAGTCACCGATCGCGTCGGTATGCTGGTAAACCACTCCCATGAACGCCAGTTGAAGAGCGAACCAGAGCAACTCGACCACGATCCACAATGTGAAGTTGACTTTGAAGGCCATTTCCCGAAGAACGGAATTCTTCCACAAGGCGGCATAGACGTCCGCGTATCGGGCAAGGCGTTTGCGTCCGGCGTCCATCAGCCTCCCACAGCGGCGTAACGCTTAATCCCCTGGCGCCAGACCCAGCGAGCGACGACCAAAGCTACAACGACCCAGATCCCCTGGACAATCAGGCCCTGGTACAACTCCGGCCCGGTCACCCGGCCCAGATAAACGTGGACAGGAAAGAACAACTGGTATGGGAAAGGAGTGTAGTGCAACACACGGAACAGCGCGGGCGGGAGAATGTCCAGGGGGAACAGATGGCCGCCAGCCAGGTATTCAAAGGCGTAGAGGATGAAAATGAACGTGGAGACTTCCAGCACCCAAAAGGCCAACAATGCCATGGTGTAGGAAATGAGAAACTGCAACAGCGCCGTCAAAACCAGCGAGACAAGGAACCATCCCCATCTGGCCAGGTCAGACGGGATGACGAAATCCGCGCGATGCCACAGGACCAGCCCCGCCACCGGCAGCAGAGCCACCGCGCTGTAAATGATCCTGCCGGCGCCGAAGAGGCACAGCCGATAGCCCATGTAGTCAATGGGCTTGAGGAGAAACTGGCTGATGTGCCCATCTTTGATATCAGCGGCGATCTGCCAGTCGTCCTCGCTCACAGCGGTCAAGGCGTCAACAATCGTTTTCACCAGGTAATAGGAAACCATCTGGGAAAGAGTGTAGCCCGCGATTTCCCCCGTTTTATCCGTAAAGATCGTGCGCCACATGGACAGAAGGGCGATCAACGGGATGAACCCAAAAAGCACCCGGAAGAGAAAGTTCACCCGATAGACCAGGGTATTCTGGATGCCAATGTTGATCACCTGCCAGTACTTGCGCACGGCTAATCTTTCAAGGACGCCCCCGGGTGGAGGTCCACAATGGCTCGATAAATGTCCCGGCGAATCTGGGGAATTCGGTCGGGATCCGGCAGAATCTCCGTCGAACGCAGTCCGCCGGCGTTGGGGATGCGGACGAGATCCTCCGCCGCGCGCAGCACGTTCTGGCCTGCCTCCGTGGAACGGCTCCCGCGACGAGAGATTTCGACGTGACGTGCCAGCATGGTCATGGCCTCGAAGTCTTCGAGCCCCTCGCGGACCTGCTCGAGGCGAATGCTGCTAAGCGGGCCGTTTGTTGAGCCCGGCGGCCCCGGATAAGTCAGGTATCCATCACCATTGGGGTAGCGAATCCAATAGTGAGCCGATCCGTCGTCACTTTGGCGAATGAACGCATGCCAGCCGGTGGTGTGAGGGGGATGCGTCCACCATGAGACGCCCCAGAACTCGAAACCATCCACACCGTACTTGTGGCAGTAGTAGGGCAGGAGTCTTTCCGTGGCGAGGTAGGGCGTATCGGTCGCCATCTGGCCGTCGCAGGTGAACCAGAAGCGCCCCCCTTTTCTTCGCACCGCTTCCATGGTTTCGGGAGGGAAACTGCCGTGCTGGCCTATACCCCAAATGTTGAGCGAAGAATCCCAGGCAGGGCAATGACGCCATGTGCTTGAGTAGATGCGCATGCCAGGCGCGGCTTCGTGGATCAGGGCGCAAAGGCGAACCATTTGATCGGCGACAAAGGGGCGGTCAAAGTGCGGCTCATCGGAGATATAGTAAACGAAGCGGTCGCCCCAACCCCGTGAAGCGATGTGCTTCGAGAACGCGCGGACCGCCTGTTGCAGGGCGTCATTCCAGTCAGGGGTGAAAGGTTTTAGCCCAAACAACTCCCGGGGGGGATACGCCCATCCAAACATATAGAAGAACCGTGGCGTGTAGCTTGCGTTCATCCCCAGCTCGTCGAAGCAAAAGCGTGCCGCTTCATCGAATGCCGTTGTGTCCAGGGTGACAACACCGTTGGTTCTGCCAAAGACGGGCTCGGGAAGGATGGCATCAATCCCCAGTCTATGCTCGGCCAGAAACGACAGCCAGCGGCGGCGCGTCGCGGGGTCGGCCGGATCCATTCCGAGCCATCCGCCCGGACCACGGCGCAGATCGAAAATGGCTTTCAGTGTGGTTCTCGAGGGTAGGGCAAAAGGCAGCACCTCGACGCTGAGGAAGACTCGAACACTCTCCCCTTCCTGAGTGCTGAAACGCAGCTCGCCCCGGTACTCGCCGGGCGGGGTGTTCGAGAGGGCCCTCGCCGTGATCCAGTAAGGCTGGTTGCGTCCGCCGGCAAGGGCGGTGGACGTTTCCCTCAAGAGTGGATCAGGCCATTCTCCGGCCCATCCATCGGTGGCGCCGGGTCCGCTGGGTAATTTGCGAAACCACTCCGGCCCATCGGCCCGGTAGTAACCGCTGGGATGGTCCACCGGCACGTAACCAACACGCTCGATTCTCAGGGAAGGCAAGGCAACTCCTTCCTGATTGGTTAGCGCGCTGGCGCTGACGCTCAATCTCCGCGTGGGCAGCGTGGTTCTCGCGACTAACTGCAACGGTTCAAACTCGTTTTGCGCGAGTTGTAGCCGGGCCGACGAGATGCCTGGTGCGGGCGGATCCTCCGGGAAGACCTTGATGAGGGGGTTAACCTCATAGACGCAAAGGGTTGGCCTGGCCGGGAGGCTTGCCTCTGTTTCCAAACGAACAATCTGCCCGCGCAAAACTTCCGCAAACAACAGGCCGTCATGTTGGAGACGGCCCGCGCCGTTCATGGTCAGGTGGATGCGCAGAGAGGCGGCGTCCGGAGGCGCAACCAGTAAAGCGCCGGTGGGCGTCCAGTCGGTGGTCCCCGAAATGGCAGGGCGGGTCGAGACGTAGGCGTGATTGGTCACCAATGCCCCCGCCGCATTATGCCAATGGGCGTGGATGGTGGCTTCGCGGCTTAGACCGGTTCCTTTGAGAAACCCGCCGAGGTAATAGTGTCCACCCGCGCGGACGCGCAGGTGGTCTGAGCGCCAGCCAATCCACTGCCCTGCCAGAGAAGCTGGAACCGCAAAATGAAGAGCCACTTTGCCCAGCACTGCGTCGTTCGTTACGCCAGCGTCACAGGGACCAGATGGCCCCTGGAAGATCCATTTTCGGAGGAGTTCAGTGGTGTTTTCCGCGCCGTTTCCGGGGGCGAGATTGGACGGGTTGTGCAACAGAGCCGCGTAACCCTCCAGCCAGGATGCCCTGGATTCCTTGCGCCGGGGATTGATTCCCAAGCTGATCTCGTACGAGGAGCGAGCCGGCAAGGTCGCCAGGAACAAGAGTTCCTGGCCCATGCGCACGCAGCTCTGGCCCGTTTCATCCGTTTGCGGGTTAACCACACAGCGAGCGCTGTCCAGACCGACCTTGAGCCATCGGCCCACACTGGGCCTCAGGTCCGCCACGACCACCGCGGGCCCGACAGGCTCGGGGGCGAAATTGAAGATCCTCACCACAGCACTGACGGGCCATTCCTCACGCGAAGTCAAGGACGGTCCCGCATGGGGCGTCAACCCCAGCCGCTGCACGGGTTGCAGGAAGACACGCAAGCCAGGTATTGCGGTGGAGAAGCCCTCCCGCTTCATTTGGGAGGCAGCGTTCCAGAAATCGCGTGGTGGAAGAGCTGCCTGATTGCCGCCGTAGATGAACAAGGCCCGACTTTGTCCCGGAGCACAATCCGCCGGCAGGACCATCATGTCTTCCATCTCGATGGTCCCGGAAGTCTTTGGTTGCTGCCGGTGGTCCAAGAGATCAAACAGCAATTCCTGGCCATGCTCGTCGCAAACCCGCATGGATGCCGCTGGCAGCCCCGCGAGAGGTTTCAGCGACACGCGCACAGGCAAGCCGGCACACGGCGTGCGTCCCTCATTGATCAGGCGAATTGGCAGGCGAACGGGCCAATACCCGTGATTGTCAAGATGCAGCGGGTGGTGCCATGGCGGGTCGGTTGTCTGCCCAATCGCCGGGCTGCCGACCGCCAGCCATGCGCATCCCACGAGACACCCGAGACCCACAGCGTTCACAGGCCAAGCATGAACCCTGGTGGTTGTGGCGCGCAACATTGGACTGGGTGACTCATCGCGGCACGAGGACGGTGCCCGCCATCCGGTCCTGAGGTCCTCGCGCGGGCTGCCGGATAGATTCCGCGATGAGGAGGCCCCAGATTGAAGCCAGCCCTGCGGCCATCCATATCAAGATGACGGATCCCCATCGCCAGCGCATACCGGTCATACCCGCGATCTCTTGTCCCAGTTCACCGAGGGTGACCAGCAAAAACGTCCCGACAAAGGTGAGGCAAATCGGCGCCCAAACCAACAACCATCTCCACACCAGGCGGGCGCGGGTTGGATGGCCCCCCTGGGTATCCACCAGGGCTATCCCGAAAAGGCGCAAGAGGGGGCTGCACCTGGACGCCAGACAGCCCGTGAGTTCAACCAATCCCCACAGGAGGTACAGTCCTGCCCAGATGATGAAGACAACTGTGAGCATCAATTCGCGGCGCTCCTGCTCAGCGGCCTTTTGGTGGTCGGTCAGAATGCGCGGCAAAGCCTGCCGGGCGGCCTCCAGATGCTCGCCTGTCAGAGGGGCGTGAGTCCCTACGAGTTGGCGGGCCAGGTTCACCTGATCCTCCGTCAGCGCAGTCCGAACGTCAGGGTCGCTCCAACGATGGCCAGCCTCCAGCCAATTGTGAAGAAGGGTGGCCAGCAAGGCTCCAACCTGCGTGTCCACCTCCCGAGGGGTTGGATATCCGCTGCTCAGTCGGGCGTAGTGCTCCAGCAAGGCGGGAATAGCGGTCTGACCAGCAAAGACCTGTGCCAGGCGGGACTGCTCTCGCCGCGTGTCGAATCCAATGGTGAACAGGATGATGAGAGTCAAGGCGCTGGCGATGAGCGGAACGAGGGACAGTGAAGCCGCCCGCCACAACCGCGACACCTCGGCATCCAGCCCAACCAGATGGCGGAGATTGCCAACCACATAATCCAGGTTTTCGAAAGCTCCGTGCGCGAGTTTCGAAAGAAACTCCGCAGCGGGCAGCGGTAATGGACCTGGCACACCACAAGCCTCATCAGTGGCGGGAGGCCGGCCTGGGTCGGGTCCCCGTAGAGATCGCCAGGCTGCCCTCCAGAGAAAACGCTGCGCCTCTGCGGCGCTGTCCATGCTGGCGGTTTGACCGCGTCGCCCGGGCGCCGGAAGACCAGGGCAGGGAAATTCCAACAACAGGGCGCGCCCATCCCGCGTGATCCAGACTCGATCGAGATCCAGGGCGGTGCTCGTGTGAGGACTGTTGAGCATCGCGGACAATTCCTCAGCAAGGTCCAGCAACCAGAACCGCGTGTTCGTCCAGGAGAGGGGACCAGGCAGAGTGGCCAGCGACCGGCCCTCCGGCGCCTCGTAAGCTTCCCAGGAGAACGCGTGGGTGCGCCCATGGTTCAACCAGCGCAGGCGACCTGGCCGCGCAAGGGAGTGCCGGTGGGGCGGAGAGATCTCCTGGTCGGGCGGGACAATCCTTAGCCAGACGGGGCGACGCAGCACGGGATCACGTCCCAGCCACAACTCCTCGCCCGGCCGCTGGTCAAGGCATTTTGTGACCTCGTAGGGTCCGAGGCGGGTTAAAACACCTTGCGTGAGCGTCGTAGCCGGCACAGGACTCTCATCGAAGGTCTCTATTGGCAGAAGCGATTTGGCCAGGGGCGGCCGGATCTGATCGCGGGGCCGTATGACAACGCGAGTGTGAGAAATGAGGTCCTGCAGAGCGGCGTATCCATTCGATGCCCGCATGGGGACGAAGAGGCCGAGCACCAACGCCAATTCACCCAGAGCCGCCATCAGCGCGATCCAGCCATCCGGCGCGGCGGGGTCGAGCAGGGCGGGTGGCGCCAGGCTCCAGAGAGCGGCTCCGATCAGTATTTGCGGCGTGCGGAATACCAGCACACGCACCAGCGCGCGCAGCAGGCCGGGGGGCTGTCGGTCTGAACCCACCACACGCAATCCGCAGAGCGTCTTCCCCAGACCCGCTCCCCAGCGTCCTTCGGAAAGAACGTAGTAGCCTGCAAAAAAGATCGCACAGGGCAGCCAGGTCCAAAAGGCGGATAGCGATCGCTGATGCAGCAGCGTCTCCACCGGGCTGGCGCCGCTGAGAATCAAGGTGGCCAGACTCGGCAGAGCCGCAACGAAATCATCCACAAGGCCGGCCAGCAGGCGGCGGGTGGGCGGAGCGGGCTGCACGGGCCGCGACGCGAAGGGTAACAACGCTCGCCGCAATGACCGGTAACTCGCATAGCGGTCTTTTCGCTCCTTGGCCAGACAGCGCACTACCACATCCGACAATCCCACAGGCACACGCTCATTCAGATGATGCGGTGGCGAAGCGGGCTTGCCGAGGACCTCGGTGATGAGTTTGACGAAATCGTCCCCGGGGAATGGCACCTGGCCGGTCAGCAGGTGGTAGAGGGTCGCGCCCACGGAGTAGATGTCGGACACGACATCTGGCTCATCACCCCGCAACTGCTCGGGTGAAGCATAGGCGGGGGTCCCCAGCATCGTCCCCGCCGCCGTCACGAGCGACTCAGCCTTGGCCGCCGCACTGATCGAGAGCCCGAAATCACCCACTTTGACCGTGCCATCCGCATCCACAAAGCAGTTCGCAGGCTTAATATCACGGTGCACCACCCCAGCACCGTAGGCGGCCTCCAATCCATCAACGACGTGGAGGATTGCTTCCACAGCTTCCGAAGGAGGCAGTGGCCCTTGTCGTTTCAGTGTGTCATACAGCGTGCCTCCGCGCACCAGCTCCATGGCGATTGCCGGGATGCCCTCCACCTCCAGGCTCTCGTGAACATAGACCACATTCGGATGGTTGATGGATGCAGCCAGGCGGCCCTCACGCAAGAACCGTTTCTTGTCCTGCTCTGAACCGAAAGAGCGGTTCATAACCTTGAGCGCCACCCGGCGTCCGCTCTGAAGGTGTTGCGCCTCGTACACTTCTCCCATGCCACCGCGTCCCAGCAGGCGCTCGATCCGGTAAGGTCCGAAGCAGCTTCCCACGACCGGGTTACGCTGGGAACGCCCTCTCTCGGGCCCCGCTGCCGGGGTCATTTTGCTGCTGTTCAGGAGGCAGGCAGGACAGAGACCCCCTGGAGCGTCGGCAGGCATTGGGCCTCCACAGTCCTGACATATTCGAATGGTCTTTTGCATAAACTCAAGCAGCCATTGGCCGCACTGGCTACTTAAGAATTTTCCGGCAAAGGTTACCGCCGGATTTGAAGCGGTCTCGAACGGCCCCGCCTTGCTTCACATCTTACTCATGCAAAGCGGCCAGAAGTTCGCGCCGTTCCCCTTCAACCTCGGCGGGTGTGCTCACCGTTTGAGCAATCTCGGCTTCCAAGAGTTGGCGGTATCTTCGACGCAGGCGGTGTACTGCCACCTTGACGGCACCCTCGGTCATGCCGAGTCGGCGTCCCAGATCGGCATGGGAAACCCCGCTCCGAGGGGCGGTGAGAGCCTGTTTCAGGTGCCCGAAAGACTCGCCACGCCCCAGGCGATTCTGCTCGTCCTCCAGCCGGCTCATGACTCGGCCCAACAGGGTCAGGGCCCACCGCCGATCGTAAAGCCGGTCAGGCGTCAGTTCTGTGGCTGGCTCCTGGAGATAGCCAGCCTCGGCGGCCATCGCGTCGAATGAAAGCACGGGAACGCCGCTGCCCCGCTTGGCCGCGCGCCGCTTCTCCCATTCGTTGGCCAGAAAGTGCTTGAACGCGGCCAGCAGAAAAGACCGAAAACGCCCCTTGGCCCGATCAGCCGACTCGATCAACCGGCAGGCGAGCAGTCGCGCGAAGAATGACTGCACAAGGTCCTCGGCGTCGTGTGGACTGTGGCCAAGCCGCCGCGCAAACGCATAGAGTGGAGGCCAATAAGCACGGCAGAGGGCTTCCAAAGCCTCCCTCCCAGTCGTGCCTGAGTTGTGACCCGCGGCCGTGACCACGCTCCAGTGGGTGGTGGCAAACCATGAGCCTTGCCCGGGGCTGGGCGCTGCGAGGGGCTCGGCCGGCGCTGAAAAGTCGTCGCTCGCCAATCCCGTTTCGTCAAAGGCATGGTTTCCGTTGCGTTGGAGCGGAGCACTCACCGGTTCCCCACACAGTAGAGCTTTTGGTTGGTGCGCACGAAAAGCCGACCCTGGGCTGCGGCGATGCTTGACCGCGTCTGATCATCA
>Ga0073934_10008287_pt1 | contig 13947 bp, 10 predicted proteins | sample LarsenN4metaG_FD_76834 | JGI IMG/M metagenome (GOLD analysis project Ga0073934, IMG submission 76834) | Hot spring sediment bacterial and archeal communities from British Columbia, Canada, to study Microbial Dark Matter (Phase II) - Larsen... ...
ACCACGCCGTGACGGCGGGGCTGCAGCGAGCGGGCCTCGGAACCGATCTGCTCCCAAGTAAGTTTGTCACCCTTGGCCTTGGCCCGCAGGCCCTTTTCCAATTCCGCAGGGGACTTGCCGTTCAGCATCGCGGACTGCACCTGTAAAATCGCCGCCCGCCGCGCCGGCGAGCGAAGGTCGGCCGCCCCGTCCGGGACCGCGCGGTCGACGAGGGCGGCGGCTCTCTCGCCGCGCTGCCGGCTCTGCCGCAACGCCGGCTCGAGCTTTGCCGGAGGGACACCCTTCGCGAGGCCCTCGTTGGCCTTGAGCAGGTAGGGCTCGGAGGGGATGCCGCGCGCCTCGAGCGCCTGGGCCTCCTTCAGCACCCCCAGGGTGAAATCGCGGGGGACGCCCGAGGCCGCGCTTTTGGCCAAAAAGGCGCTCAGGGCCGGGCTTGGGGCGCCGAGCGCCGCGGCCTCGCGGGCGATCTGGGCATCGCCCTGGCCGCGCAGCGGCCCTGCGGCCGCGAGGCCGAGGAGGAGCAGTCCAATGGCGAGGGTCTTCTTCATCTTACAAATTGATCACCGAGTTGCGTTGTCCGAAACCGTCGTCCACCCAGCGGTCGGCCGCCGGGTCCGGGATCCAGCGCCGCCCGTCGACGACGAAGGCGTAACTGTAGGTGCCCTCCGCCAACGGGACCTCGACCGTGAAGAGGCCCTCGCCCTCCGCGGAGGGCGCCAGGGCCGCCAGGGTCCATTGATTGAAGTCGCCCGCGACGGCGACCTGCTTGGCGCCGGGCTGACGCAGGGCGAAGCGCACGAAATAGACCTTTCGCCCCTCGGGACCCGCCGCCTCGCGCACGCTCAAGGGCGGACCCAGGGCGGGCTCGCGGAAATAGCCGAGATACAAGACCCCGGCCAAACCTGCCGCGAGGGCGCCGGCCGCGGCGAGCCTCGGTAGCGAGAGCCAACGGGCGCGAAACCTCTCCCAAAGACCCGGCGCCTCGAGGCGCTCCATCACCCGCGCGGTGAAGTCGGCCGGAAGCGGGGGAATCTCGCCGCGCAGCGCTTGCCACCGCGCCGCAAAACCCTCGAGGCCCTCGCCCAGCTCGGGCTCTTCCCGAAGAAGCGCCGCGATCTCCTCGTCGGAAAATTCGGGCCCCAGAAGCTCGCGCAATTTCTGTTCCGTTTCTTGGACCGTCATAAATGTCTCTCCAATCGTCTCCGCAGCTGCGCGAGTCCCCGGGCCACGCGCATCTTGAGGTTGCTGATCCCTTCCCCGCTCCGCTCGGCCATCTCCTCGTAGCTGAGGTCGCCGAAGTAACGCAGCAGGAGGGCCTCGCGGTAGATCTGAGGAAGGCCGTCCAGGGCGCGACGCAGGGCCTCGCCCTCGGATGCGGCGATCATCCCCGCTTCCGGCGAGTCCTCGGGGGCGGGCTGCGCGTTCAGGAATTCGGGCTCGACGCGGGCCTCGGGGCGCCGCCGCCGGCTGCGCCAGTCGTCGCGGCAGGCGTTGAGGGCGATCTGGTAGATCCAGGTCGAAAACTTGGCGTCGCCGCGGAACCGATCCAGCTCGCGGTAGGCCTTGAGGAAGACCTCCTGGGCCAGCTCCTCGGCCCGCTCCTTTTGCCCCAGCCAGCGGTAGACCAAGCGGAACACCCCCTGCTTGTGGCGGTCGACGATTTCGGCAAAGGCCCGCCGATCCCCTTGCCGACAGCGGCGCAGGGCCTCGAGATCCGGGTCTTGACTCGGGCTTTGCTTCCGGTTCATGCGAATCCTGAAACCTGCCTCGCTGCTGGAAATTGGGACGCCGGCAGGGCCGAGGCGTCACAGCAGGCCTCGAAAAAACATCGGGAAATAGCTCCAGCCCCGACCCGATACAATGGAATTAGGGTTTGACCCAAGTCCAGGATAGGTATAAGTAAGTAAATACTTACTTTTATGTCCGTCGCCAAAGCCCAACGCCTGTCCTTTTCCGAACGAGAGGCCCGGATCCTCGAGGCCGCCGGCCGGCTCTTTTCCGAGCGCGGCTTCGTCGGCACCACCACCCGGGCCATCGCCCTCGAGTCCGGGGTGAACGAGGCCTTGCTGTTCCGCCACTTCAAGAGCAAGGAAGACCTCTACACCGCCCTCCTCCAAGTCAAGCTGGAGGACTTCGACGCCCAGGTCGCCCCGGAGCTGCGCAAGACCCTCGAACTCCCCATCGCGGATGGCCTTTTCGAGATTTCCAAGATCATCGTCCACAAACATCGCGAGAACCTCTGGTTCCTGCGCGTCATGCTCTTCGCGGCCCTCGAGAGCCACCACCTGGGCCAGCTCTTCTTCAAGCAGAGGCTGCCGCTCTTGGAATTCCTGCAGGAGTTCTTCGCCCGGAAAATTTCGAAGCAGGAGGCGCGGGACGCGGACCCCGCGATTCTCGCCCGGGCCTTCATCGCGATGATCCACCATTACATCCTCATCACCCTCGTCTTCAAGGCGAAGGACCACTTTCCCCTGCCCGAAGACGCGATGCTCGCGAGCTTCGTCGACATTTTCACCAAGGGGGTGTTGCCGTGAGGCGTCTCTTAGCCTTGACACTCCTCGCTTTCGGGCTTTCCCTAGCCCTCCCTTCGCGCGCCGCCGAGAAGAAAATGGGGATGATGGAGTGCTACGAGCTCGCCCTGGCCCGCAGCGAGCAAGTCGCGATCAGCGACCAGGAGATCGCCCGGGCCCAGGCGATCTACACCCAGGCCCTCGGCTCGGTCCTGCCCAAGCTCTCGATCAACGTCCAGGAGATCCTCCAGGACTCGTCCTCCCAGAGCGACGGCGCTGGCCAGGTCGGCAGCACCTTCACCCAATTCAGCCGGCCCTCGGTGGCGGTGACGCTGAAGCAGCCCATCTTCAAGGGCTTCAAGGAGTTCCGGGCCCTCAAGCTGGCGAAGGTCAACGAGTCGCAGAAGCGCCTGCTCAAACGCAACGCCGAGCGGCTGCTTTTCCAGGACGTCGCGATCGTCTTCCTGACCATCGTGAAGATCGAGCGGGACATCGAGATCTTTCAGAAGATACTGCAGGTCGAGCGGCGGAGCGTCGCCGAACTGAAAGAGCGCGTCCGCCTGGGCAAGTCGCGCGACAGCGAGGCCGCCTTGCTGGAGACCGACATCGCGCTCAACGAGGCCGAGCTCGAGCGCAAGCGGGGCGAGCGCCAAATCGCCTACGACACGCTGGCCTTCTTGACCGGCTTGAATCCCCAGCCGCAGATCGATTACGGCTCGCCGCCCGTGCGCGACCTCAAACCCCTCGCGGAGTACACCGCCATGGTCGAAGCCCGCCCGGACGTCCAGGCCGCCCGCGACGCCGTGCAGCTCGCGCGGGGCGAGGTGAAGATCCGCCAGGGCGACCTGCTGCCCCAGGCCGACGTCACCGCCAACTATTACCCCTACCGCGCCGGCTTCCAGCGCGACATCAAGTGGGACGCGACCTTCAACGTGGGAATCCCGGTCTTCAACTGGGAGACGGTCGGGCAGATCCGCGAGGCCAAAACCCTGGCCAAGCAGGCCCAGCTCCAGGAAGAGCTCACCCGGCGCAGCGCCGGCACCGAGGTGCAGAAGTCCTACGACGGCTACGTCTCGTCCCGGAATCAATTCAAGAAATTCCAGAGCGCCGCCGACAAGGCGCGCAACAGCTACGGCCTGCAGGCCCAGGACTTCAAGGACAGCCTGATCAACACCATCGACCTATTGCAATCGCAGCAAACCTGGCTGGACGCGCTCCGCCAGCGCAACACCGCCGAGGTTCAAACCTGGCTGGATTGGCTGGCCCTCCAAGTCACCGCGGGAGCCATGCCATGAACTTAGCCGACATCTCCATCAAGAACCCCGTCTTCGCCTGGATGCTGATGTTCGGCCTCATCCTGTTCGGCGCGATCAGCGTGACCCGGATGGGCATCAGCGAGATGCCGGACGTCGACTTTCCCGTGGTCAACATCTCCGTCACCTACGAAGGAGCGGCGCCGGAGATCATGGAATCGGACGTCGTCGACATCATCGAGGACTCCGTGCTCTCGATCCAAGGCATCCGCAACATCACCTCCTCCTCGCGGCAGGAGGAGGCCAACATTACGATCGAGTTCGAATTGAACCGCGACATCGACGTCGCCCTGCAGGAGGTGCAGACCAAGATCGCCCAGGCGCAGAACCGGCTGCCCACCGACATCGACCCGCCGATCGTGACCAAGACCAACCCCGAGGACCAGCCGATCATGTGGATTTCGCTCTCCGGGGACAAGCCGCTGCGCTTCCTGATGGAGTACGCCCGCGATCAACTCAAAGACAAGATGCAGACGGTGAGCGGCGTCGGCGAGGTTATTTTGAGCGGCTTCGTCGAGCCCAACCTGCGGATCTGGATCGACCCTCAGAAATTGGACGCCTGGGAGCTGACCGTCCAGGACGTCATCGACGCCATCCAAAGCGAACACCGCGAGATCCCGGCGGGCCGCATCGAGACGAAAGAGAAGGAATACAACCTGCGCTCGATGGGCGAGGTCTTCACCCCCGAGGAGTTCGGCAACATCGTCATCCGCACCCGCGGCGGCCAGCCGATCTACAAGCCCATCTATATGCGCGACGTCGCCAGGGTCGAGGCCGGCCTCGACGACATCCGCCGGATCAGCCGCACCAACGGCCTGACCGCCGTCGGCCTGGGCATCAAGAAGCAGCGCGGCTCCAACGCCGTGGCCGTCGCCGACGCGGTGAAGAAGAAAATGGACGAGATCCGCCCCACCCTCCCCGAGGGCCTCAAGTTGGCGGTGAACTTCGACTCGACGCGCTTCATCAAGCAGACGGTCAACGACCTGAGACACGAGTTGGTCCTGGCGGCCATCCTGACCGCGATCGTCTGTCTGCTCTTCCTGGCCTCCTTCACCTCGACCTTCAACATCCTGCTCGCAATCCCCGTGTCGATCGTCGGCAGCTTCACCTTCCTCTACTTCGCCGGCTTTACGATCAACAACTTCACGATGCTGGGCCTCATCCTGGCGATCGGCATCGTGGTCGACGATGCCATCATGATCTTGGAAAACATCGTCCGCCACCAGGAGATGGGCAAGACGCCCCTGCAAGCGGCCAAGGACGGCGCGCGCGAGATCACCGGCGCCGCGGTGGCGGCCACGCTGGCGATCATCGCCATCTTCATCCCGGTCATCTTCATGAAGGGGATCATCGGAAAATTCTTCTTCCAGTTCGGCGTGACGATGGCGGTGGCGGTCGGGCTTTCCTTGATTGAAGCCCTGACGCTGACGCCGATGCGGCTCTCCTACATGAAGGTCAAGCACGGCGACCAAAACCGCTTCGGCCGCGCGGTCGACCGGGTCTTCGGCGGGCTGATCCGGGTCTATGAGAGGGTCCTGAGATTCTGCCTCAATTGGCGCTGGTCGGTGATCTTGGTGTCGGTCGCCCTCTTCGCCGCCTCCTTCCTGGTGCTGCCGAAGGTCAAGAAGGAGTTCGTCCCCGCCCAAGACCAGAGCATGTTCCTGATCCGCCTGCAGACCCCGCTGGGCTCCTCGCTGGCCTACACCGACGGCATGATGAAACAGGCCGAGGCGATGATCTCCAAGCACCCCGAGGTGGTGCGCTATTTCGCCGCGGTCGGCGGCTTCGGCGGCGGCGAGGTCAACACCGGCATCGTCTTCGTCACCCTCAAGGACCCCAAGGAGCGGCCCATCGACCCGAAGCTCGGGCGGCCGCTGAAGCAATCCGACTTGATGTCCAGGGTCCGCGAAGAGCTCAACACCCTCCCCGACCTGAAGGTGGTCATCCAAGACCTCTCCACCCGCGGTTTCACCGCGCAGCGCGGGTTTCCCGTCGAGTTCACCGTGCGCGGCCCCGATTGGGAAAAGCTCACCCAGGTCTCGGAAGACCTGATGAAGAAGATGAAGGGCAATCCCTACTTCGTCGACGTGGACACCGACTACCAATTCGGCCAGCCCGAGATCCAGATCACGCCCAACCGCGACGCCGCGCAGGCGCGGCAGGTCAGCGTGGAGGACATCGGGCGGGTCATCAACGCGATGATCGGCGGCGCCAAGACGGGCAAGTTCACCGAATCGGGCCACCGCAACGACATCCGGGTGCGCCTGGAGGAGGACGCGCGGCAGAGCTCGAAGGACATCGACCGGCTTTACGTGCGCAACCAGCGCGGCGAGCTGGTCAAGCTGAGCGACGTCGTGACGATCAAGCAGCGCGAGACCCTGAAGAGCATCACCCGCAAGGACCGCGAGCGCGCCATCGGCATCTTCGCCAACGTCGGCCCGGGAAAATCTCAGGACGAGGCGCTCAAAGAGGTCGACAAGCTCGCCAAGGAGACGCTGCCCGCGGGCTACCGGACGGTGTTGAGCGGCTCGGCCGAGACCTTCAAGGAGTCCTTCCAGAGCCTGCTCTTCGTCTTGGTCTTGGGCATCATCGTCGCCTACATGGTGCTCGGCAGCCAGTACAACAGCTTCATCCACCCCTTCACGGTCCTGCTGGCCCTGCCCTTCAGCGTCTCGGGGGCCTGGCTGGCCCTCTACCTAACGCACCAGTCGCTGAACATCTACAGCTTCATCGGCGTGATCTTGCTGATGGGCATCGTGAAGAAGAACTCGATCCTGCTCGTCGACTTCACCAACCAGCGCCGCGAGGCGGGCTTGGACAAGACAGCGGCCCTGCTCTCCGCCTGCCCGCAGCGCCTGCGGCCGGTCCTGATGACCTCCTTCGCGACCCTAGCCGCGGCCGTCCCGCCGGCCTTAGGCCTGGGCGCCGGCTCGGAGACCCGCGTCCCGATGGCGACGGTCATCATCGGCGGTGTCTTCATCTCGACCCTGCTCACCCTCTTCGTGGTGCCCTGCGCCTACAGCCTGCTGGCGTGGCTGGAGCGGAAGAAGTACCACGTCGAGGCCTTGGAAGAAGCGCCGGAGGCGGCGTGGGAGGATGAGGAGAAGCGGGCGCGGGCTTGAACTGTGAGAAGTCTCCAACCCTGGCCCCAAGTGCGAAAAGCATGGCCTTCGCCCTCTTGACAAAGTAGCTACCGGTAGCTACTTTGAAAAAATGGAAACCATTATTACCGTCGGCATCAAAGACCTAAAAAACAATCTTTCCTCCTATATCCGGGAAGTAAAACAGGGCACTCGGATCCTGGTCACCGAAAGAAACCAGGTTGTCGCGGAGTTGCGGGAGCCCCTCGCCCAAGAGTCGGAAGGACCAGGGCATCCCTTGCTTAGGCAATGGGTCAAAGAGGGTGCCTTGCGTTTGCCGCTCAATACCTCATCCGGCAGTTTGCCGTCTCCTGTGATCTCTCTGCCTGACGGGACGGCCCTGCAATCGCTGCGCGAGGATCGCGGCGAATGAAAGCCGTCTACCTGGAGACTTCTTCCCTGCTTGCCTGGCTGTTTTCTGAAAGCAACGCGAAGGCCATCGCCCGCGCCTTGTCCAAAGCCGAGGCGATATGCACCTCGACGCTGACCCTACTCGAAGCAAAACGAAGCCTGATTCACCAAGAAAGCCTGAAACGCATCACCTCGGCGCAAAGAAGCCAATCCCTCGGCCTGCTCGAACAGGCCTCCAGAAACTGGTTCCTCATGGAAATAAATTTTCCGGTAAAAAAACGCGCCTCGGAAAGCTTCCCGATCGAACCGGTACGAAGCCTGGACGCGATTCACCTGGCGACGGCGCTGCAATTCCTTGAGGTATACCCCGATCTGGAATTTCTTACCTTAGACGATAGAATCGCCGTCAATCTTGGCCCTCTGGGGTTTTCGTCGCCTCGGTGACGGCATCTCCATCTTGCCTTGGCAAAGGCTTTTGCAAAATTTGGGGTTTTAAGAATAGCTCGGCAAGGGCTTCAGCTTCAAACTCAAATTGGAGGGGGACAAGCTAGGCCCCGCCATGCGTACTTCACGGCAAGACCCAACCCTTCAAAGTAAACGATTATCGGCAGCTTAGCACAAAGGTTGTGGCGCTAAATCCCATGTTAAATCAAGGAGTTATTCAATAAAGATACGATTTAAAATTGAATTTTAAATTGACACCAGTATAAATTTCTTGTTTAGTTTCAATCATGTATGAACGTGATTTAACCCCCTACTTAAGTAAAGTCGCCCAGGAATTCCCCGTGGTTACTCTGGTAGGGCCCCGGCAATCGGGCAAGTCCACCCTCGCCCGAGCCTTATTTCCAGACTACGAATATATCACCTTAGAAGACCCCGACCGCCGCCGTCTGGCCACGGAAGACCCACGGGGCTTTTTCAAAAGATATTCAGGCAATCTGATCTTGGACGAAATCCAACGCGTCCCAGAACTTCTCTCTTATATCCAGGGTCTCGTCGACGAACCGGGTGCCGTGCGCCGCTTCGTCCTGACGGGCTCCCACCAACTATTGCTGATGGAAAAGGTCTCCCAGACCTTGGCGGGCAGGACAGTCATCGCCAAGCTGCTCCCCTTTTCCAAAAGAGAGATCGACCGACATCCTCATCCCCATCGCCTGGAAGATTATCTATTCACCGGCGGATATCCCAGGATCTACGATCGTCAACTGAATCCCTCGACATGGCTTTCGCAATACCTCCAAACCTACGTCGAGCGCGACGTCCGCTCCTTGCTGCGCATCGGCGAACTAGATACCTTCGACCGTTTCCTCCGCCTTTGCGCCGGCCGAGTCGGGGCTTTATTGAATTTATCATCCTTAGGGGCGGACTGCGGAATCTCGCAACCCACAGCGGGAGCCTGGTTATCCGTATTGCAAACCAGCTTCGTGGCCTTTACCTTGCGGCCCCATTTTCGCAATTTCAACAAGCGACTGATTAAGTCCCCGAAACTATATTTTTACGACACCGGATTGCTCTGCCACTTACTCAACATCTCATCGCCGGAAATGCTGCGCGATCATCCCTTTCGCGGAAATATTTTTGAAAATTGGGTGATTACGGAACGGATGAAGGAGTTTTTCAACCGCGGGATCGAGCCGCCCATCTATTTTTGGCGAGATACCAAGGGGCACGAGATCGATCTCGTGTTGGACGAAGGGACTTATTTATTCCCCATCGAGATAAAATCTTCTTATACTTTTCATCCCGAATTTTTAAAAAACGTTCGGTTCCTGGCGCAATTGCAATCGGAAACGGCTATACCGTCTCCTGCTGGGGAATGCGTTTACGCCGGCGAAGAGTCTTTTGACTTTGAAAACTTCCGCGTCCGATCTTGGATCATGCCTGAAACTGAAGGTAACCCATAGCCAAACCCGTAATCTCTATACCGGACGGCCCTCCAGTCACTTTACGAAGCTCGCGGGGAAGAATAATCCCTAGTCCGATTATTTCTTTTTGAGACTGATTTCCATCCCGAATACGCCGCCGCGACGACAAGCTTCATCTCGCCTGCGTCGTTCAAGGGCGCACTCGAAGCTGATCGTGTCGACGTCCAGGCCTGAGGGCCGGACGGGCGAAGCCAGGCGCCATATGCCTCCCCCGAAACTCTTCGAATGTTTTTAAAGAAAAAATCTAATTTGTTTCCGACAACTCGATTTCCGCGACGATCGCGCCCCCCTGCAATTGCTGAAGCAGGCCGTTCTGCGGAAGGATGGAGCCGAACACCAATTTCATTTTGCCGCCCGCCAAGGCGGAGCCCGTCGCGGACAAGGTGCCGTCGGGGGCGGTGACTTCGACGCTTTCCGTCGTCAGCTTGCCTTCGACGGTGATTTGACCGAGTACCGACAGCCGCACGGCGGGGAATTCGAGCTTCGCGCCGTCAAAGGTGCCCTCGAAGGTCTCATCCTCGAGGTCGGCGGAAACCGCCCCTTGCGGGGTGTCGATGGGGATGCTCGGAAAGTCCGCTTTCCCGATCAGGGCCTTTTCTCCCTCGACGCCAAACTGGAACGTCTCGGTGATGTCGGTCGTCTCTTGGGCCGGAACTTCCGTGTCTTTGTCCTCAATCCTGATGGTGACCTTATCAACCTTGAACTTCTTGAGATCACCCTGGGTCGTTCCACAACCTTCCAGGGCCGTCGGCGCCTTCCCCCGCAGCTCGATCTGCATCACGCCCAGCTTGGGCCCGTTGAGGACGATGTCGAGATAGGTGTTGTGAAAGGCCTCTCCCTTGGTAATGACCTTAGGGTTGTAGCTGACCTTGACGGTCATGACCCCGCCCGGCGGCAGAATCATCTCCGTTACCATATTACCAACGGCCTGCTTCACCACATTGCCGACCGCGACCTCCTCGACCTTGAAAAACTGAAAGTAGGTCTCGCCCTCCAGAAGCGTCTCCGGGCGATTGCCCTCCTTGTCGAAATCGTTGGTGCCGAACTCGAAGTGCACGCCCTGCACCCGCTGGGGCTCTTCGGAATCGTTGTTGCGGATTTGGATGGTCTTTTCGGCCTTCACGCAGGCCGTGGTCTCGAAGTTGGCGACGGCCACGATGCCGCTGATCTGCGGCGCCCCGCCCCCGCAGGCGGCCAAGGCCGCGAGGCCTAAGAAAATCAGGAAGAATTTCAGCAGATTCCACTTCACAACACACCCCTCAAAATCGCAAGATACCCCCACGGCAACCCTTCTTCTTGGGGTATCGGCGGGAGAACATAAATGTTGTGGGAATTCAAGAACTTGATGACAAGGCGCGTCAGGTGCGGCGGCCGGCGGGCGGCGCTGGGCCTGTTCTTGGCGGCGGCCCTGCTTCCCTCCCCCTTGCCCGCCCAGTCCTATCCCCGGGGCGACGGGCAGGTCCGCCTCTTTAACTATCACTTGAACGAATTCGCCGAGATCCGCTTTCGGGATGGCGAAAAGATACTCCCGGAGGGTCTGTCCCAGGTCAACGCCCTGCTCCGCTCGCGCGACAATTCCGCGCAGGCCCCCATCGACCCGAGGCTCTTAGACTTGGCCGATCACCTCCAAGACCGCTTCCAGGCGGACACCGTCGAGATCATCTCGGGCTATCGGCGCAAGGAGTTCAACGAGAGCCTCCTCAAGAGCGGCCGGGCGGTAAGCCCGGTCAGCCTCCACACGAAAGGCCAGGCCCTCGACATCCACATCGACGAGGTCCGCGAGGAGACCCTGCGCGACTACCTGCAGGGCTTGGGGCTGGGCGGCGTCGGCTACTACGGCCCCATGGACTTCATCCACATTGACGTCGGGCCGGTACGCCGCTGGGGCGAGGGCCCCGGGGCGCGCAAATTGGTGGGCGTCCTGCGCCCCGAGGCCCCGGTGCAACTGACCAGCGACAAAAACGACTACCTCCCGAACGAAACCCTCCTCTTCACCTGGACGCTCCCCGAAGGCGTTTCGCCCGACCGAGTGCAGGGTTTGAGACTGGAGCTGTTCCGGCGCGGGAAATGGATCGCCTGCCCGTTGACCGAGGGCGCCGCCCCGGCATTTCGCCTCCCGGCCGCCAGCCTGCAATGCGAGGGCGCCGGCCAGGGGCCCAGTTACGGCAAATTCCGCTGGGTCTTCCAGCTGCCGGGGGATCCCGCCCCGCACTCCTCCAATGAGTTCTACCTGAAAAAACTCTAGCTCTGACGCGGCGTTCCATTCCTTTTCTCACAACCTTCTCGAGGGGCCCGCGACAAGGCCTTGTTCCACCCTAAGCAGTACCTAGAAAGCGGTTTTTCGAGCGAGGTAAGGATGACGATCGGCTTTCCAAGGACGGCGCCGAGACCGGAGGGGCTTTTCGGGCACGGGGCCGCGACGACGCCTGCGGGCGAGGCTTCCGCTGAGACGGATTTCGGCGTCCAGCGCGGGCGCATCCTCGCGCAGCTGGAAGGCCGCTTGCGCGGCGGGCTGTCGCAGGCGGACCTTCGGGAATTGGCGGCGCTGCGGGCGGAGACGGACCCCTCCTTATTTTTGGAATCCCTGTTAAATTTTGGCATTCGGAAAGAGCGGGACGGCGGCTTGGAAGCGGCCGCTGAGGTGTATGCCGCTCTTGTAGGGGCGAACCTTGTGTTCGCCCGCGCGCAGGGATGGGGAAGGCGAACACAAGGTTCGCCCCTACGGGTACGCGCACAACGCCGTCTCGACGCCCTCCTCGGCCGCGGCGCCCTCGGCCCCCGCGCCGAATTCCTCCTCCGCAACCTCGCCCAACAGGCCAGCGAACCCGGCGCCCTCTTCGCCATGGGCGCGGCGGGCGCGGTGTATCGCGTGACGCGGCTGGCGACCTTGTCGCGGCTCGCGGGGGCCTCCAGCCCGGGCCTCTTCACGCAGGTCTTGGGCGCGGGGCGCTTGGCCTCGCTCGCGGGCTTCGCCGCAGAGGCCCCAGCCTTCGTCGTCGCGGGGCGGCTGGCGGGGGCGGCGCTGGGACATCGGCAAGCGGGCGAGGCGTCCTGGGGGCGGGATCTTGCTTCGAGTTACCTATTGTTGGGCGCATTGCGTTTGGCAGGTTGGGCCGGCGGGGCGAGCTATCGTAATGTCGCGGGGCCCGTAGGGGCCCTTCGCGAACGGCCCCTACGAGCGCTGTTCCAGCAAACCGGAATGCTGTCCGGCATTCTCCTCGGACATACGCTCGAGGCATACGCCGGTCTCCGCCCCGCCCAGGACGGCGCCACGACCTTGGTCGATTCCCTCGCCCTGTTGCTGCAATTCCACGTAGCGGGAAATCTCGCCCGCCACGCCTTCGGCCCGCGTTTCACCGCCTGGGAACGCGGCCTCGACGCGCAGGCGGAGCTGATGGCGCGCCTCCCCCGCCCGCCGCGCCCCGACCTCCTCGAGCTCGCGCCGCAGGGCGCCCTCTCCGGCATAGGACCGGCCATGGATCCCGGTTCGCGGGTCGGGGAATGGACCAGCTTCGCGATGTCCGCCTCCGGCCGAGGCCGGGGCGGCGGCAAGGAACCGCACCTGCCGAACGCCTCGCCGGCCAACACCAACGATGTCGCGATCCTCGATGTCCCGCGCACGACGGTGCCCGCCGATCGGCTGCGCGCCCTACCCCGAGGCGGCGTGATGGTGAAGACTTCTCAAGGCTGGCTTCAGCTCGGCGTTCCGATGTGGACGAACAAGGACGCCTTCGAAATTTTCGCCCAAGCCGGCGGCGGACGCTTGCAGCGCGAGGAAGTTAAGCGGCTCCTGCCCACCCTCTACGTCTTCGACCTGGACTATGTCGCGCGCCACGACGGGCTCCTCCCCGCCGACTTCATGCAGTACATGTATTTCGTCACGCGCGGCCTCGAGACGACCCTGGTGACGCACGACGCGCCGACGGCGCGGCGGCTGCGCGAATTCCTCGACCTCTCCTACCTGGGCCCCCGCGAAGCCGACCTCACCGAGCAGGTCCTGCGCGAGTACGCCCCGGGCGCCATCGCGCCGCCGCGCATGGGCGAGGAGATCCGCCGCGGCTTTCCCGCGGCCGAGCCCGAAGCGCTGCGGAAGATCGAGCACCTCAACGAGGCCGGGGAATTCGTCTGGGGCGAGGTGGTGGTGAAGAAGTTGGCCGCGGGCCGCTACGAGATCCTGGACGGCGGCGCCTCCCTGGGCATCGTCGACCTCTCGAGCTTTCCCCTGCCCGCGCCCCAGGCTGCGCCGCGGCCGGCTCCCGCGGCCCGCGACGCGCGGCGCCGCGTCCTGCGCGAGGGGCGCCCGGCCCTTTGGCCGATCGGCACAGGCCACGGCTTCACGCCGCGCGAAGAGACCAGCGGCTTCATGATCTGGAATCGCGGCAAGACCGTGATCGTCGACCCGCCCTCGAGCACCTTGGAGTATTTCCGCGCCATGCGCCTGCCCTTGTCCTCGATCGACGGGGTCCTGCTGACGCACGGCCACACCGATCATTACGGCAACGCCGTCCCCCAGCTGCGCGCCGCCCTGCCCGGGCTGAAATTCTATACCACCCCGACCATTTTCCGGATGCTGCAGCGACAATATGCCCAGGCCCTGGGAGAATTGGGCGGAGAGTGGCACTTCTCGCCGATCTACCCTCAGGCCTTCGCTGAGATCCTCGGCCTGCACCTGCGACCCGAGTATTCCTTCCATCCCGTGCCGACGATC
>Ga0073934_10008288_pt1 | contig 13945 bp, 10 predicted proteins | sample LarsenN4metaG_FD_76834 | JGI IMG/M metagenome (GOLD analysis project Ga0073934, IMG submission 76834) | Hot spring sediment bacterial and archeal communities from British Columbia, Canada, to study Microbial Dark Matter (Phase II) - Larsen... ...
AGGCGCTCAAATACTTTAAGGCCGTTCGCGACCTGGCGCAGGCCGGATACAAGGATCGAATTGGATTGGCCGCCGCGAGCTTCGGCCTCGAAGCACGAGTGCACTTCAAAAGGAAAAACTTCGAACCGGCCATTGAACTGTATCTCGAACAGATGGCCGCTGGCGATCCTTCCTCCACAAATTCCCTGCTTCTGGCCGTGCAAGGCGCGTTGCAGGGGGATCGGGAGAGTTTGTCCGCTTTGGCCGGAAACCCCCTGGTGCAGCGGGTCATCACGGGGTTCATCATCTCGCGCGAGTTCTCCCCCTGGGAGGAGGATTGGGCCTGGAGATCGCGCCCCGCCCGGCAAGACGCCGATGCGCCGGAGCCGGAACGGCCATCCACGAAATGGCTCGCCGCCATTGAACTCGCCGGAATAAAAGACGTCGGTTCCGCTGAAGTGCTCGCCCTCGCCGCATATCAAGCCGGGGAGATGGACCTTGCCCAACGCTGGCTTAAGCGCGCGCCCGGATCGCCGGTCAGTGATTGGCTCCGCGCCAAATTGTTGCTTAAAGCCGGCAAAGTAACCGAAGCCGCGGCTTTGCTCGCGAAAATTGTTCCCCACTTCCCGGTCGCTCCTCCCGAAGCCCGGGCTGGCGCGGCTCGTTCCTTGAAAGACGTGTTGTGGGCCAAAGGCGGTTTTGATGAAGACTGGTTCGCCGCCGGCCGCCTGGTCCGCGCGGAACTCGCCATTCTCCGCCTGTCGCGGGGCGAATACCTGCAGGCGCTGGACGCCCTGCTGAACGCGGGGTTCTGGGTGGACGCAGCTTACGTGGCTGAACGAGTCCTGACGACAGACGAACTGAAGTCGTATGTGGACAGGTTCTGGCCGGCTCCGTCCACCGAGCCACGTGACGAGACTCACCGAACCAGCGCTTTTGACTCCGCGCACGCGGCGCTCCGTATCCGATATCTGCTGGCACGGCGGCTAACCCGTGACCTTCGGGGCGACGTTGCCGGTGAATACTATCCGCACCAGTGGCGGGCGAAATTCCAGGAACTCAGCCGCGCGTTGACGGCCGGCTGGGATTCGTCCCGGGCCCCTTCGGAACGTGCCGAAGCCTTGTTTCAGGCTGCGCTCATCACCCGCACAAACGGGCTCGAATTAATCGGGACGGAACTGCAGCCCGACTGGCGCCTGCACCAGGGCAACTTCGAAGAGGGAATCACCCACGAGCAACGCGAGCTTCAGCGTTCCAATGAAGTCGTCCACGCCACCGGGGACGAGGTCGCGCGCGCTCGCGCCCATTCCGCCGACCCCGAGGAGCGCTTTCACTACCGCTACCACGCCGCCGCCCTCGCTTGGGAAGCCGCCAAACTTCTGCCGGACAATACCGACCGAACCGCCTTCGTGCTCTGGACCGGAGGACGCTTCCTGAAGAATCGCGACCCGCAGACGGCCGACATTTTCTACAAAGCCCTGGTCCTCCGAAATCGCAAGACGGATTTGGGCGCGGCGGCGGACCAGCAACGCTGGTTTCCCGCCTTGGACGCGAACGGCAAGCCCATACCGCGCCGGGAGACCACCAGCGCCCATCAGGAAGCTGTGGACGTGGAAGCAGCGGGTGCTCCTGATCCACCAATGGAGGAGTAACGGCTCGACTATTCGTAGTTACTCGAGGAGTCAGATTGAACACACCCAAGCAGGTAGGGCGCGTCACTCCATGCTGGCCCGGGGCTTGGGGAACGGGCCCGGCGGCGCGCACGGAGTGACGCGCCCTACCTGCGTTTGTAGTCTATCCCACGCTCTTGTTAAATACTATAGGCGTCAGGCTCGCGAACCCACCCGTTCGGCCCAATACCACTTCCCACTTGTTCCGGGTCCGCGCCTGGCGAACAATGCAGCCCATGTCTGCGGCCACACTCAACTGTCCCATGTGCGGCGCTTCCGCCTCGACGGAGAAGACTCATTGCGCGCATTGCGGAGCGCGTTTGGCCACCGTGGCGTGCCCCTTGTGCTTTGGAATGGTGTTTCTCGGCGCCAAATACTGCTCCCATTGCGGCAGCTCCCTGTCCCGCGTCGAACAAGGCACGCGCAATAAGCGTTGCCCCCGTTGCGCCAAACCCATGAGCGCAGTGGTCATCGGCAATGCGGAGCTTTCTGAGTGTCCCAAATGCCTCGGCCTCTGGGCCACCACGGAGGCCGTTGAACGGATCTGCGCGGACCGCGAGCAGGAGTTGTTGCGCCTTGGGCGCGCGGCGGCGATGCCGGCCCAAAACGCTGTGGAGCTCGAGAAAAAAATCAGGTACCTGCCCTGTCCCGTCTGTTCCAAGTTGATGAATCGGGTGAACTTCGCGCGGTGCTCCTCGGTCGTGGTAGACGTCTGCAAACAGCACGGCACGTGGTTCGACCGCGACGAGTTGCGGCGAATCGTGGAGTTTGTTCGCGCCGGGGGTCTGGATGCGGCGCGCGCGCGGGAACGGACGGAACTGGAAGAAGCGCGACGCCGTCTCCGGGTGGAACGGGAACGCTTGCCTGCCGCTTCCGTTTCCTGGCCGGCGGGCCCGGCCCAGGGAGAGTGGGAGGAAGGGCTTTCCGCGGCGGCCCGGGCCTTGCGCCGGTTGCTTCGGCGATAACCCTGCTTTACACCGCGCGTTCCTTCTTGCTCATCACCTTCACGTTCGCCTCTTCCTGGATGACCAGTGAATGCGGCGGGATGCTTGCCGTAAGAAACACATTGGCCCCGATGGTGCTCCCCTCCCCGACGACGGTGTCTCCGCCCATGATCGTGGCCCCGGCGTATATCGTCACCCGATCCTCAATCGTCGGATGCCGCTTCTGCCCGCGCAACTGCTGCCCGGCGGACAGCGAGCGGGCAACGAGCCCGACGCCTTGATACATCTTCACATGATTGCCGATGATGCTGGTTTCGCCAACGACTGTCCCTGTGCAGTGGTCCACGAAAAAATGCGAGCCGATCCTCGCGCCCGGGTGCAAGTCCATCCCCGACCGGCCATGCGCCCACTCGGTCATGATGCGCGGGATCAGTGGCACATTGCTCCGATAGAGCTCGTGCGCGAGTCGTTGCACCGCCACGGCTTCCACAAATGGATAGGCCACGATGACTTCCTCCCGGCTTAACGCCGCCGGGTCTCCGTTATACGCCGCCTCGGTATCCGTCTGCAGCAATTCACGGATCCTCGGCAGACTGGCCAGGAACTCCAACGTCGTTGCGTGCGCCAGCGCCTTCAGGTCTTTGCGCGCCACTCCGGGCGGTGGAAGATACTCGAAGCTTTTGTGAATTTCCGGCTCAAGGCTTGCCCGGACGGCGGACAAGAGCCTCGCCGTAATTCGCTGGATTTCGGATGAATGCACCGGTCTCTCGTCGAAAAACCCGGGGAACAACAGCCGCAGCAAGCTCATGGTGATCCGGATGATCACCCGCTTCGAGGGCAGGTTCTGCTCATCGAGGTGGTTAATCCCGCCGAACTGCTTGTAGGAGTCAACCAACCGATCTGTAAGTTCTCTCAGAGTGTGCTGCACCAACGCAGTATCCGGCAACGGTTCCTGGATGGCAAGGAGGGCAAGGAGGGAGCGCCGGGGAAAACGAAGAAACCAGTCGTGCTCATGTTGGTAGGGCGCGCTCGCCGAGCGAGTCCGGTCCGGCAACCGTCCCTGAACGACAAACACGCGGCGAGCGTCCCAGCACAACCCCGGCGCGCTCGGCGAGCGCGCCCTACCCTTCGCCCCCGTCAGTTCTGGGAGACTGCGGCTGCAGACCGGAGGTCCGCCCCACAAAGCCAACATGAGAATGGCTGGGAGCGCCGCCCTCCCGCTCAGCCGCCGCCCCGTCGCGGAGCGGCCAGTTCCAGGAGCGCCCGGGTGATTTGCTCCACTGGCAGCCGCTGCATGCAGCGAAAGTCAATCGGGCAAGAACGCCGAAAACATGGCGCGCACCCAACGTCATTGACCGTCAGCAGCCGATGCCTCGGGTCGCCGGGCAGCCCGGGCCCGGTTAGTTCCGGCGACGTGCTGCCAAACGGAGCCACCACGGAGACCCCGACTGCGGCGGCAAGGTGCATCGGGCCGGTGTCGTTCGTCAGGTACACGCGGCACAGACTCAGCAACGCGCACAACTCGCGCAATGAGGTCCGGCCGGCAAGATTGCGCACCGGCACTCCGGCGGCCTTGAGCCTTTGTTCGATCAACTGGGCCGCCGGCACATCCCCGGCCCCGCCCGTGAGCAGCCACACACACTCCGTCCGCTCTTGCACTTCACGCGCCGCGGCAATGAACCTCTCCGCCGGCCAGCGCTTCGCCGGCCCATATTCCGCTCCCGGGTTGAGTCCGAAAAGCGGCCGCGCTCCGGGCATCGCTCCCCCCAGTCCGAATTTGTCCACCACTTCGCGGACCGTCTCCCTGTTCACAACCAGTGCTGGCGGCAGAATCTCCGCGGAAGCCCCGGCGGCCTGAACCAGGACCAGATACGTGTGGACGTGGTGGGCGGTCAATGGCCAGGTTTGACGGGGTTTGTCTCCGCGAATTCTCCGCCGCACGTCCGCGGTCGTGCGCTTGATCATGCGCACCTGTCCGCTGGGCCGTTCAACGCGGCGCGTCAGCAGCCAGTCCCGCCACGCGCCGCCAAAGCCAATCCTCGCGGGTATCCGGGCCACCCACGCCTCAAACGCCGAACGGAGAGAGTTCGGCAGAATGATCGCCAGCTCGAAATTCTCGCGCTGGAGACGCCTCCCCACGGTCCAGGTCGATTCCTTGGGACCAATTGCCATCACCTGGTCCACAACGGGCTGGTCCCGCCAAAGCCCGGCGAGCTTTTCCCGTGTCAGCAGCGTAATTCTGGCGTCGGGAAATCGTTCCCGCAGGCGCCGCAACGCCGGGGTGGTCATCACCGCGTCGCCCAGCCAGTTGACGCTGCGCACCAGAATCGACCGGGGAGCGGCTGTTTCGCGAGCGGCCATTGCCATCAGGGATGGGTCGCCAGCGTGGCGCGATCACGTTCAGCAAAACCAGGCGTGCCACGCGGACGCCCTTCGCGCTTCCATTTCAGCTTCCAGCGGTTGTGGACCCAGAACCAGTTGGCCGGGTCACGCAGGATGGCCTTCTCGAAGGAGCGGTTCACATCCAGCATGATCTCGCGGGTCGAGCGCGGCCGCCCCTGTTCGTGCGTCGCTATTTCCTCAGACGCCTCCAGCCTCCACTGCCCCAGCGCCGTCCGGAAACAGAACCCGGTTACCAGGCGGCAATCGTAGCGCAGGGCGAACACCGCCGGCGCCGCGGAGGTGGAGCACTCATGCCCAAACAGTGGCAGCTCCAGTCCTCGATCGCCGGCATGCTGGTCAGCCAGCAACCCCAGCAGCGCGTCAGGCTTGCCCATGAATTCCTTGAGCGCTCTCGAATCGAAGCGCCGGTCAAAAAACACGCAGCCCGACTGACCCCGCAAAGACTGGAGCAATTTGTTCAGCGCAGCCTGCCGCAGGCCCCGATACGTGGCGCCACAGCGGTAGCCCGGGACGAAATGTCCAATCCTGGCGAGCAGCTCGAAATTGCCGAAGTGGCCTATCGCCACTACGGTTCCCCTCCTCCTGCCTTCCTGGCTCTGGTGCAGAGCCGGCGCCTGGCAGGTTAAATGCCGCTCCAGTTCCTTGTCCGACATGCCGAAGGTCCGGGCGGCACAGGCAAAGTTCTCCCCGATCCGGCGGAAGTTCTCGCGGGCGAGTTCCCGTATTTCCTGCCGGGATTTGGTGGGAAAAACCAGAGCCAGGTTGCGGCGGGCCACGCGGCGGTGCCTTGCATCCAACAGATACGCGAGCATGCCGCACGCTCGCCCGATCCTCGCCACCACCGTCAGCGGCAGGAACCGGATGGAACCCAGCACCCCGCGCAGGAGCCAGTGCATCAGCGAATCCATAGCTACCGAAAGCAGATTTTGCGGACACAATCCTGAAAGTCGTTGGCTCCGCTCAGGATCTTGATCTCGACGCGCATGAAGTAAATCGGGAGGTCGCGCCGATCGATCTTCGGAAACCGCACGGCGTCTTTCTGCGTCGTAATAATGAACTCCGCCTGCCGCTTCTTTCCGCGATTGATCGCGTTGATGATTTCCTGCTGAGTAAACCGGTGGTGGTCCGCAAACCGCTTGGCATACACCAACTCCGCGCCCACCCTCACCAGACTCTGCTCGAAGCTCTCCGGCTGCGCGATCCCGCTCAGCGAGGCCACCTTGCGCCCCCGGATCAGCTCGAGCCCGGCTTGCCGCCCTGTGAACACGTCCTCAAAGTAGAGCGGGTGGTGAATGCACTCAATGATGCCCGCCGAGGGATTGAACTGCGCGATCCGCCGGCGCAATTCCTGGGTGTTCCCGTCGCTTTTCGTGATGAAGATCACATTCGCGCGCGACAGGTGGGAGGGCGGCTCGCGGAGTGTGCCGCGGGGCAGGAGTCGTTCATTGCCGAACGGCTGCTGGCAGTCGATCAGCACGATATCCTGCCGCCGGCCCCGGAGTTTCCAATACTGGAAGCCATCGTCCAGCAACAGCGTGTCGCAGCCGAACTTCTCGATCGCGTAGCGGCCGCTCTTCACGCGATCCTTGTCGACCAGCACGACGACGTCCTTGAGGTTGGACGCGAGCATGTACGGCTCGTCACCCGCCATGTCGGAATCCAACAGCAACGACTTGCCGTCCGACACCACCCGGGGCGGGGTGGTCTCCTCCTTCAGCAGAAGCTTATTCACAAGCCGCACGTGGACCGGGGTGGGTTTGGAGCGATAGCCGCGCGAGAGGATCGCCACGTTGCGGCCCTGGTCCCGCAACTCGCGCGCGAACTTCTCCACGACGGGGGTTTTGCCGGTGCCTCCCACCGTCAGGTTGCCAATGGCGATCACCTGCACGCCGAGTGTCGAGTCCCGCAGGATCCGCACGTTGTACAGGAACCGCCGCACCTTGATGGCCACCTGGAAGACATGCGAGCAGAGGTACAGAGCGGTCCGCACCAGCGCCGCACGCGTGCCGCGCCGTTCTTCCAGGATGACTTCCAACAGGAAGGTCTCGACCGTTTCGGTCCATGCACGAAGCCTTTCCCGCATCTGCCCCCATCATGCCAACCGACTCCCGCCGCCTCAAGCTTGTTGCCGCCCGCCGCGCGCCTGTCGTCTTGTTGCGTTTCGTCCGCCCCGGACTTCGCACTTCAACATTGGTGGCCTCCCCAATTTCAAATATCCTGGGCTGGCTTTAGTCCCGGCTGGGCTGCACTTCGTTCCCGATGCGGCGAAAACAACAGACCTCGGTGGCGCTCACCGACACCCCGGAACGCTTCCGCAAGGCGGTGGAAGCGGCCGCCCGGCTGCTTGCCGACGGCGCAGTCGTGGTGCTGCCCACCGAAACAGTCTATGGGCTGGCGGCCAACGCGCTCAATCCGGCGGCGGTGGCTCGAATCTACGAGATCAAGGGGCGGCCGGCTCATAATCCCATCATTGTGCACGTGGCGAGCGAAGAGATGGCCCGGAGTTGTGTGCGAAACTGGACACCCCGCGCGCGGCGTTTGTGCCACGCTTTCTGGCCGGGGCCGCTCACCATCGTTCTGCCGCGGGCGCCCGGCATTCCGGATATCGTCACCGCCGGAGGCGACACTGTGGGCGTCCGGTGGCCCAGCCATCCGTTCATTCAGGCGGTGATTCGCCGTTGCGGCTTTCCCTTGGCGGCCCCGAGCGCCAATCCGTCCAATCGCGTTTCGCCAACAACCGTGGCGCATGTGCTGCGTTATTTTTCCGGCTCTGTTCCGCTGGTGGTGGACGGCGGTCCATCGCAGGTGGGCATCGAATCCACCGTGGTCGATGCGGAATCAACGCCCGCGCGGATCTTGCGTCCCGGCATGATTCACGCCGAAGCGCTGCGGGCGACCCTGGGGGCTGTGGCCGGGCCCGTCGAGGCCTCGGATTCGGCGGCGGTTCTAAAAAGCCCAGGCCAATTGCGACGCCATTATTCCCCCAAAGCCCGGGTGCTCCTGTCGCGGTGGCACAATGACCGGCAGCTGCTGGCGCTCGCCAGTGCAGCCGGCGTTGCCTTAAGCGCGGTTCATGTGATCGCGCACTCCCATATTCCCAATGCGCCGGGCTTCGGCCGGGTGGCGGTTGTTCCTCATGACCCGGAGGCTTTCGCCCGCGCACTCTACGCCGAGATGCATCAGTGCGACGCCCTGGGCGCCGAGTGCATCATCGTGGAAACCCCGCCGGAGAGGCCGGAATGGAGCGCGATCCTTGACCGGTTGCGCCGCGCGGCCGCGCGGGATTGAGCGGCGTTCTTGAGTTTTGTCTCGTCGCCTTGTCGTCTTTCCCCCGCCTCACCCACGGCAGTGCCTTGGGCGGACCAGCCTGCCGACACGGCCAACTCCACCCCTGAGCCGAGACTTCTACTCCCCTCACACCACTTCCACCGGGCACCGCGGGATCGCCTCCAGAAACGCCTTTCCATACCGCTTCGTGAGAATTCGATTGTCGAGGGTCACCACAATGCCCTTGTCGTTCTTCGTGCGGATCAACCTCCCAACGCCTTGCCGAAACTTGAGGATCGCTTCGGGCAACGAGAACTCCTGAAACGAATTGCCGCCCCGCGCCTCAATGGCCTCGATGCGTGCCTCGATCAGCGGGTGGTCCGGCACCGCAAACGGCAGTCGCGTGATAATCACGTTGGACAGCGACTCTCCTGGAACGTCCACTCCCTGCCAGAAGCTGTCCGTTCCGAACAGCACGGAATCGACGTCCTCTTTGAACTTCTCCAGCATCAAGGAGCGTGGGGTGCCCGTGCCCTGCACAAAGCAGGTGATTCCCAGCTTGTCAAAGAACGGCTGCATCGTCTGGCCCAGGTCACGCATCAACTTGTAGTTCGTGAAGAGCACGAAGGCTTTCCCGTGAGTCAGGCCCACGAAATGCTCGATCCAGTGCTCGAGCGCCTCACGATAGCCCGCTTCCCGCGGATCCGGCATTTTGCCGACGACATACATCCTCATCTGCTTTTCGTAGTCGAACGGGGTCCCCACTTGCAGGGTTCGCGCCGCTTCCGCTCCGATCCGGCCCACGAAGTAGCTCATGTCTCCTTCTTCGGCGCTTTCGCAAGCCGGGTCCGGGGCGGCTTTGGCGCCTCGAGACGCGGCGCGACGGGCGGGCGGCGGGGAAGCCGCCTTGGGGTTGCCGGAGGGCTGCGCCCCGGGAGCCTTCTGTGGGGCCAGCTTCGTCGCCAAGGTGGCGCTGGCCATGATGATTGAGGTTGCGGCGCCGAACAACCGTTTTCGCAGGAATGCCGCCACATCAACCGGGGCCGCGTTTAGGGTGATGTTTCGCAAGCCGCGTCCGGACCGCTCCACCCAATACACATGGTCCTTCTCGCTTTGGGAAATAAACGTGGCGATCCCGTTCCTGAGTTCCGCAACCCTCCGGTTCGCCTCCTGCAGTTCCTGCCCCGTCTCGCTATCCTCGGTCACATTGATCACCCGGCTGATTTCCTCGCGCAGGCGCTGCAGGGGGAGACTCAACGTGTCGGCCACCAACTCCGGCCGGCGCACACGCAACTCGGTCCAGTCCCGGCGCGCAGAGGCAGGCTGCTCCCCGCGTTCCTTCCCGGAACGAGCGGCCTGCCGCAAATCGTGGCACGCGTCTTCCACCCGCATGAAAAACTCCTCCGCGTGCTCGAGCGCGTCGTCGACACGTTTCATGGCCTCCGTGCTCCGCAAAACACCCAACACCCCCTTCTGGGTGCGGGCATTCCAAAGCCGCGTTAGCGAGAATCGCACCTGCCCGATGGAAACCCCGATGCCGATGTGTTTGGAGGCCACCGCTTCCATCTGGTGAGCTTCATCAAAAACGACGAAATCGTTCCGGAAGAGAACGCCGCCTTCGGTGTCTTCTTCCATGCCGCCCAGCAGGGTGAAAAACAAAGTGTGGTTCACCACCAGCACATCACACTGGTTCAGGCGGGAACGCGCCTTCTGGTAAAAACAAACGTCGTGGTCCTTCGCCCACTCGGATGGGTAACCGCACATCTTGGGCGAGCAGAGACCCCGCTCCGAGCATACCTCGGCCCAGACTTTGGGGTCGGGTTCGACTTCAAAGTCTGACAGGCTTCCATCGGTGGTTTTCCTCGACCATTCGAAAATCCGGTTCAACTCCTCAGCCTCGGAGGAAGTGAACAGCCCGGCAGCCTGTTGCCTGGCCTTGTGCAGTCGGCGGGTGCACAGGTAGTTGGCTCGCCCTTTCAACATTGTAAACTGAAACTTCACCGGCAGGATCTGCTGCAACATCGGAAGGTCCTTGTCTATCAGTTGCTCCTGCAGATTGATGGTGTGGGTCGAAATGATCGCCTTCTTCCGGTTGGGGACCGCGTAAAGGATAGCCGGGATCAGGTAACCCAGGCTTTTGCCCACGCCCGTCCCCGCCTCAACCGCCAGATGTTCGCCGCGCACCAAGGCTTTCGCCACGGCAATCGCCATCTGCTGCTGCTGCGGGCGGTACTCAAAGTTCCGCGCGCGCGACAACAGGCCATTTTCAGAAAAAATATTGGCCACCTGCTCGACAAGATCTTCCTGCCCGCGGGTGGGTTGATGCTCTGCAGCAATGATCATTGCGGTGCTGTCAAAATGCTCGGCTTGGGACGGTTGCCCATCATTCGCAACGAAAAGCGTATCCGCTCCTGATTGTCTTGTCGATCACGCCTCCTTTACGCAGGAGTGACTGATACCGCCAACCGGACGAAGTGCGTACGTTCATGGAGTCGCCGAGGCGAGGCAACCGCGGCGCAACCGACCCGCTCGATGAGCAAGCCCCGCCTTTCCGCAGGCTGGCACTTTTCGTCAGCCTTTCACCTTTATTCATCCCTGGGCTTCTTTGACACCATCTTTTTGCTTGCGAAAATGTGGCATTGACCTAGCGTCAAGCCACCACCCGGACAGACACCGGGTGAACCCTTTGAAAACCATGAAACACGTGAAGCTACTGATTTTGGCGGCTGTAGCAGTAACAACTGTTCCGTCCCACGCGACGATATTCTTCAACGACAATTTTGCCACTTTCGCTTCTGGAGACCTGGTGGGCCAGAGCGGGTGGGCGCAGCTTGGAACGGCGACCTCCCTGCCTCTGCAGGTTGCCGCAGGCCAAGTGGTTATCCCGCCAGGCCAAACCACGGATAATCAGGACGCCTGGCGTTCGCTTGGAACACAAGTTCTGCCTCCTGCTTCCGGAACAACCCCGCTATACGTGGGTCTCTGGTTGACTGTCAACCAGTCTACGCCCGCCGGAAAGAATCCTTCTTACTTTCTTGGCATGTCCCCGGGAAATCTGGATGGCTCCGGTTTCGTTAATCTCCGCTTGAGCACCACAAATGACCTTGCTTCCGGACCTGACAACTTCCGCTTCATCGCGCGAGTTACCGGCCAAACCGGCGCTCCGTGGTCCCTTGGCCAAATTCGGACTCATGGCCTCCAATACAAAGTGATCCTGGAGGCGAACCTCGTGGAGGGAACCCAAAACGACTTTCTCAGGCTGTTTGTGAACCCGACCGGCACGGATGTTTCCAATGAGACTCCCGACCTTGTTGCCACTCTAACTCTTGGAGGTAACGGGACCGACCCAACAGGGCTTGGGGCGTTCATCCTGTCCCAGTTCGGCAGTTCCACCACCACCGGCTCAGGGGTGTCCATTGGACAGGTGGTTGTAGGGGATAGCTTCTCCGAGGTGGTGACCGCCGTGCCGGAACCCTCAGTTCTGGCTCTTGGGTTGACCGGAATTCTTCTTCTAGCGGCGCAACGGAGAAAACAGCAACAAAATTAGTAAATCTAAAAACACCCTTCAGTAGGGCGATTTCTCGTTTCCTGGCTTTGTGGGCTAACTCAGCCTCATCGGCATGACCACGTAAAGAAACGGACCGTTGATCTTGAGCACTCCCGGGCTCAGTTCGTCAATCAGTTCCATGAATACCTCGTCGTTCGTCAGCGCATTCAGAGGATCGATCACATATCGCGGGTTGAACGCGATCGCCATGTCCGGCCCCTTGTAATTAACGGCCAGCGTTTCCTTCGCTTCGCCGACATCCGGAGAATTTGCCGTAATTTCCAGTTTATTCTTCGAAAAACTGAGTTTGACTGAGTTCGACTTGTCGCTCGTCATGATTTCCGCCCGCCGCAAGGCGTGCAGGAACTCTTCTCGCACCAGGGAGACTCTTTCCCTGGTCTCAGCCGGAATCACCTGCCGGTAGTTCGGATAGTTCCCCTCGATGAGCTTGGACACAATGAGTATTGCCTGACCCTTCTCATCCTTCAGGCTAAAGGCAGCCTGATTCTCAGTATAACGAATCTCCACCTCGCCTTTGTCCAGCAGCAATCGGTTGAGTTCGCCAACTGTTTTTGACGGGATGATGAACTCCCCATGGCTGCTCTCACTGATGTCCACCTCCTCATCCACCAACGCCAGCCGGCGTCCATCCGTCGCCACCATGGTCATCTTGTGATCCCGCAGGCTGATAAACGTTCCATTCAGAACATACCGCGCCTCGTCTGTGGAAACAGCAAACGAAGTCTTCCGCAGCATCCCTTTCACGGTTTCCTGAGACAACACCACCTTGCGCTCATCCTTGAAAATTAGGGGCGGAGGAAATTCATCAGCACTCAACCCGTTGATTCTGTAAAAGGACGAACCACACCGGATGCAGCAACTGTTTTTCTCGTCAACATCCATGTCCAACTCGGCACTCCCTAATTCTCGAACAATGCCGAAAAGCTTCTTCACCGGGACCGTCGTTGCCCCTGGCCGCTTAACCTTCGCCTCCACCCCGCAGGAAATTGTCACATCAAGGTCCGTGGCCGTTAATTCCAGCCGATCGCCCTCAGCGCGCAAGAGCACATTGGACAGAATCGGCAGAGTCGACCGCGTGCTGACCACGTTCTGCACAGCTTGCAGCCCATTGATGATTTGTTCTTTGGAAATGGTCAGGTTCATGCCTGGATAATAATGATCTATGGTGATTCTAAAAGCTCTATCACTATTAAAGGGTGTGAATAAGCCAAACAGCCGACGCTGTCAAGGTTCCCACAACCACTTACACAGAAAATCAGCCTCTGAATGGATTTTGGGGAGCCCACCAGGAACGCGAGAAAGCGTTTGTTTTCCACAGTTTGAACATTCCATAGGCAGGGTTATTCGCATGAAACTGGGCAGGTTATCAACAACCGAAGCCACCCATTGGGTTTCTGGAAACTGCACACAAGGCTTGCCAAAGATACTTGCAATTAGGGAGAGCACCCACGTTGAAGTCCGAAGTCCGAAGTGTGAAGTGCGGACAAAACTCGACAAGAAGACAAGACAAGGCGAAACGGATCCTAGGGCACAAAAATGAGAGACCTTTCGCACAGTTTCCATAAAAGTAGAGTCTACTGCTGTTTTTTAAGGTTTTTTCGGGTTTGAGATACGATGTGGGGCAGGAGGTTCGTTACGGTCGAGACTTCTTCTTCGGTGGTCTCCCTGCCAAGCGACAGCCTGACCAGTGCGTTTGAAAGCTCTCGGGAGTAGCCGAGCGCTGAAATAACGTGGGACGGTTCCAAAGAACCGGATGAACAGGCGGAACCGCTGGAAGCACAAACTCCTTCCAAGTCCAGGGCGGCTAACAGCGCGATGCTGTCCGCTCCTTCGACGAGGAAAGAGAGAGTGTTGCACATTTTTTTTGCGGATTTAGCCACAAGATGAGTGCCGGGAATGTTCTGAACAGCCTCTGCGAGGCGTGAAATCCACGGGCGCAATCGCTCAGCCGGAAAAACAGGGGTTTTAACGAAAGAAGACAGTGTTTCGGCCAAGCCAATGATGGCCAGCAGGTTTTCGGTGCCTGGACGCCGCTCATTTTCATGTCCGCCGCCGAAGAAGACCGGGTGCGGCTGCAACGGCGACCGGATGAACAAGGCCCCTGCTCCCTTTGG
>Ga0073934_10008289_pt1 | contig 13945 bp, 9 predicted proteins | sample LarsenN4metaG_FD_76834 | JGI IMG/M metagenome (GOLD analysis project Ga0073934, IMG submission 76834) | Hot spring sediment bacterial and archeal communities from British Columbia, Canada, to study Microbial Dark Matter (Phase II) - Larsen... ...
ACGTAGTCCGGCTCCGCCGGGCAGAAGCGCAGGTCGACGTTCCGCCGGCCTTTCTTCTCCAGCGCGGCTTGCACCCGGCGGCAGTAGGCTTCGTCGTGCTCGACGCTCACGAGCGAGCCGAGGCGCGCCGCCAGCCACAGCGTGCTCCGGCCGGCGCCCCATTCCAGCCCGTGGCCCGCGCCGGTCAGCCGTGTTTCGAGGAGCTGGATCATGTCCCGCGTGAGCCAGGGATCCCCCGGGTGCAGCCGCTGGTAGGCCAGCACGCGCAGGCGGTTGACAACGTAGCGCGGCGTCCAGTGGCGGAGGCTCCGCATGGCGTTCGGCTCCGAGCGGAGAAAAGAGCGCGCGGAACGAGCGGCCTAGTGCCGTTCCAACTTATTCCGCATATGTCACAGTGCGCATTTCGACAAGCCGGATAGAAAGGCGAGGATCGAAGTTTCAGGCACGACTAGTTGGAACGGCGCTAGAAGCCGGCCAAGGCGGTCTGCTCGTCTTCGGCCAGGTCGAGCACGGTGTCGAGCCGCACCATCTTCAGCGTCTGCTTGACCCGCTTGGGCGGGGCGAAGAACTTGCACTTGCCCCCGCCCTGCTTGAGGGTGCTGAAGGCGCGGACCAGGGCGCCGATGCCGGAGCTGTCCATCTCCGGCACCCCCGCCAGGTTGATGGCGATGTTCTTGGCGCCGCCGCCCATCAGCTCCTCCACCTGCTCGCGGAAGGCTTCGACGGCCTCGCCCATCTTCAACGGCCCGCTCAAATCGAGAATGGTAGCCTTGCCGGCCTTGCGTACCTTGATGTCCACGTCGCGCCTCGGTTGGGGGCGGCCAAGCGCCCCGAATTCCAGGAGAGAACCGGAAAGGCCAACCTACTCCAACTCCTGCCGCAAATCAAGCGAAACCCGGCAACACAACATCGCGCACGCCGCTTCAGAAAACTCGGTCGGCTTGACACTCCCTCGCCCATTTGTTAGCCTCCGCTCCATACCGGGGTAGGCTCGCCGCGGGGTTTCTCTCTGCCCGCGCGGACGAATCGAGTCGTGGTCGGGGAGCTTCATGGATCATTCTGCCGCCCTCTTTGAGCTGGCCACTGCGTACCATTCCTGTCGTGACCTCGATGCCCTGCTGAAAGCCCTTTCCGTCCAGCTCGGCGCGCGCCTCACCGCCCGCGGCGTCCTGGTGTGGCTCGTCGACGAGAGCGGCGAAGCGCTCGCCTGCCGGGCCCGCTGGGCGGAAGCCGGCGCCGGCTTCGAGCCTTCGCCCGAGCCCGTCACCGAAGGCATCCTCGCCGAGATGCTCGAAGCCACCCGCGCCCGGCGCCTCGGCGGCAAAGACCTCGACCCCGAGGCCCTGGTCCACCTGAACGAGAACGACCGCGCCCGGGTCAAGACCGCTCTCTACGCCCCCTTCGCCGCGCCCACGGGCACCGTGGGCGTGGTGGAAGTCCTGAACAAGCGCGCGGGGGAGTTCACCCCCGACGACGTGACCCTGGCCGAAGAAGCCATCCGCATCACCGGCCCGGCCTATGACACCCTGCGCGCCGCCGAGCAGGAGAAGCACTCGAACCTCGCCACCGTCGACCGCCTTACCGCTCTCTACGACATCGGGCGCGTCTTCGCCTCCACGCTCGAGCTCACCGACCTGCTGCCCGTCGTGGCCGACAAAATCCGCGACATCCTGGGCGCGCAGGGCTGCAACCTCTGGCTGGTGGACGCCGAGAAGAACGACCTCTACTTCGCCCAGCAGGTGGGCGACGATCCCACTACCGACGCCGACGACCGCTGCCCCATGGGCGAAGGCCTCATCGGCCAGGCCGCCCAGCAGGGCGACGCCAAGCTCATCGCCGACGCTCAGGAGGAGGCCGAGCTGCTCGCGCCCCGCCAGGCGCGCAGCCAGGAGTTCCAGCTCGCGTCGCTCATGGCCGCGCCCCTGCTGAAGGGAGAAGAGGTCATCGGCGTGGTCGAGGTGGTGAACAAGCAGGACGGCACGGCCTACGACGAGGACGACCTCTTCTTCCTCACCAGCATCAGCGAGATGGCCTCCATCGCCTTGAACAACGCCAACCGGCTGGCGGCCGAGCGCAAGGTGCGCGAGCTCGATGCCCTGCTCGCCATCAGCAAGGAAATCACCTCCACCCTCAACCTCGACCACGTGCTCACCACCGTCGTCCACCAGGCCGCCAGCGTCGTGCCCTTCGACCGCTGCGCCATCGGGCTGTTCGACCGCCAGAAGTTCATCCTGGGCGCGGTCTCGGGCGAAGCCGAAGTCCCCCGCACCCGCGAGATGGACCAGCTCCGCGAAGTGATGGAGTGGGTGGCCGGCCAGACCGAGCCGGTCTCCGCCGACAACTACGACGAAGGCTGGAAGGTGAGCCACGAGGAGGCCCGCGAGCGGCTGACTAGTTTCCTCGAAGCCCACGGGCACAACGGCTTCTACGCCGTCCCCCTGAAGGACGACCAGGGCACGGTGGGGGTGCTGGCGCTCTTGAGCGGCGACGCCGAGTTCCTGCTCGAAAACCATCTGGAAGTCTTGAGCATTCTCGCCAGCCAGACCACCGTCGCCATCCGCAACGCCCGCCTCTACCAGGAAGTCCCCCTGGTCAGCTTCTGGCAGCCGCTGGTGGAGAAGAAGAAGAAGCTGCTCGCCATCCCCGGGGCGCAGTGCTGGACTGGGCGGGGAAGGTGGTGGCGGTGGCGGTGGTGCTGACCGTCATCCCCTGGCCGCTGCGCATCGGCACCAACGCCACCGTGGTGCCGGCCGAGCGCCGGGCGGTGACCGCGGCCGCCGACGGCACGGTGCAGCGCGTGCTGGTGCGGGAAGGCGACCGTGTGGCCGCCGGCGCCGTTCTGGCCGAGCTCAGCGCCGGCGAGAACCGCGTCCGCTGGGAACGCGCCCGCTCGAACGCCGCCCAGGCCCGCGCCGAGATGGCCCAGGCCGAGAGCCGGCGCGACTTGAACGCGGCTACCCAGGCCCGCTTGCGCATGGAGATGTACAACGCCGAAGAAGCCCTCTACCGGGAGAAGGTGGAGAAGGCCACGCTGCGCGCCTCCATCAACGGCCTGGTGGTCACTCCCAAGGTGGAGGAAAAGGTCGGCCAGTTTCTCCAGCAGGGCGACCTGTTCTGCGAGCTGGTGGACACGGAACGGATGGCGGCGGAGATGAACGTCGAGGAAACCAAGGCGCCGCTCGTCGAGGCCGGCAGCAAAGTGGCGCTCAAGCTCAATGCCTTCCCCACCCAGACTTTTGTCGGCCGGGTGGAGCGGGTGAGCGCCCAGACGGTGGCCGCCGAGGGCGAGCAGTTCTTCGTCGTGCGCGCCCTCTTCGACAACCGGGACGCCCAGGCGCGCACCGGCATGGCCGGCCAGGGAAAGATCAGCGCCGCCGGCGGCTGGCCCATCCGCGGCTGGTATCCCATCGGATACGTGTGGTTCCGCGGCTGGGTGTATTGGGGCTGGCGGAAAGTCTGGACCTACTTGCCGTGAAGAGGAGCGCGATGAAACCAAAGAGATGGTTCGCATGGAGCCTGGCCGCGCTGGTGGCCGCCGCCCTGGCCGGAGCCGGCTGCGGCGAATCGCCGAAGCCCGCGGCGCCGGCCGCGCCTCCCTCTTCTGCCGCGGCCCCGGCCGCCCCGGCGGCCGCGCCCGACACCCTGGAGATCCTCACCGTGCTCTCGGTGGAGCGCGAAGTCGATGTGCTCGCCCAGCGCGACGGTATTGTCGAAGACATCGTCCACGACCAGGGAGCCCGCGTCGAGAAGGGCGCGGTGCTGGCGCGGATGGACGACCGGGAGCTGCGCGCCAAGCTCGAGCGCGCCCGCGCCGACCTGCACGCCGCCCAGAGCAACGTCAAATACAACGAAGCCGAACTGAAGGCGCGCGAAGCCGCCTACCGCCGCGCCCAGGAGATGTTCCGGCTCGGCCTGAACAGCCAAGCCGATCTGGAAGAGGCCGAGTTCAAAGCCAAGGGCGCGCAGTTCGACCTGGAAAGCTGGCGGGCGGTGGTGGCCCGCACCGAGGCCGACATCCGCCTGCTCGAGCTCGAGCTGGAGAAAACCACGCTGCGCGCCCCCTTCGGCGGTGTGGTCGCCCTGCGCTTCATCCGCCCGGGACAGAGCCTGGTGAAAGACGAAAAGTGTTTCCGCTTGAGCCAGCTCGCTCCCTTGCAGGTGCAGTTCCTCGTGCCGGAAACGGCGGCGCGGCGCCCGCAGCTCGGCGAAGTCGTGAACGTCGCCCCGGTCAGCGATTCCCAGCGGATTTACGTGGCCCGCGTGCACAAAGTCAGCCCCACCGTCGACGCGGCGAGCGGCAGCTACGACGTCACCGCCGTCCTGACCGGCAGCGACCTGGACGAGCTGCGTCCGGGAATGTCGGTCAAGGTCCTCTGGAGAGCGAGTCCCGGCAAGGCGCGCTAGGCGCCGGCGTCCATGCGCTTCGGTCCCACCAGCCTCCGACTCAACAGTGTGCTGGCCAAAGGGCTGCGGCGGCCGAAGCTGCGCGAGGACTTGAAGGTCAGCCAGCAGGTCATCGCCGGCGAAACCAGCTGCGTCATCAAGGTCGCCGAGACCGACTCCTACGCCCGCTACGGCGCCTTCGAGTACGAGATCCTCACCCTGTGCGACGGCAGCCGCACCCCCGCCGAAATCACCGCCGAGATGAACGAGCGCCACCCCGACCGCCCGCTCTCGGAAGCCGAGGTCATGGAGTTCCTCGACGGCATGGACCCCAACATGTGGGAGCGGAGCCTGGGGGCGCGCAACCTGGCCATCCTGGAAAAAATCCGCGACGAGCGCAAAAAGAAGGTCGACCGCGCCAGCATCCTCTACATCTACTTTTCCGCCTGGGACCCCGATAAAGTCCTGGAGCGCATCCACCCCTACCTGCGCTTCATCTACACCCGCCAGTTCAGCTACTTCGCTCTGTTCCTCTTCGCGCTCACCGCCGCCATCGTCATCGGCGACTACAACCGCATCCGCGAGGACACGGTCGAGTTCTACTCCTTCACCAACAAAACCGCCTTCGACATCTGGATCTTCTGGTGGATTCTCTTCGTCATCAGCGGCATCCACGAGTTCGGCCACGGGCTCACCTGCAAGCACTTCGGCGGCGAAGTCCACCAGATGGGTTTCATGCTGATGTACTTCACGCCGTCGTTCTACACCGACTGCACCGACATGTACATGTTCGACAAGACGCAGAAGCGCCTGTGGACCATCTTCGCCGGCATCTGGATCGAGCTGGTGGCCTGCGCCGTCGCCACCTTCGTCTGGTACCTCTCGCCCCGCGGCTCGTTCATCGGCGACTTGGGCTACAAGACGCTGCTCTTGACCGGCGTCTCCGGCGTCATCATCAACCTGAACCCGCTGATGAAGCTCGACGGCTACTTCGCCCTCTGCCAGTACCTTGAGATCGACAACCTGCGCGACGACTCTTTCGACTACCTCAAGGCCTGGCTGCGCCGGTACATCCTCCGGCAGGACGTTGACCTGCCTCCGGCCAGCCGTCGCAAGCGCCGCATCTTTCTGACCTTCGGCCTGGCTGCGTCCGCTTACAGCGCGATGCTCATCATGTTGGTCACCGTGTTCGCCAAGAACGTCTTCACCAGCAAGTTCGGTAACTGGGGCTACCTGCTCACCGCCGGGGTCATCTACCTCATCCTCCGCAAGAGCCTGAAGCAGGTGCTCCCCGCCGCCCGCGCCGGCCTGCGCGAGACCAAGGAGAAGTTTATGGCCTGGAGAATGACCCGACTTCAACAAGGGGTGGCCGGCGCCGCCCTCGTCTTCGTCCTCATCCCCACCGCCGGCGCCATCACCACCGAGTTCGTGCTGGAACCGGGGGCGCGCGCCGAGGTGCGCGCCGCCACCCCGGGCTGGGTCAGCGAAGTGCCCGTACGGGAAGGCGACACCGTCCCCGCCGGAGCCGTCCTGGCCGTGCTCCGCAACCCGGGGGTCGAAACCCGGGCCGAGATGGCGGCGCGGGAGCTCCAGTTGGCTGAGCGCGCCGCCCTGGCCGCCCGGGCGCACAGCGATCTGGCCGGGATTCACAAGTACAGCCAGGAACGCACGCGCCTGCAGGCGGAGCGGGCGGAGGCCGAGGTCCGGCGCGCCGCCCTCACCCTGCGGGCCCCGTTCGCCGGCGTGGTGACCACGCCGCGGCTGGAACTCCGAGTGGGCGACTACCTGGCCGAAGGCGACGAGTTCGCCGTCCTCGCCGACCGCCGCACGCTGCGCGCCCGCGTTCTGGTCCGCGACTGGGAGCTCGAAGACGTACTGCTGAAGGCCCGGGGCGACGAAGGCGCCGTCGTCAAGCTCAAGCTCCGCGCCTATCCCTTCCGCACCTTCTCCGGGCGCGTCCAGCAGGTGATGCCGGCGGCGGCGGCCGACCGCCCCGTGGCCGAGCCGCACAAGATCGAGCGGAAAGGACAGGAGCTAACCAACTACTTCGCGGTGATCATGGAGTTTCCCAACCCCGAGGGGGTGCTGCGCGAAGGCCTGACCGGCCAGGGCAAGATCTATGGCCAGCGCCGCCCGCTGGTCTGGCGGGTGGCCCGCAGCGGCTGGCGGTGGTTGCGCTCCCAGGTGTGGTGAGCGAGGAACAGCTGAAAATTAGAGTGGGCTGCCGTTTCCGGACGGCAGCCCACTGGTTTTTGGGGAAGATGCTGTTTCCGAGGGCTGTGTTAGCCTTCGAAACCGGAGCCGCGCTGCAACGTGCCGCGCTGCAGAGTCCCGCGTTGGAGCGTCCCGCGCTGCAGTGTGCCGCGCTGCAGAGTGCCGCGCTGCAACGTGCCGCGCTGCAGTGTGCCGCGCTGGAGCGTTCCGCGCTGCAACGTGCCGCGCTGCAACATCCCGCGCTGGAGCGTGCCGCGCTGCAACATGCCGCGCTGCAACTGCCCCTTCTGGATTTGCTTGCCCTGCTTCACATTCGAACCTTGCTTCTTGGCTGCCATTTGTGACTTCCTCCTGTTTTGTTCCGCCCCGGTGCACCCGGTTCGGTTGCTGCCCGGAGAAGTGCAACTGGCTGGCCAAACTCCCGCCTTCCCCGCAGGATTATAGTGACTGTAGTTTCACTAACTTGGCGGGGCCGGACCAAAAGCCGCACGGGCCTCCGGGCGAAACCCAGGGCGGCGGGGTAGGAAATTCTTCCCCGCAGGGTAAATTTTACCCCCTGCGGGCGCGGGGGCAGGGATTAGAGGCTGTACTTGCGGCACAAGTACTTCATGCGGTCCTTGTTCAGCCCCAGGCGCTGGGCCGCCTGGGCCTTGACGCCGTTGCTTTCCGCCAGGGCAGCCTCCAGCCACTGCCGCTCAAAGGCGGACACTTCTTCCTCCAGGCGGACGCCGGCGGGGGGCAGGCGGAAACCTTTGCGGGCGTTGCGGCCGGCGGCCTGGGTGAGGTCGCGGGGGAGGTGCTTCAGGGTGACCCGCTCCTCGTCGGTCATCAGCACGATCCGCTGCACCACGTTCTCCAGCTCCCGCACGTTCCCCGGCCAGGGGTAGCGCTTCATGACCTGGAGAACATCGTCGTCCACCAGTTTGGGCGGTATGTGGTTGGCGGCGCAGTAGACCTGGAGGAAGTAGTCGACCAGCAGCGGGATGTCGTCCACCCGCTCCCGCAGCGAGGGGACGACCAGGGGCACGACGTGGATGCGGTAGTAGAGGTCTTCGCGGAAGCGCCCCTGCTCCACCGCAGCTTCCAAGTCTTCGTTGGTGGCGGTGAGCAGGCGGAAGTCCACCTTGATGGCCTTGTTGCCTCCCAGGCGCACCATGGTGTGCTCTTCGAGCACGCGCAGCAGCTTGCTCTGCAGGGCGGGGCTCAAGGTGCCGATTTCGTCGAGGAAGAGCGTCCCGCGGTGTGCCAGCTCGATCCGCCCCTCCTTGGTGGCGATGGCGCCGGTGAAGGCGCCGCGCTCGTAGCCGAACAGCTCCGCCTCCATCAGGGTTTCGGGCAGGGCGGCGCAGTTGACGCTGACGAAGGCGCGGTCGCGCCGCTGGCTCAAGTCGTGGATGGCGCGGGCCACCAGCTCCTTGCCCGAGCCGCTCTCGCCGCGGATGACCACGGTGGTGGCGGTGCGGGCCACGCGGCGGATGGAGTCGAAGAGGTCCTTCATGGCCTCGGTCGAGCCCAGCAGGTTGCCCAGCGCGTCCTTGCGCTGCAGCTCCTCGCGCAGGATGCGGTTCTCCCGCTCGATCTGGAGCTTCTCGACGGCGCGCAGGATGATGACGCGGAGCACCTCGGGGTCGACCGGCTTGATGAAGTAGTCGTAGGCGCCGGCGTCCATCACCTTCAGCGCGGTGGCCTTCTTGGCATCGTCGTTCAAGGCGATGACCAGGGTGTCGATGTCGCTCTGGGTAAGCTCGCGCAGCAGGGCGGTGGCCTCGCGGACGCCGCCGGCGCCGAGGTTGATGTCGAGCAGCAGGACGTCGAGCTCGGCCTCCCGCAGCAGCGGGTAGGCGTCCTCATAGCTCGCGCCCTCGAAGAGGTTGAAGTCGGCCCGCAGGGCGGCGGCGAGCGCGTGCCGGACCGCGGAGTCGTCTTCGACGATCCCGACGTTCGACTTGGCTTTGACGGGCGGCATGCGGGCTCTGGGACAGACGCGTTCGGAAAACCCCGGGCGGGGTAAAAATTCCCCCGCGTAGCGGCGATTCTAGGAGGGCGCGGCGGAAATGTCAACGGCGTGGACAACCCGCCGGGACTCCGCCATAATCATAGAAGTGCGGCTCGAAGAGCCGCCGGCCGCCGCCTGCGGGCGGACGGCACGCCAACGGGAGAAAAAAGCTAATGAATGAAACATCGCAAGAAACCTCCGGGGAAACGTCCACGGGCAGCGGGTCGCCCCGCTGGCTGGTGGCAGCCCTGGCGGTCCTGACTTTGCTGCTGGCCTGGGTCGCTTACGCCCAGTACAGCGCGCGGGCGGAGCTGACCGCCCGGCTGGACGAAGCCACGGACAAGCTGGCGCGCCTGGAGTCGCGGGCCGCCACCCTGGAAGACAACTACGCCAACCTCAAGGCCCAGTCCGACGTCACCAGCGACAAGCTGGGGCTCACCCAGCAGGAGCTGTCGCGCGCCCGCTCGCTGGCCACGCAGATCAAGGAGGAACAGCGGCGCGCCGACGAGCAGCTGGCTTCCCAAGTCGCCCAACAGCAGAACCAGCTAGGCTCCCTCACGGGTGAGGTGGGCGCTGTGAAGGGCGATACGGTCGAGATCCGGCAGGCCCTGGAGCAAACCCAGATGCAGCTCCAGCGCACCATCGGCGACCTGGGCGTGCAGAGCGGCCTCATCGCCAAGAACCAGGAGGAGCTCGGCGAATTGAAGCGGCGCGGCGAACGCGACTACTTCGACTTCGACGTCAAGAAGACCAAGCAGTTCTCGCGCGTCGGCCCCGTCTCCGTTCAGTTGAACAAGACCGACACCAAGCGGCAGAAGTACACGATGACGCTGCTCGCCAACGACAAGCGCATCGAGAAAAAGGACAAGACGCTGCTCGAGCCGGTGCAGTTCTACCTGCAGGGGACACGCCACATGGTCGAAATCGTGGTCTTCCAGGTGGACAAGAACCGCGTCGTCGGCTACATCAGCGTCCCCAAGGAAGTCGCCCTCAACCGCTAGCGGCTGTCATTCACTGCGAGGCTCGTTCCCCCGGGAGCGGGCCTCGTAGTCTTTCAAGCCCTCGGCCAGCGCGCGCAGGCGGGCGTCGACGCGGGCGTTCACCGTACCTTCTTCGAAGGTCCCGTCCGGCTGGCGCTCCCCCGCCTTCACCCCCGTGAGGATCTCGATGCCCTCGTCCACCGTGGCCACGGGGTAGAGGTGAAACTTGCCGGCCTGGATGGCTTCCACGACATCCGGGCGCAGCATCAGGTCGGGGATGTTTTCGATGGGGAGGATGACGCCCTGGCTGCCGGTCAGCCCCTGGGCCCGGCAGACGTCGAAGAAACCTTCGATCTTGTAGTTCACTCCCCCGATGGGCTGGATGTCGCCCTTCTGGTTGACGGAGCCGGTGACGGCGATCCCCTGGCGGATGGGCAGCTCGGCCAGGCTGGAGAGCAGGGCGTAGATCTCGGTGGAGCTGGCGCTGTCGCCGTCCACCCCCGCGTAGGACTGCTCGAAGCAGACGCTGGCGGCGAGCGACAAGGGCTTGGCCTGCGCGAAGCGCTCCCGCAGGAAGCCGGAGAGAATGGCCACACCCTTGTCGTGCAGACGCCCGCTCAAGTTGGCCTCGCGCTCGATGTTGATGATGCCCTGGCGGCCCATGGCGGTGGAGGCGGTGATGCGGGTGGGCTTGCCGAAGGCGTAGCTGCCCATGTCGTAGACCGAGAGGCCGTTCACCTGCCCGACGCGTTCCCCGCGAGAGTCGATCAGCAGCACGCCCTTCTCAATCATCTCCTGGATCTTGCTTTCGATGAGGTTGTGCCGCTCGATGCGCTCGGCGATGGCGCGCTCGACGTGGGCGCGGCCGATGACCTCGCTCTTCTCCTGGCGCGCCCAGTAGCAGGCCTCGCGGGCCAGGTCGGCGATTTCCGAGAAGCGCGCGCTCAACTTGTCCTGGCGCCCGGCCCGCCGCACGCCGTACTCCACCACCGCCGCTACCGCCTCCCGGTCGAAGGGGCAGAGCTTGTCCTCCTCGCAGAGCTTGCGCAGCAGGCCGGCGTACTGGCGGACGGCGTCCGGGGTGCGGTTCATCTGCGAGTCAAAATCGGCCTTGACCTTGAAAATCTTCTTGAAATCGTCTTCGTAGGCGTAGAGCAGATCGTAGAGATAGGTTTCGCCGACCAGGATGACCTTGACGTTCACCGGGATGGGCTCGGGTTTCAGCGCGCTTCCGGTCAGGTGGCTCAACCAGTCGGCGGCGCTCTGGATTTCGAGCTGGCCGTGGATGAGCGCGCGCTTGAGCGCCCGCCACACCCCCGGCTCGGTCAGGGCCTCCATGGCGTTGATGACCAGGTAGCCGCCGTCGGCTTCGAGCAGCGAGCCGCCGCGGATGTCGGTGAAGTCCGACCGGGCCACCCCGCGCACGTCGTAGGTGCGCTGGATGGTGCCGAAGAGGTTCACATAGGTAGGCGAGGTCTCGAGGATGACCGGGCAGGCCCCTTGCTGGTCCTCGTGCCCCAGCACCACGTTCACGCGGTACATCCAGAAGGGGTCGGCCGGGCCGGAGCTGCGCAGCAACAGCCGCGCCGCCTCCGCCTCCTCGCCTTCAGCCTTGGTCTTGAAGAGCGACAGGTTCTCGAGAATGCTGCCGCGCACCGCTTCCAGGTGGTCGGCGACGCCGTTGTGCGGGTACTTCTCCTTCAGGTCTTCGATGACGCTGTCGACCAGAGCCGAGGCCGCCTCCCGCTCCAGCAGCTCCAGCTCGAGGTTCATCGCCCGCTGCAGCTCCAGGGTCTTGCGGTAGAGGACGACGAACTGGCGCTGCAGCTGCTCTTGTCGCTCGCTGATCTGGCGGGCCTGGGCGGAGTCCACCTGCCCGCCCGCCACCATCTCGTCGAGCTTTTCCAGCGGCACGGGCTGGCCCTGCAGGACCGGCACCACCGTGGTGCCCGCCCCGCCCATCTCCGCCAGGGCGAAATGGTTTTTCTTCAGCTGATCGGAGAAGCCTTCCAACATCTCCTTTTCCCGCTCGCCGTAGCGCTCGAGGATCCGCCCGCGCGCCGCTTGGAACTTGTCGTCCTCGAACAGCTGCGGGATGCGCGTGGCCAGGAAGTCAATCGCCCGGTCCATGTCCTTGCGGAAGGGGATGGCCAGGGCGCGCGGCAAGGTGAGCAGGCGGGGCTGGTCGGGCCGGTGGAAGTTGTGCACGTAGCAGCGGTCGGGCGCCGGGGCGCACTGCGGGCGGATGCGCTCGAGCAGCTGCTTGACGGTGGTGGCCCGCCCGGTGCCGCTCAAGCCGCAGACGAAGACGTTGTAGCCCGCCCCGTAGAGCTCGACGCCGAGCTGCAGGGCTTTCAAGGCGCGCTCCTGCCCGATGATGCCCTCGAGCGGCTTCAGGTCGGCCGTGGTCTTGAAGTCGAACTCCGCCGGGTTGCAGCGCCAGCGGAGCTGGTCGGAGAGGACCTCGCGGGGCTTGCCGGCGGGCTTGGCGGGAGCGGGAGTCGCCATGGTTATCTCCTTACCCCGAGCCGGCGGAGGCGGTGGGTTCACTCGCGTAGGTTTCGATCACCGCGTCCGCCAGCGCCACCAGGATCGGCCCCAGCACAATCCCCAGCAGCCCGAAGGCCGCCACGCCCCCCAGGATGCTGATGAATACCAGCAACCCGTTCATTTGTGTGCGCCCGCTTAGGAGGATAGGACGCAGCACGTTGTCGGCCATGCTGACCACCAGGCCTCCGCCGATCGCCAGCACCACGGCCTTCCCGTACGCTCCCTGAACGAGCAGGTAAACGCCGGCCGGAACCCAGATCATCCACGGCCCCACCAGCGGCAAAAAGGAAAGGAAGGCCATCACCATCCCCCAGAGCACCGGGGCGCCCAGGCCCAGCATCCAGAACAGCAACCCGCCCAGTAGGCCCTGCACGGCGGCCACCACCAGGCCGCTGAACACGCTGGCGTAAAGCACGTTGTAGGTTGTCGCCAGCAAACTCTCGCGCATCCTCTCTTCCAGGGGCAAGACCTGCCGCAGCCGGCCCAGCACCACGGCCCCATCCCGGAAAAGGTAGAAAGTGGCAAAGAGGGTGACGAACAGATCAAACACCAGCACCGCCACGTTGCGCGCCAGCCGCCCCACCTGTCCGGCCAGGAAGCCGGCCAGCTGCTGCAACTTCTCGCTGACAAAGGCGGCCAGGTCCTCGGTCGAGACGTTGTGGGCCGCCAGCCAGTCCAGCGCCCGCCGCACCGGCAGCCGGTCCCACACCTGCTGGAGCGGCATCCGCCCCTGGCTCCATTCCGTCTGCACCCACTCCGCCATGTCCACCGCCTGGCTGGCCACGGCTCCGAAGACCAGCAGGCCGGGGGTGACGATCAGCGCCGCCAGCAGCAGCGTCGAGACCAGCGCCGCCCGGTTCGCGCCCGACACCCGCCGCGCCACCCGGCGGTGCACGGGATAGAACATCACGGTGAAAATCGCCGCCCACGCCAGCGGAATCAGAAACGGCTGGAAGATGAGGTAGACCAGGTACGCCAGCAGCCCCAGCAGCACCAGAAACAGGATGCGTTCCATGCGTCTCTCCCAGCGCCGGGCCGACGCCGGCGCGGTCTGCCATTATAATGCGGCCCGGCGAGGGCACCTATGGCGGTCGGCCGCTTCAATTCCTACCAGGCGCAGGTGCTGGTGGTCCTGGCGCTGGTCAATTTCGTCAACTACATTGACCGGCAGATTATCTTTCCCCTCTTCTCCCTAATCAAGGCGGATTTTGCCTTGAGCGATTTCCAGCTCGGCCTGCTGGGCACGGTCTTCAGCATCGTGCACGCGCTGGGGACGCTGCCCCTCGGCTGGCTGGCCGACCGCACCTCCCGCCTCAAGGTCATCAGCTACGGCGTGCTCTTCTGGAGCGGCGCCACCTTTTTGAGCGGGCTGGCCGGGTCGTTCCGCTCGCTGCTGGGGGCGCGGGCGCTGGTGGGCGTGGGCGAAGCTGCTTACACCCCGGCGGCTGCCGCTACCTTGAGCGACAGCTTCCCCCAAGAGGTCCGCGCCCGCGTGCAGGGCGTGTTCAACCTGGGGATGTTCGTCGGGGGCGCCCTGGGATTGGCGCTGGGCGGGATCATCGCCGAATGGGTCGGCTGGCGCCCCGCCTTTTTTCTCGTGGGCGTGCCGGGCCTGATATTGGCGCTCACCGTTCTCCGCCTGCCGGAGCCGCCCCGCGAGAAGAACGCGGAGCGCGTGCCCTTGCTTTTGCTGCTGCGCGTGCCCGCCTACGTCTTGGTCCTCGTCAGCGGGTGGCTCGTGACCTTCGCCGGCTACGCCTACATCAGCTGGGGGACGGAGTTCGTCATCCGCTACAAGGGCTTCGGCCTGCGGGAGGCGGGC
>Ga0073934_10008290_pt1 | contig 13941 bp, 10 predicted proteins | sample LarsenN4metaG_FD_76834 | JGI IMG/M metagenome (GOLD analysis project Ga0073934, IMG submission 76834) | Hot spring sediment bacterial and archeal communities from British Columbia, Canada, to study Microbial Dark Matter (Phase II) - Larsen... ...
CCGAACAGGATGGAGGCGCGGGCGGCGCCGTACAGGGTCAGACCGATGCCGAGGTCGCGGCGCAGCTCAGCGGCTGCCGAGGGCCCAATGCCCTTGAAGTTGTGCCCCGAGCTGATCGCATCGACTAGCGTGTTGCCGAGCGTCGGCAGCTCGACATGGACGTAGCTCTGGCTGATGTGGGCGTAGCGGAGACCGCCGGCGAGCAGCAGGTCCCAACCCCAGACCTTGGCAGCCTGCGTCACTTCGAGATCCCAGACCTTGATCTGAAGGTCCGTGGCGGACAGGAGAAGGTCGCCAGTGCCCGACGAGGTGTTCTGCAGGCCAAGGGGGGCAGCCGAGTCGAGAGTCACCGTCCCATCGTTGACGATGACCGTGCTGGCATTGTTGTCGTACCACCAGTAGCGGGCGCGGACGCCAAGCCCGTCGCAGTTGCTGAAGCCGACCCAGATGATCGGGGCGAACTCGTAATCGTAGTCGAAGTCGCTTTGCCGAATCTGAGTCGTGCCGTCTGGTGCTTCGCGGCTGACGGTATAGGCTGGGTTGGTCTCGAAGTGCGGCTGGATGTAGTAGAAGCCGATGCCAGCCTGGAGTCCGCCGCCGCCGCCGCAGGAGGGCTGGCAGCTATCGCAAGCCCCGCCGTAAATCGTCATCGGGGAGGCGTTGGCATCCTTGATGACGATTGGGGCTGGGGCAGTGCTTGGGGCGGGCGCCGGCGCAGCCTTCGGCTCATCAGCCGCGGCCACCCCCAACCAGAGCAATGACGAAAGCAGGCCTAAAGCCAGTGCGACGCGTCGCTTCATGAGAAATCCCTTTCTCCGCCGGAGCATCCAATGAGAAGCAAGGGAGAGGACGCCGGACGAGTCACCCTGGGTTCCCCCCTGTGACCACCGTCGAGTACCTTGCCAGCGCTCCGAGCGCCTGGCGGGTGCTCCTCTCTGCTGCTCTTGAAGATCGGCAAGCCTCGCAATGAAGTACCGATGGCGTTGATTGAATCGTCTTCCTGGCTCGCCTACTGCCCCTGTGCATCACGCATGCCCCTATTTGTCGTTACACGTTGCAGTCGCGGCACAGCTTGACTGCGGCGAGTCGGCGATCTGGAAATCTAGCGTGGAGGAAAAAAGAAGGGCCTGACCGCGACGTGGAGGCATCGCGGCCAGGCCTTTCCTGCGAAAGCAGTCCCCTTCGTCGGTTCCCTTCTTGCACGCGGGGGACAGGAGTCATGATCGGCAACGGGCCGTTGCAACAGTCAATCGGGCAGCGTCCGGAGCAGCCGTTTCCCCGACTCCCTGCCGGACATTCGCCCAGGCTGGCAAGGCCGTCACGATCGTTACAACCCGACCATGGATAAGGAGAATCCCTGCCTGGAACGGCTCCTCAGGAATAGCCCAGACCTGTGCCTTCCTCGATGGCGTCGCCGATCTCCCGCATCAAGGCCTGACTCCAGCCGCGGTAGACCACTACCGGTTCGGCTCCTTCCGCTAGAAGCGCTACCTGATACCTGCCGCTGAAGGCAAAAACATACACCAAGGCGGGAACGACGCCGCACAGGCAGAACAGCAGGAGAAACACCAGCACCATCGATCCCGCGCGCTCCCCCTGGTGCTCCAGGCTGATGCGATCGAACTTCCGCGAATTGTGCGTCTTCTGCTCGTAGACGATAAAGCCGCACCGTCGGGTAAGCCGGAGCACGGGTTCGTCGCGCGTGTTTGTCGTTAGCTCGGTCCGCGTGAAAGTTCCCAGTCCGAGGACGACCATGGGGGCGAACAGCACCAGAACGATCAGGGCGGCTAACGCATCTGCCTCGATGGCAATCAGGACGGCGCTGAGCAGCAGAACGCCCAGCACCACGGCGGTGATGACGATGCGAGTGGTCATGGCCATGTCGCCATCCCAGAGCCGCTGGAGCCGCCGCCTGGCACGTCGGCGGACCTTCTCCAGGGACAGCTTCTTCCCAGTGCGCAGGTCGTACCCGCAGTGGATGCAGATCACGGCCTCCCTGGGCAGGTCGGCCTTGCATTCCGAGCAGATCCGCCCCTGCAATCCGACGGCTGCTCCCTCGTCGGCCCCAGCCTCGAGCACGGTGATGGGCGCCGCTGGGTCAGGTGGAGCCGGAGTTCCTGGAACGGTGAAGATGGACTCGCAGTGCGGGCACTGGGCCTGCATGCCCCGTGTGTCGTCACCCACGCGGAGTTTTTTCTGGCAACCTGGGCAGTCGAGGAGGATGGGCATGGCGAAATCCTACGACAGGCGGGGCCAGGCTGCCACGGGCACGAGGCACTAGCGGAGCGTGGACGGTGCGATCAAGCAAGGAGCAGCACGGCCAGGTTAAAGTAGCACAGGAGCGTCACTAGATCCGCAACGGCCAGGGCAATGGGACCCGCCGCGACCTGGGGATCCCGCTTGAGCAAGCGCAGGGCATGCGGCAAGGTCAGGCCCACGAGTGCCGCTGCCGTCACGCCCCCCGCGATTCCGCCAAGGAGACACAGTGCAACCCTGGCCGCTGAGTCCCACCACAGGCTGACGATGCCCACCAGGCCGCCGCTCACCAGGCCGAGCAGCAGCCCAGTGAAGAACTCCTTTCGTAGCTTGGCAGCGAGCAAGTGCCAAGTCGGACGTTGGATCAGGAGTGTTTGCAAACTAAGACTGACGGACTGCATGGCGACCGATTCGGCGAGAGCCAGGACCACGGGAATGAAGAGCGCCAGGGCGACGACCTGGGCGAGGATCTCGTCGTAACGACTGGCCAGAAACGCGGCGACGATGCCGGACGCCAGGTTGCAGCCGAGCCAGGGGAAGCGATAGCGGAACGCATCCACCACGGAGGGCTGACGGGCCTGAGCCGCCGTCACGCCGATGAGCTGGAAGAGTTGATCTCCCATGCCTCGGCCTTCGAGCTCGTACAGCTCATCGGTGTAGAGGTCCACGTCCACCAGGCCGATGAGCCTGCGTTGCTCATCCACGATGGGGAAGGCTAGCAGCCGGTGCATCGTGAAGAACTCACAGGCGTCCAGCACGGTCGCCGTGGAAGGGATGGCCACGACTTCGCGCACCATGATCTCGCGGAGCGGGCGGTCCAGCGGCTGAAGCAGGAGCCGGCGCGTCGGTACGACCCCCTGAAGCCTGCCTTCCGCATCGACAACATAGAAGTAGATGAAGCGGCCCTCGGGCGGATTGTTCCTTATGGCGGCCAACCCTTCGCCCAGGGTGTGGTCCACGTTGAGCCGGGGCACGTCAACGCGCATGTGCTTGGTGACCGGATCGTTCAGATGAGCGTGAATGCTGGCCGGCATCAATCAGCCCTTCGCTAGTTGTTCAAGCTTGTCCAGATGGGCCCGATCACCCAGGGCGATGAGAACGTCGCCTGCTGCCAGCCTGGTTTCCGGAGGCGGATTGAAGATCATCTTGCCGCCGGACTTCTTCACCGCCACGATGATCAGCCCCAGCTCTTGCCGCAATCCGGAATCGCGCAGGGTAGCCTCACAGAGACGGCTGCCCGCGGCCAGACGGGTTTCCTCGATCTGCAGCTCCAGGTGCTCGGTGCGCGTGGCCAGCTCGAGGAAGTCGAGCACATTGGGTCGAAGCACTGCCTGGGCGACTTGCGATCCGCCTATGAGATACGGCGAGACGACGCGGTCGGCCCCGGCTCGGATGAACTTGCTGGCAGAGCGCTCGTCCTCCGCGCGAGCCACGATGAACAGGCGGGGGCTCAGGAGGCGTGCGCTCATGGTTACGTAGAGATTGTCCGCGTCCGTGCCCACCACAGCGACAAGGGCCCTCGCCCTTTCCACGCCGGCTTTCGTCAGGAGTTCATCCGAGGTCACGTCGCCGCGCAGCGGTATGCCATGCGGCAACTTGAAGTGCATCAGGTGCTCCTCGCTCCGGTCGATCACGATGAAAGGCAGACCCTGAGCAGAAAACGCCTGACAAACGAGCCTCCCCATCCGGCCATAGCCGCACACGATCAGGTGGTCGTGGAGTTCCGTCAGTTTTTGCTCCATGAGTTGCTTCTCCAGGGTCAGTCGTGCTTCGCCGCTGACGATGATCCGAATCATGGCGGCCGCGGCGTAAAAGATGGTGAACACGCCGCCCAGACAGAGCACCATGGTAAAGGTCCGGCCCGCGTTGGACATCTCGTGCACTTCGAGAAAACCAACGGTCGTGAGCGAGATCACGGTCATGTACAGGGAGTCAAACAAGGACCAACCTTCGATCCAGTGATACCCGAGCGTCCCGACTGCAATCAGCACCAGCGGGACGATCAGGGGCGCTACCAGGCGAGGCGGGATCAGGCTCAACCAGCGTCTTGTCTTCATCGAGTCGCAACCGCTCCGCGGCATCTTTCCCCCGCAATGTATGCGACCGGCGTGCCCGAGCAAACTGCAAGTGGACAGATCGGCGTGTTCCTCAGATAATCGCCCAGGATCGTCTGGCGGATCGCTTACTTCACATGGCGCGGAGCAGACTAACGAGGGCACCCCATGACTGCGCTACGCGGAATCGTCCTGGCTGGCGGTAAGGGCACGCGGCTCGGGGAGCTGACCAAGGTCACCAACAAGCACCTGCTCCCAGTCGGTCCCTTGCCCATGGTTTACTACCCGCTGCGCAAGCTGGTCGGGGCGGGAATTCGGGACGTGCTGCTCGTCTCCGGCACGGAACACATGGGAGACTTTGTGGAGTTGCTCGGCTCGGGCCGGGAGCACCAGTGTCAGCTCACCTACCGCGTGCAGGACGAAGCCGGCGGCATCGCCCAGGCGCTGGGCCTGGCCGCGCTGTTTTCGCACGGCTGCCGGTCGGCGGTCATTCTGGGGGACAACATCTTTTACGACGCTCTCGGCTCTCTGGTGGCGGCGGCCAATCAGCATCCGGACTGGGCCTGGGTCGCCCTGAAGCAGGTGCCCGACCCGGGAAGGTACGGGGTGGCGGAACTGCGCGGCGACAAGGTCGTTGGCATCGAGGAGAAGCCAAGTAAACCAAAGAGCGACTTCGCCGTGGCGGGCATCTACATCTACCCGCCGGACGTCTTCGACATCATCAAGACGCTCAAGCCAAGCGCTCGCAATGAGCTGGAGATTACGGACGTCAACCGGCACTATCTCGAGCAGGGCCGGCTGGGCTTCAGCATGCTGCCAGGCTACTGGACCGACGCGGGCACCCTGGAGTCGCTCGCCCATGCCAATCGGCTTGTGCTGGAGCAGCCGCCCGAGTTCTGACCTTTGATCCATGGCAATGCGCGGATTGTTTCACGCTAGCCTCGGCTGCCAAGCCCCAAAAGTTCCACAATGTACCGGCATTCTCCATTGGCTCCGACGCTTCTCTCTTCCAGGCGCACGCTTGGGGAGAATGCGCCGACCGTGTTCTTGGCACGGATCACCGCGAAAGCCCTGCACCAGAAAGTGTCAGCTGCAGTAGACTCTGTTGCAGGGTGAACTCCAGCGGCCTGTGGACACAAGCATGCGGTGGGACGTGATCGTGGTTGGCGCGGGGGCGGCGGGGCTGATGGCCGCCACGCGGGCAGCGGAGCGGGGACGGCGCGTGCTGCTGCTCGAGAAGAACCGCCGGCCTGGCGTGAAGATCCTCATGTCCGGCGGCACCCGCTGCAATCTCACGCACGACACCGACGCTCGAGGCATCGTCGCCGCGTATGGCCCGCCTGGCCGCTTCCTCCACTCTGCCCTGGCCGCGCTCGGTCCCGCTGACCTGGTGGCGTTGATCGAAGCCGAAGGAGTGCCCACAAAGGTCGAAGCGACTGGCAAGGTTTTTCCCGTCAGTAATCGCGCCGGCGACGTCCTCGACGCGCTCCTGCGTCGGCTCGAACGCAGCGGGGCTACACTTGCTCTGGCTGAGCCGCTGCGCGAACTGTCACGAGAAACTGAGGGCTGGCGCCTGGTCACGCCGCAGCGCGTGGTTTTTGCCGAGAACCTCGTGCTGACGACCGGCGGCCAATCGTATCCAGGCAGCGGCACAACGGGCGACGGCTTCGCCTTCGCCCAGCAGTTAGGGCATACGATTGTTCCCCCCAGGCCGGCCCTCGTGCCCATCACCGTGGCGGCGGATTGGATCAAGGAACTTCGCGGCGTGACCATTCCCGACGTCGCCGTGCAAGTTCTTGATCCCGAGCGGCCTGGCAAGTCCGGCGTGCTCGGCGCCGGCCGCGGGTCGGTGCTGCTTGCCCATTTCGGACTTTCTGGCCCAGTGATCCTGAACGTGAGCCGCTGGGTCAGCGGCCACGCCAACCCCAGCAGGCTCCAACTCCTCTGCGACTTTGTACCAGGCCGTTCAGCGGAACAACTCGAAGACTGGCTGCGTTCAGAAGCCGCCGCTGCCGGAAAGAAGTTGCTGGCTACGCTGCTGGCCAGTGAGCTGCCGCAACGTCTCGCAGCTGGATTGCTGGTTCAGGCCGGCATCACTGCGGATCGGCGCGCCGCCGAGCTGACCCGAAGCGAGCGCAGCCGACTCGTGCACTGCCTCAAGCGCTTGCCCCTGGGAATCACTGGTACTCTCGGCTTCGCCAAGGCGGAGGTCACCGCCGGCGGCGTCGCCCTGGATGAGGTGGATTCCCGCAATTTGCAGAGCAAGCTGGTGCCGCATCTCTACCTGGCGGGAGAGATTCTGGACCTCGACGGCCCGATCGGCGGGTACAACTTCCAGGCTGCGTTCAGCACCGGCTGGCTTGCAGGTGAGAAGGTCTGAGCTGGGGTCAGTCGATCTCAGCCAGTTCAGGCCTCCAGGTGCATGTCCAGGGCTGCGCGGACTTTCCTCATGAGGGAGTCGGTTGAATAAGGCTTCTGGACAAAAGTCTCTTCCGAGACGGCGGCTCCACTGCGGTGGACAGCATCCTTGCTGTACCCCGATGTGAAGAGCACGCGCACGCCTGGGCGAAGGCTGCGAATCCGTTGAGCAAACTCCGTCCCATTCATGCGCGGCATGACGAGGTCGGTCAGAACGAGATCAATCTTGCCGGTGTAATCATCGCAGACGCGCAGGGCAGCTGCAGGGTCGCTGGCATCGAGCACGTTGTAGCCGTGGGTGCGGAGAATCGATCCGGCTAGCGAGCGCACGGCATCGTCATCCTCCACGATGAGCACCGTTTCACTTCCGTGGAATTGTACCTGGGAGGGCGGCAATTCAACCGACTCGGCCCTTGGCTGTGCCGCACAGGGGAAGTAAATGCGAAAGACGGCCCCCATGCCCAGCTCACTGTAGACGGAGACGTGGCCATTGGACTGGCGGACGATGCCGTAGACGGTGGCCAGCCCCAGCCCCGTGCCGACGCCCTTGGGCTTGGTGGTGAAGAAAGGCTCGAAAACGCGCTGCCTGGTCGCGGCGTCCATGCCGTGTCCCGTGTCCGCCACGCTCAGCATGACATACTGGCCCGGCTGCACGCCTGGGTGATACCGGGCGTACGCGGCATCCAGGTTCACCTCCGCCAGACTGATGGTCACCTTGCCCCCATTGGGCATGGCGTCGCGGGCGTTCACCACCAGGTTCATGACCGCCATCTCTACCTGGTGCGGGTCCACGAAAACCTTCTGTACGCAGTTCTCCAGCTGAGTCGCCAGCTCGATGTCCTCGCGGAGCAGCCGGCGAATGAGTCGTTCCATATCCCTCAGGATTACCTGGAGATCAACAATCCGCGGAGAAAACGGCTGCTTGCGGCTGAAAGTAAGGAGTTGCTTCGTCAGTTGCGTTCCGCGCTCGCCGGCCTTGTGGATCTCCTGAATGCAGGCGCGGCGGGCGTCGTCCTCGGGCATGTCATGGAGCAGCATCTCGCTGTAGCCGGTGACCACCGTGAGCAGGTTGTTGAAGTCGTGAGCCACGCCGCCAGCGAGCTGCCCGACGTTGTCCAGCTTCTGCATGTGGCGGTATTGTTCCTCGAGCCGGCGGCGCTCGGTGACGTCCGTCATCACCCCAACATGATGCGTTACCTGCCCCTTTTCGCCCCGGATGGGAGAAACGCTCAGGTTGTTCCAGAACGGAGTCCCATCTTTTCGGTAGTTGAGGATCTCGACTGTACAACTCTGCCCACCACGAATGGCTCGTCTGAGCTCGGCCGCCACGCTAGGATCGGTGTCGGGCCCCTTGAGGAAGTCGCAGCTTTCCCCGATCACCTCGGCAGCTGAATAGCCGGTGATGCGCCCGAACGCTGCATTGACATAAATGATCGGACAGTCAGGCTGTCCCGGCGCTTCACTGCGCGGTCCTGTGATGACAACTCCCTGGGAGATTGCATCAATGCAGCGCTCGCGGAGTTGCAGGGCGGCCTCGGCCTCGCGCCGAGCTCTGCGGTGTTCCGCGTCGCGCAGCTCACGTGCGAGGGCAGGCAGCAGTCGGGCTGGCCGTTCGCGGCGAATGTAATCCGTGGCCCCGGCCCGCATGGCGTCGATCAGGAACTCCGCGCTGCTTTCCCCCGAGGCGAGGATGAAGAACGGCGTGTCCAGCCCCCGCTCCCGCACCTTTCGAACCATGGTCAGGGGGTCCAGCCTCGTCACTGGGTGGGCGCAGAATATTGCGTCCCAGGGCGGGCCGCCAAGGGCTGCGCGAAATAAGGCTTCCGAATCAACCACCTCACAGATCGGTTCGTACCCTTCTTGCCGAAGCAGCGCAAGGATCGGCTCGACCAGCGGAGGCGCACTTTCGACGAAAAGGAGGCGAATCGGCTTGGTCATGAGAAGCTCACCACATGGGCCTGGGTTTGCCAATCACACGCCGAGCCGCGAATGGTGCGAAGAGGCTAGGCGTGTACCGACGGGGCATTATCCCGCGCTCCATTCGACGTGGGAAGTAGATTTCTTAGGTTCTCTGAAACTTCTGGGCCCGCTCACAGCCTGGCATGGCTCGCCGCGTTTGTCCAAATCCCAGCAGGCCTCGCAGCGAAATGCTCCAGGGATGTTGTTCAGGCGGCGCGCTGGCGGGAAGCCATGGGCTCCGCGGTCTTTGACTCACTTTCGGAGCACACTTATAATTTCTGAGAGCTATGCGGGCCCAGAATAACCGCTCGCGCTGCACCAAGATCAGGACAAGGTCCGTCCCTTCACAAGCAAAGGATGCCCATGCACCACATTCCAGGGATACCGTCGGCACGGCAAGGCTGCCTGGCCATGCTGCTGGGAATGGCGGTGCTGGCGTTGCTCCCCGACACGGCCCTGGGCGAGCGCGAGCAGGGAGAGTGGCTCGTCGTCCGCACGCCGATCACCAGCGAAACCGTAACTCGCCTCAAGAATGCGACGAACCGGGCGATCGAAAGCCGAGGCGCGAAGAAAATCGTTTACCAGTTCCAGTTCGCCGGCCTGAGCGAGGCGGGTCCGTGCCAGGACCTGGCCAATTTCCTCCTCCGCGACATCAAGGGACGTGCCGAGACTTACGCCTACGTGGACAAGCCGTTGATGGGTCACGCCGTCCTGCCCGCCCTGGCGTGCAACTACCTCTGGCTCGGCCCCGATGGCGCGATAGGCCAGGCTGCTTCCAAGCAGCCGGATGAGCAGGCCGACCGTGCTCTTCAGCTGAAGTATCTCGAAGTCGCCGAGGCCCGGGGCAAGTTCCCTGCCCTCGTCTTCAAGATGCTTTATCCCGAGCTGGTCGTTTATCAGATCGACGCCCCCGATGGCCGCAAGTTCAAGCTCGATCGCGATCAGGCTGCGCGTCTCGGCATCGACGCCCGCCATGCCCTCGCTCCCGAGGAAGTCAATCAGGATCCTCGCCCCGTCCTCCGCGAGCAGGAAGCGGGGCTGTATCGGCCGTCCGATCCGCGCACCAAGAGCTTCGGCCTGTGGGGCCGAGTCGTCAGCTCGCCGCAGCAGGTGGTGGAATTGCTCGACCTGCCCGGCTCGCTTGTGCAGGGCAATCCGCTGGTGAATCTCGACCAGCCGCCTCGTGCCGCACGCATCGTCATCAAGAACGAGATCACGCGGGGCATGGTGGAATCCCTCCGCCGCCAGATCAAGCGAGCAGTCGACGTGGACAAGGTCAACTGCATCATCTTCGAGATCAATGCCTGGGGCGGGCCGGGCAGCGTGCGAATCGCCGACGACCTGGCCAAGGAACTCGTGGATCTGCGGGAGAAGGGCGTGCTGACCATCGCCTACATCCCCGCCACAGCCCGCGGAGCCGCCACGTACATTGCCTTTGGCTGCAGTCGGATCATCATGGGCCCCAGGGCGGAACTGGGCGATTGCCAGATGCTGCTCTACGAACGGGGCAACCGGGCCGTTCCGGAACGCGACGTCATGGTCTTCCGCGAGAGCCTCAAGAACCTCGCCGAGCGCCAGGGCTACTCGCCCGTGCTGGCCGAGGGATTGCTCAGCCCAGGCATGGAGATCGTCAAGGTCCAGGCCAAGCCCGATCCGAATCAGCCTGGCCGACTGGCCACTGCCTTCCTCGAAAAGGCTCAGGCGGAAAAGGAAGCCAGGAAGTGGGACATCGTGGGGACCGTCAAGGCCAAGGACAGGCCGCTGGCATTCGACACAGAGAAGGCCCTCGAGTATGGCATTGCCTGGGACAAGGTCGATCCGCCGAGCATCGACAATGTCGCCAAGCTGGAGGGTATCGATCCGAAGAACGTGGCCGGCGCCCGCACAGGCTTCCTGGACGAAGTGGCGGCCTTCCTGGCCCATCCGGTCACGACCGTCTTCCTCGTCATCGTCTTCTTCACTTGCCTGATCCTCGAACTGAAGGCCCCAGGGGTCGGCGTGCCAGGCGTCATCGCGGCCATCAGCATCGTCCTGGTGATCTGGGCCAATTCCTGGCTCTCCGGCGAGTTGAACTCGCTCGCGATCTTGCTGGTGCTGCTCGGCCTGGTGCTCCTCGGCGTCGAACTGTTCATTCTGCCTGGCTTCGGCGTGTGCGGCATTAGCGGGATTCTGCTCCTGCTGCTGGGATTGTCCCTGGTGGTCGTGCAGCGCTGGCCGCAGACGCCAGGCGAGTACCTCGACCTCGGCAAGAACGCTAGCATCTTCGCCGCGGGGCTGCTGGTGTCCCTGTTTGCGGCGTTCATTCTCGCGCGCTATCTGCCCAATGTGCCGTACGCGAATCGCTTGATCCTCCAGCCGCCGGATGACGAGACCAGCGCTGCGGGCGCTCCGCTGCCCCCGGCACAGTCTCCGGCCTTGCTTGGGGCCGTAGGCGTGGTGGTGACCACGCTTCGGCCGGCCGGAAAGGCCCGCTTCGGCGACGAGTTTATCGACGTGGTGGCGGAAGGCGCCTACGTGGAAGCAGGCTCCCGCGTTCAGGTGGTAGAGATCGACGGCGTCCGCGTGGTGGTGAAACCGGTGTAAGGGCAACGGCCAGCTGACCGAAGGGAGCCTTATGTCCCCCATGTCCTGGGCCATCCTGCTGATCCTCATCGGCCTGGTGCTGCTGATCCTGGAAGCGTTCATCCCTTCCAGCGGCATCCTCTTCGTGCTTTCCACCGCGTGCCTGGTGATCGGCGTCACCATGGTCTTCTTTGCTCCGGAATCGGAGGGCGGGGGCGTCTTCGGGGGACTGGTCACCATCGGCATACTGGTCATTCTCATTCCGCTGCTGGTGGCTGTGTGGTTCCACGTCTGGCCGCGCACGCCCATGGGCCGCAAGTTCTTTCTGCCAGCTCCAGAGGAAGAAGTCGCCGCCGCACTCCCCGACAGCGCGGGAGCAGAGGACCTTCGCGGCCAGATCGGGCAGACCCTGACCGAGCTTCGACCATCGGGCGTGACCTTGATTCTGGGAAAGCGCGTCGATACCAAGACCGAGGGGATGTTCGTACCGGCCGGCCGATGGGTCCGCGTCGTTGACGTTCGCTTTGGACAGGTCACGGTTCGGCCCCTGGACGACCGCGAACTGGCCGATCTGCCGGACGATCTGACCCAGACCGCCTAGCGCGCGAAGTGGAGTTGCCCAATCCCGCGTCTCGGTCAGCGAAGAATCCTTTGAAGGCCTCAGCTTTTTCGCTTTTGCTTTTTCCTTTTGGCTTGCGTACGGATAAACTCGCACCCACGCACCCGACGCACCTGGCACCCTGAGGAGCGCCTCATGGACATCTCGCTTTTCGCTGCTGGCAAGATGGACGGCTACGTGATCGCCATCATCGCCGGCCTGTTCGTTGTCGGCGTCATCGCGCTGATCTTCCTGCTGCTCTTCTTCCGGTTCTTCAACCTGTGGATCCAGGCCTGGCTGACGGGAGCCAACATCGGCATCTTCGACATGGTCGGCATGATGCTGCGGAAGGTGAACTACACGATGATCGTGCAGCAGAAGATTGCTCTGGTGCAGGCCGGCATCAAGACCGACACCCGCGACCTGGAGGCCCACTACCTGGCCCGCGGCAACGTGCCCAAGACCTCGGCTGCCGTGGTCGCGGCGTACAAGGCCGGCATCGACCTGCCCTGGAAGACCGCCGCCGCCATCGACCTTGCCGGCCGCGACATCCTCGACGCCGTGCGGACCAGCGTCAACCCCAAGGTCATCGATTGTCCCGATCCGAACAAGGGCGCACGGACCCTCGACGCCGTCGCTCGCAACGGCATCCAGCTCAAGGTCAAGGCCCGTGTGACCGTGCAGACGAAGCTGGAACGGCTCGTCGGCGGCGCTACGGAAGAAACGATCATCGCTCGCGTCGGCCAGGGCATTGTCTCCGCCATCGGCTCGGCGGACGATCACCGTGCCGTGCTCGCCAATCCGAGCATCATCAGCCGCGAGGTGCTGGACAAGGGGCTCGACGCCGCAACCGCTTTCCACATCGTCTCGATCGACATCGCGGACGTTGAAGTCGGCGAGAACATCGGCGCCAAGCTGGCCGCAGACCAGGCCGCCGCCGACCTCCGCGTGGCCCAGGCCCAGGCCGAACAGCGCCGCGCAGCCGCCGTCGCTCGCGAGCAGGAAATGAAGGCCCTGGTCGAGGAAAACCGCGCCAAGGTCGTGCTCGCCGAGGCCGAGGTCCCCCTGGCCATTGCCCAGGCCTTCCGCGAAGGCCGGCTCGGCATCATGGACTACTACAACATGCGAAACATCCAGGCGGACACCGAGATGCGCAACGCCGTCGCTGGGCTGGACGCCAAGGGCCGGCGCGACCCAGGGCAATAGGCAGCGGTTCCGATGCGAGCCCCGCTGGCATTCACACACACAGCCAGGGCGAAAGGCGGTGGGTCGTGGACAGGTGGATTTGGGTCATTCCCGTGATTGCGCTGGGAGTCTGGGTCATCACCCAGGTCATCCGCAGCAGCAACGAGGTCAAGAAAGTGCCCGAGCGGCGCGGGCCGCAGCCCCGGCGTTCCAGCACGTCGGACATTGATCGCTTCCTGGAAGAGATCAATCGCCGCCGGCAGCAGCAGCAACAGATGGAGCGCGAGCAGGCCGATGCACCGGTCGTGCAGCCGGTCGCTCCGCCACCGCCACCGCCACCTCCGGTGCAGGCCAGGCCGCAACGCCAGCGGACCAGCTCCAGGCAGAAGTACCCTGGGTACGCTCCGCCGCCGGTGCGCCGCCGACCTGCGACGGTGGTTGTCGAACCCGTTGGGCCGCGAAGCGCCGCCGAGCCAATCGTCATTGCCGAGGTGATCGCGCCGGAGGTAGGCTCCGCCGGCCTGTCCTTCCAGCCCGTGCCGGAGATCAGGACGCCGAAGGCGCCGCGGCACATCGAGCAGCTGCGACAGTTGCTTTCCAGGGACGGCCTGCGCGCAGCCGTCCTGCTCAATGAAATTCTCGGCCCGCCCAGGAGCAAGAGGCGCTAGAGCAGCAATTCGATCGGGGGATGTTCGATCGGGGGATGAAGGTTGGCCTACTCGTACCGCAGGGCCTCGATCGGATCGAGCCGAGCAGCCTTGGCGGCAGGGTACAGGCCGAAGAACACCCCGACTGCCGCCGACACCCCAAAGGCCAGCGCGATGTAGAACGGCGACATGAGCGTCGGCCAGCCGGCCACCCGCGTCACCGTGATCGCCACCGTGATGCCCAGCGAAATGCCGATCAGCC
>Ga0073934_10008292_pt1 | contig 13931 bp, 11 predicted proteins | sample LarsenN4metaG_FD_76834 | JGI IMG/M metagenome (GOLD analysis project Ga0073934, IMG submission 76834) | Hot spring sediment bacterial and archeal communities from British Columbia, Canada, to study Microbial Dark Matter (Phase II) - Larsen... ...
AGCCCAAAGCTTGTGGCGATAGAGAAAGAGGATGAAACTCCGAGGCGCGGGGCCGACCCGCCATCGTCAGGAGGACGGAACATGCTGCGACGTGGACTGCCGCTGCTGCTGGCCGGCATCATGAGCATAGGGCTTTGGCTGGCGGCGCCGAATGCTGGCCAGGCCCATGATCCCATGAGGCTTTATCACTGGCCGTTTACCTACTACCCCCAGACATACTGGCCCAACCAGTATAAATGGCCTGATCCGCGGATGTCCTTCCAGCCGCCTCCTCCTTACATGGCTTATCCGCTCAAGCGGGACAATTGGTACCGGTACGAGATACTGGAAAACCGCCGCTATCACCGCGGCTTCCACTTCTTCCTGGACCAGTTCTAGTCGAAGGCTCGCGTGCCTCGGGGCCGATTCGAGAGCCCCGAGGCGCCGGCGCCTGGACCACTGTGGGTGCTCTCAGACGGGCTTAGCCTTCGCGAACGGGCGCCTTTCGGTTTGCTGGAATCGCACCACTTTCTCCTGGAGCGCGCGAAGCCTTGTCAGCCGCCGATGGCAAGGGACTGTTGCCATTGCCGGTTGCGGGATGGCGGAATCGAGCCTGCAACCCTTCCCAGTCGATTTCAAGCGATCCGCCGGTTGCCTCGTGTTGCTTCTCCCACCCGATGAGCAAGTCCAGGCACGCGTGATCGATGTAAGTGAGCTCCTCGAAATGCACGTGAAGTTCAGTGCTTGGAGGCATTTTTTCTAACGTCGCTGCCAGCTTGGGAAGTTGCAGGAACGTAGCAGCCCCCTGGAGGTACAGAATGGTCCGCTGCCGCTGCTTGTCCTCCACCAAACGGATCCGCAAGCTCGAGAACATCCAGAGCAGCTTGAGCACGGAAAGGCCAATTCCTGCCAGGACGCCCGTCAGCAAGTCCGTCACGACGATCACGACCACCGTCACGGCGAAGATGGCTGCCTCACTCCAGCCGTATTGCCAGAGGGTTTTCACGATCTTCGGATTGACAAGCTTGTAACCGGTGTAGACGAGCAGAGCGGCCAGGCTAGCGGTGGGAATCCAGCTCAGGACGAATGGCAACGCACAAACGAAAAGCAAGAGCCAGACGCCATGCAGAATGGCAGACGCCCTGGTCGTCGCTCCAGCATCGATGTTGGCGGCACTGCGGACAATCACGCCCGTCATCGGCAAAGCGCCAACCAGGCCGCAAAGCATGTTGCCCACCCCCTGGGCAGCTAGTTCGCGATCATAATTGGTCCGTGGACCTCGGTGTAACTTGTCCACGGCCGTGGCGCACAGCAGCGTCTCTGCGCTGGCGATAAACGCCAGCGAGACCGCGGCAATAAGGATTTTCTTGACCTCGGCCAGGTCCTGAAAATGAGGCAGTACTGGAAGTTGTACTGCCGTGAGCAGGTTCTCCGGCACCACCACTTGCTTGATGGGAAGATCAAGGATCAACGTCGCCGCGGTTGCAACGGCCACAGCCAGCAGAGAGGCCGGCAGCATCTGGAGCTTTTTGGGGACCAGTTTCCACAGCACAATGATGGCAATGGTCAGTAACCCAATGCGAGCAGCGTCGTCATGGGGCGTGTCGCCCGTCGGTACAATGCCCTTGTAGATGGCTTCGGGCAGCGAGAGCAGATTATTGATACCGCTCCCCTTGGGAACATCGTCGAGCATCAAATGGAACTGGCTAGCGAAAATGAGGATGCCAATCCCGCTCAGCATGCCATAAATCACAGCCGGTGAAACGGCGCGGAACCATTGGCCTAGCTTGCAGAGTCCCGCAAGCAGTTGAATCGTCCCCGCCATGAGAACGAACAGGCCGATCATCTCCCAGCCATACTCCTGGGAGAGTTCGAGGACGATCACGCTGAGTCCCGCGGCTGGCCCACTAACCTGAAGCGGACTTCCACCAATGCAACCGACGACGATGCCCCCGATGATGCCGGTCATGATGCCAGCGGCCGCGGCCTTCTCGGGTGGGGCGCCCGAAGCAATCGCGATACCCATGCACAACGGCAAGGCAACCAGGAAGACCACTACCGAGGCCAAAAGATCTTTCCGCCAGTTCCAGCGAGGTCTTGTCCCATTAGCCGCCGCTTTCGGGCTACTCATGGTTCCTGTCCTTCCGCGATCGAGGAGTGCCTTCCCCAGCCGTGGCTAGATGGCATGCTTGCCATTGGCGAAGGCCTCACCGGAGCTGGGAGATACCTCCCTCTTGGTTAACGGAAGAAACTGCCCACGAATCGGGTCATAGGCAAAAACATCACCTGTTTCAAGCTTGTAGACCCACCCGTGGAGCTTGAGCTTGCCGGAAGCGAGCTTCGCGGCCACTGCTGGGTGCGTGCGGAGATTCTCGAGCTGAACCAGCACGTTCTCTTCGACTGTCGCGGTCAGCAAGGCTTTGCCTTCAAGATCGTGGTACTTTTCTCGAATGATCCGTCGGGTTGCCTCTGCGTGGACCAGCCAGGTTTGCAGCGCGGGCATTTCCTTGAGCGTCTCTGGATGAAGAAGCCCCTTCATGGCTCCGCAGTGCGAGTGCCCGCAGACAATGATGTCCTCGATGCCCAAGCCCGTCACCGCGAACTCGATGGTCGCTCCTTCACCGCCATTCGCGGCGCCATAGGGCGGCACGATGTTCCCCGCATTGCGGAGAATAAACAGCTCGCCTGGCGCCGTTTGCGTGATGAGATTCGGATTGATACGAGAGTCCGAACAGGTGATGAACAGCGCTTGAGGCTGCTGTCCGTCGGCCAAGCGTTCGAATACTTCTCTTTGCGAGGCGAAGATGTTCGCCTGGAAGTGGTGGATGCCTTCAACTAGCTTCTGCATGGAAGCCTCTCTCTTGATCGCGGATCAATGCTTCGACTATCGCGAGCAAGTAAACCCGCGCCGTGATGACACACGGCTTGAAAATGGAAAGGTCGGGATGTCCGCCAGGAACAGAGGACGAAAGCAACTATGTGGAATTAGAGACAGGCTAACAGAGCAGTGGGCCGCCGATGCCATTCAAGCGTTCACGTTCAGCCGACAATGCGCTCGGCCTAACGGGCCTGCGCTGTTCCGGCTTGGGGTTTTCAACGTGGGCCAATGTGACATGCCGCTGGCAAAATCTGCGTCGGTGGAACCGAGCCGAACTGGAATGGTTCAGGCTCAACTTGAGCTGATCGATTTCTTCCTCGGCTGAAACTGGGGACTTGCTCCGCGATTCTGCCTCGGTCCCTGATCTCGATGCGAGCAGACCCCCTGGCGCCAGCCACAAGGTTGCGGTAGCCAGGATGAGGAGTGCGCACAGCGAGACTTTCCCTGGCAACCCAAGGTGACGAACCACGCAATCCCAATCTGTGTGTCTGGTCTCCATTCATCAGTCCAAACTCAGCAAACCATCGGCCGTCATCACCGATATCGCCGTCAGAAAGGTGACTTTATTTCTTCTTTTAGTCGCTTCAATGGAGTCGTGTCAAATGGAATCCCTGTGAATACGACGTGCACAAGGCGAAGTGAATCAAGGCTAGTGGAGATGATCAATCCAGCAAATGCCCTAGCTTCTCCTTCTTCGCCAGAAGATAATTCCGATTGGTCTCATGCGCCTGGATCTGTATCGGTAGACGCTCCACGATTCGGAGCCCGTAGCCATCCAGCCCGACTACTTTCTTTGGATTATTGGTCAGTAGGCGAATCTGGCGAATGCCCAGATCCACCAGGATCTGTGCTCCAATGCCGTAATGACGCAGGTCAGGAGCGTACCCGAGCTGCCTGTTTGCTTCCACTGTGTCAATCCCCTTCTCCTGCTGCAAGCGGTAGGCTTTGAGCTTGGCCAGCAGCCCGATCCCGCGGCCTTCCTGGCGCATGTAGAGCACGGCCCCTTTCTTTCCTTGGCGATGATCTGCATAGCACGGTGGAGTTGCGGACCGCACTCACAACGCCTGCTGCCAAAGACATCACCAGTCAAGCATTCGCTGTGGATGCGGACCAGAACCGGATCGTTCTGGATCGGCACGACGCCCTCATGATCGAGGCCGATGCCTCCCATCGTAAGGGCAAGGTGCGGCTCAGAATCAACCACGGCCGTGTAGGCGATGAGATCGAACTCGCCAAACTCCGTCGGCAGCTTGACGACCTCCTCCCTTCGAATCAGTCGTTCGCGCTGCCGTCGATAACTGATCAAGTCCTGGATGGTGTACATTCTCAAGCCGTGTTGCTTGCAGAATTCACGCAACTCGGGCACACGCGCCATGTGGCCGTCAGGGCTGCACACTTCGCAGATGACGGCCGCCTCCTTCAGTCCCGCGAGACGTGCCAAATCGACGCTTCCCTCGGTGTGGCCCGCCCGAACGAGGACTCCCCCTTCTCGAGCTTTGAGGCCGGGGACGTGGCCCTTTCCGCGAATCAGGTCGTTGGGAGTGCTGCGCGGATCGATGGCGACCTGGACCGTGCGCGCTCGATCGAAGGCAGACGTACCGGTTGTTATGCCTGTTCGAGCATCGATGTAAGGCGTAAATGGCGTGGCCGTGGCGTCGACGTTGTTGCCCGGCAAGGGTTCCAGATGAAGCCGCTCACAGATGCTCGGGCTCATCGCGAGGCAAACCAAGCCACGAGCGTGAGTCATCATGAAGTTGATGGCTTCGGGCGTGACTTTCTCGGCCGCAATGATCAGATCACCCTCATTCTCTCGATGCTCGTCGTCCACCAGGACGATCATCCGCCCCGCCTTGAGATCAGCGATGGCTTCCTCGATGGGCGAGAACCCCTCAGTGGTGGACATGCTAAGTCGGCTCCACGTTAATCGATGCTTTAGGCTCAACCTGGACCTTCTGGTACAGTTGCAGATGCTCCATGACCATTCTAGCGGCCTGGAAGCGTTCCAGGGACAGTTCGCGCGCACTTCGACTCAATCGCTCCCTTAGCCCTGAGTCGTCAAGAAGCCGGCGGGTCTGCCTGGCCAGTGCCGGCTTGTCGCCCGGCGTGGCTAGAAGGCCGGTTACACCATCGGCAATCACATCTCGCATGGCCGGAGTATCGCTGGCGACGACTGGCTTCCCAGCGGCAAGGGCCTCGACCGCGATGAGCGGGAGGCCCTCGCGGGGACTTAGAATCCAGACCACATCGCATGCAGCGAGCCAGTTCCGAATCTGAGAAGTCCAGCCGAGGAAATGCACATGCGGCGAAATCTGGATGTCGCGGGCGAATTGCTCCAATCTTGAACGCTCTGGTCCATCCCCAGCGATGACCAGATGTAGATTCGGATAAACGTAGCGAAGTATGTCAAGCGTCCAGATGGCTTCCTTGAAGCCCCTGCGCGGCAGCAGAGCACCTGCCGTTAGAACCACACGGCTTCCGCGGGCCAGGGCCAGCTCTTGCTGTACATCAACTGGCTTCAGTGGGAAGGATGATGGCGAGAACGCAGGGGCAATTACTGTAATTCTATCTGCTGGGACCTTCCTCTCTGCCCATGAGTTCCTCATTGATTCGGTGGGAACGATCCATCGAGCGGTCCCTGAGTGCAAGCGACGGACAAGCCAGCGATGCCAGCCTGGTTCCGCGAGTTCGGGAGAGTGAGCCGTGGCGATTACAGGGGCCTTTCGATAGCGAATGGCAACAGCTCGCCCCAGTGAGTTGCCCATTGGCCGCCAGGTATGGACGACATCTGGCCTTGTCCTGCGAAGGACCTTCCAGAGTCTGGCGAGGGGCCGAGGATCGAGTGCTCGTTCTCCGCCGATCGAATCAACATGGAAGCCAGCTTGCCGTAGTTCCTCGGCTGCCGCCCCGCATTCGCCGAGACAACACACCTGGACGTCAAGACCTTGCTCCCTGAGCCCCTTGGCAAGCAGCAGAAGCTGCTGCTCGCTGCCGCCGGCCGTCAGTCGGGAAGTGATGTGCAGGACTCGCATCGCTTTTTCAAGGGCCGAAGCCAGCACTGGCGCCAACGCCATGGTCGCAAATAGCGCTCGGAGGCGTCAGTCCTTGATGCCCACCACCCATGCCCTGTCCTGGGCCAGCCTGACCAGCAGGACAAGCTTCTCCGGCCCCTTCTTCTCACTCACGATTTCCAGGAGCACAACGCGGTCGCTGCCTGACAAGACCTCGTCGAGCAACTTGCGCTCCTCTCCCATCGTCTTGTCTCGGACAGCACTGAAGGCGGCAATTCGCATGATCTCATACCTGAGGTCGCGAAAGTCTCTTTTGGCAAAGAGGCTATCGAATTCCTTCTTGAGTTCGGAGCGCTCCTTAATTACCTCTTCGCCCTTGTGAAACCAGGGAACCTCAACAGTCTTCATGACTGCATCCAGATCCTTCGCTTTGACTGCCGCCATGAACTTTCCGACGATCTCGGTCGCCGCCTTATCTGACCTCTCTTCCTCGCAGTTTCCATGGCACGCCGCGAGAGCGCTCAATGCGACAACCAGGATCAACCGACTCTTGAACAAGAGACTGCCCTCCGTGGTCAAGGGTACAATTGGGCCCCGCACTAAATCGAGCGATCTGCAGCCGTAACCACTTGCGGAACTGGGAAGGCTTAGATCGGTCAGTTCAGCGCTTTGCGATAAGCTTCAACCAGCCCGTCGATCTCCGCCCTGGTCCGTTTCTCGGTGACTGCGATGCTGATGCAGTCGGTAAGGCTGGGATACCAGCGCCCCAGGTGCAGGCCGGCATGGTAACCTTCCTCGAGCAGTTTCGACAAGATCACCGGGACGTCGCCCTTCACTTGAATGACAAACTCCTTGAAGAAGGGCCGGTCAAACCTGAGCTTGACGCCTGGCAATTTCGTCAACTGCGTGGCGGCGTAGTGTGCCTTCTGGGTGCACAACTCGGCTGTCTCGCTCAGGCCCTGCGGGCCCAAGGCAGCGAGGTAGACCGTGGCTCGCAATGCCAGCAGACCCTGGTTTGTACAGATGTTGCTCGTGGCCTTTTCGCGGCGGATGTGCTGTTCGCGAGTCTGGAGCGTGAGCACCCAGCAGCGATTGCCGTTACGGTCGGTTGTCTGTCCCACCAATCGGCCTGGAAGCTTGCGTACGAACTGCTCCTTGCACGCAAGGATTCCCAGGAAAGGCCCGCCGAACTGCATAGGGGTGCCAAGGCCCTGTCCTTCGGCGACCACGATGTCTGCCCCATAATCACCTGGCTTCTTCAGGACGCCAAGGCTGATCGGATCGACGCTGACGACGCACAAAGCTCCGTGCTCGTGAGCAAGTTTTGCCAGCTCAGCCACATCTTCAAGACTGCCGAAGAAGTTCGGATGCTGAACGACAACGCAAGCTGTGTCGTCTGTGAGCGATTTCTTGAGCTCGGCCGGATCAAGCCGACCGGCGGAGGCAGGCAAGGTCATCATCCTGGCGTCGAGGTTGGCAAGGTAGGTCTGCAGATTGGCACGGTACTCCGGATGCACGCTCTCGGCGATGAGGACATCTGTTCGGTTCGTGGTCGTGATGGCCATGAATGCTGCTTCCGTGACGGCGCTGCCGCCGTCGTAGAGGCTGGCATTGGAGACGTCCATGCCGGTGAGTTGGCAGATGAGCGTCTGGTACTCGAAGAAGGCCTGCAGGCTGCCCTGGCTCGCCTCCGCCTGGTACGGCGTGTAAGCCGTGTAGAACTCGCTTCGGCCCGCAACGGTATCGACCACGGCTGGGATGAAATGATCGTAGCTTCCACCGCCAAGGAAGCAGATGGCATCATCCGCCGATTTGCTCTTCCGGGAAAGCTCGGCGAGATGGCTTGTCAGATCGATCTCAGTGAGCGCCGGTGGCACGCCAAGCTCTCCCTTCAGACGACACGCGGCTGGTATCGCCTCGAACAGGTCGTCTATGGAACGCACCCCGATTTCGCGGAGCATGGCCAACTGGTCGGCTTGGGTGTTGAGAATGTACATTTGGCTCAGTTATCCGTGGTCTCTTGGGAGTTGGTTGGGCTGGGTTAGAAGAGTGTCTGACAACCGCATCGGATCAATCCCCAGGGCAAGAGAGGGAGCGCTGACGATTGCAATCCCTTCAAAACGCGCTCAAGGGGGCAAGCATGGACCGCCATCAGCACCTATTCATGCTACGCAAGAGCGATCCGTTTGGCGTTGGCATAGGACGGGAATCTGGTCGTACATCCTCGCGGCCCAGTTTCACTGACCCTCTGCGCCCCGATATCCGCTACCGCGAACATCCTGCTGCGATAGCACCCGCTGCTGGAACTGGTTTGTCGCTCGATCGCCCTGGCTTGCGTAGTGAAGAGCCAACGCCGCCCCTAATGCCCCTCGGAGATCTGTTTCTCGTAAGCTTCAAGCTTCATCAGGTGGTCGAGGGTTTGGCCGGGTTCGGGCTTGATCTTTATGATCCAACCCTTGTCGTAGGGGTCCTCGGCAAGCATCTTGGGGTCATCAAGGAGCTTCTTATTGATTTCGACGATCTCGCCGTTCACGGGAGCGTAAAGGTCGCTGACAGCCTTGACCGATTCGATCTCGCCGAAGCTCTCGCCGGCGAAGGTGTGGTCGCCAACGTCTGGCAAGTCAATGTAAACAATGTCAGTGAGCTGCTCGACGGCAAATTTGGTGATGCCGACGACCACTAGATCCTTCTTCATTGCCGCCCATTCATGCGTGGCAGCGTAACGCAGGTCTTTGGGGTCCATCATTCCTCCGCTTGCGGGGGGCTCGACGCGCTTACGCAACCCCACTCGCCTTCTTTCGAGAATAGAATGGCAGCTTGACTACAGTCGTTGGCTCGGGTTTGCCTCGAATGTCGATTTCGAGCTTTGTTCCAACGGCGGTCAGCTCTGGACTGACATAAGCCATCGCGATGCTCTTCTCCAGCGTCGGGGCGAATGTGCCGCTGGTGACGACTCCCACCTCACGACCGTTAGCAGTCACCTTGAAACCTTCTCTGGCAATACGTTTCCCAGGCAGTTCCAGGCCGACTCGCTTGCGAAGGCTCCCATCCCGCTGGCGTTTTTCGAGGGCCTGCTTGCCCAGAAAATCGCCCTTGTCTAGCTTCACGGCCCAGCTAAGTCCTGCCTGGTACGGATCGATGTCTTCACTCAACTCATGCCCATACAGTGGCATCGCAGCTTCCAGGCGGAGCGTATCGCGAGCACCGAGCCCGCAGGGTGTGGCGCCGCGCCGGAGCAGGTCTTCCCAGAGTTCCACGCCCTGGTCATTCGAGACCATGAATTCCAGGCCGTCCTCACCGGTGTAGCCGGTGCGGCTGACAATGCAGTTCTTGCCCTTGTAGTTCGTGGCGGCGGCGAAGTAGTAGGCGAGTTCTTCCAGGTCGATGGGCACAATCCCTCTGCATTGCTCCAGCGCTTTCGGACCCTGGATTGCAACCATGCAGGTCGTCAAGGTCTGGTCTTCCACCTGGACCTTGCGCATGCCCTTGTGCTGGCCGATCCATTCCACGATCTTCTGGCGGTTAGAAGCGTTAACAACCAGGGCAAAGCCGTAAGGCCATCGATAGATAAGTACGTCGTCGCGGATGCCGCCCTGCTCGTTGCAGACGAGGCTGTAGCGGACCTGAAAATCCTTCATGGTGGCGGCGTTATTCGTGCAGAGGAGCTGAATGAGATCAAGCGCATCCGGCCCGCCAAAAGACAAGCGGCCCATGTGGCTGATGTCGAACAAGCCAGAACTGGTACGAACCGCCTGGTGTTCCTCGACAATGCTGGTGTAAATCACCGGCATGTCCCAGCCGGCGAAATCGACCATGCGGGCGCCATGGGAAGCATGCCAGTCATGTAGCACCGTTCGCTGGCCAGCCACGAACACCTCCAGCTTTTACCGTGTGAATTCATCGCTTATCGTATGGGTGGATGCCCGTTGGACCAGCGGGCGTCCCTCATTGGTCTTGGCTACGAGGCTCATGTTCGGCTACCATATCTATAGTGATGCATGCGGTGAACTTCTGTTGGTGCCGATTGGATTGGCGGTGGGAGTTCGACCTCGCCCCTGCTAAGGTTGGCTGAAACGTAGCCGTTGAACTGCTGTGCCCCGATAAGGCCCCAAAAGATAAGTTCTGACTCTTGCAGCTGAAAGCCTAATGTCCTGCCGCCCAGACGCGAGGAACTCATGAGGAGATTGTTCGTTCTGGCAACCTGGTGGCTGATCCTGCTTGCGGCAGTCTCGACACCCAGCAGCGCTGTGGCTGCCGACGATCCCGAATCTCTTCGAACTGAGCTTCTGAAGCTGAATGAGACCGTCGGGGAAACGCTGCTGGCAGCGCGTATCGAGAAGCTGAAGCAAAACCCAGCTGCCGCCCGGCCGCTCGTCTCCTTTGGAGCCAAGCTAGCCAAGGACTCTGATTCCCAGCTCAATTTCACCAGCGCGTTCATTCTCGGCAACGTGGCCAGAGAGTTGAAAGACGTGGATTCTGGGAAAGCCTTATTTCAATTCTGCGCGACCAAGGCAGAGCGAATCAAAAGCGAGCGCAAACTGGCCCTCGCTTATCTGGCAAACCTGGCACTACACCTTGAGAACCAGCAAGTCCCCGCTGCGTCAGCCATTGCCATCGACTATCTCAAGCTGAACCCAAACCCCGACGAGATCGATGACCTATCGCTCGAATCCGACGAGGCGCTCAGCTCCCTCCTGGGTGAACTGGTCAAGCAAAAAGAAGGCTCGATCGCGGTCATTAAGGCCGCGGTGGAATTCATTAACAAAGACAAGCGGCAGCCTGTCAACCTGGCTGCACTTTACCTCCTGGCCAGCCTGGCTCGCCAACTCGATGAGTTTGATTCGAGCAAGGCCATGCTCCGGCTGTCTATCGATCGTTGCCAGGAGGCCATCGATAAACGGATCGCCAAGCTGCGTTCGGAGGGCCGCTTTCAGTCGGAAGACCTGGTTGAAGGCCTCGGCAAGCTGGCGACGCTTCACGTGGACTACATCGACCTGCTGTTCGACAACAAGAAGTACGAGGAAGCGGAGAAGGCTGCGAAAGAAGTACTTGAGCTTCCCTATGGAAGCTATGTCGCAGTGGCCAAGGTACATGCCCTTCTGCGGGGCATTCAGGCCACCGCACTTCAGGGAAAAATCGAAGAGGCTACCAAGCAACTGCAGCCGTACTTGAAGAAGTTCCCAGACGATCCCGACATCATGCGTCTTAATGGCTGGTTGCTTATTCAAGCTGGTAAGAACGAGGAAGCGACCAAGGCTTACGAGAACCTACTCGCGAAGGCCACCACAGACGAGGCGCGTGAGAAGTATCGCTATCTTCTGAGCGGCCTCTACACAGAGATTGGCGAAGTGGAAAAGGCGATCCAGCATTTGCGGATCCTGCTGCAGAAGAACCCTGATCATCCGACCTACAACAACGATCTGGGCTTCATGCTGGCCGATCATGATATGGACCTGGACGAAGCCGAACGCCTCGTTCGCAAGGCGCTAGACAAGGAGCCTAAGCGCTCAAGTTTCCAGGACAGCCTCGGTTGGGTGCTCTACAAGAAGGGAAAGTACAAGGAGGCGAAGGAATACCTGCAGCTAGCTGTCCGCGACAAGGAGGGGCAGCACTCCGAAATCTACGACCACCTCGGCGACGTTCATCTCGCCCTTGGCGAAAAGGCCGATGCCGTCTCAGCTTATAAGAAGGCTCTCCAGGTCGCGGGCAGCACGCCCCGCGAACTCAAGCGCAAGGCGGAAATCGAGAAGAAATTAAAGGAACTTCAGCAACCCTAGCGACTTCATCTTGCAACCTGACCACGCCCTGATCATCGGCGATTCAGCGGCGTACTGCGATGGCCGGCACTTCAGTTGAACTTGCACCGTGGAGAGAGCGATGGGACGCGGCTGGTTTCGGCTTGCGGGCTTGGGCCTAGCGGCCGTTATTCTCCTAGCAAGCCATCCAGCCTATGGATTCATCGAGCGCAAGGTCCTGCTCAAGGACCTTCTGAAGGACTGCGAGCATGTCTTCTTGGCCCGAGTTGAGACCGTCGATCCCGCCAGACCGGGGATGACACTTAGGATTGAAACCGACTACAAGGGCAAGATTCCCTTCCGGCGGCTGGCTATCAACCTTACGGGGGACAAGGAGAACCATACTGGGCTCCTGCTCAAGCGCGTCGCGCCAGAACTCCCGATCGTCTGCTTCAACGTCTTTGAGAAGAACCAGCACATGCTGCTGGCTTATACCAACGGCACCTGGTTTCAGGTGCTTGGCACGCCGGACGGCGATAGAGTTCGCTGGGCTTTCACGCACTGTGAGATCTATCTGAGGCGAACCTACAAGGGGCCCACTGCTGAATTGCAGCAGATCGTTGTTGATGCGCTGGCAGGAAAGAAAGAGCCGCCAGGTTACGACGCCAAGGCCAAGCCCGATGTCGGGCCTGAGATGGAGGCTGCGCCCAAGGATTCCAAGCCAGGCGCTCCGCGTATGGCCATGCAGTGCGTTGGCCGCGGAAGCCTGTTACTCGGAGTGATCGCCTTGCCCTTCCTGATGCCTATCGCGGCACTGCTCCAGCTGCTCTTCCCTGGATTGCTACGCGATCAATGGCGAAGCTACCAGATCGCTATTTCCGTCCTGCTGACCCAGTCTACGGTCATTTTCCTTGGCATGCTGCTGCGTTACTGGTTGGGGCCGGTATGGTGGATGACCGATCAGAACCTCTGGATCGCCACGGTTCTCGTCGCATGGCTCGGGCTTGGGGCGGCAACGATCCGGCGGCTCCGGATGCCCGCCCCCGTGAGCAAACCGGTGCGAGTCGAGTTCATCGCGCTGGGCAGCCTGGTCGTCGCTGGGATCGGCTGGGCCAGCTACCAGTATTTTCGGCTCGGAGAGCAGCCTTTCGCTGATGAGATGGGGGTGGTTGTCATCGCTGCAATTCTGGGGATGATCCACCTTGTCATGCGCTGGGCGAGAGGAGACCGCGTGGAACCTCGCCCGACATTTCTCACCACCGAGATGGTGTTTCTCTTTGGGCTCAGCATTGCGGGTGTGGCACTGGGCGGCTATCTCTTCGGCGGACGGGACGCCAATGTCGAGACCCACGCCCTGACCAGCGACTGGGTCATGGCACGTGGCAATCCAGAGCGTACAGGCAGCCTCGATCCCAAGGACAGCGGTCCAGCCAATCCCCGAGTCCTCTGGACCTTCGATCCAGCCGAGGCGCGAGGCAGATACTCCTTTCACTCCTCCCCCACTGTGGTAGACGGCTTACTCTATGTGGGGGCGCTCAGGCAGGTTTCTGCGTTGCAGGATGGCTACCTCTTCTGCGTCGATGCACAATCGGGCGAAGAGAAGGACCGTGCAAGCTTGCCCACGGGCCGGAGGCTTTGGCGGTTCTCGGCAAACGACACCCTGCGTCCCGTTTTCGCTACCCCTATCGTCGCGGGGGGCCGAGTCTATATCGGAGAAGGCTATCACCAGGATAAAGCTTGCAGACTCTTTTGCCTCGATGCCCGGGATGGCGACCGCCAAATCTGGTCCATGCCCACGACGAGCCACGTCGAATCGAGCCCGTGTGTGGTTGGCAGCCGCGTCTACTTCGGCGCCGGCGACGACGGCCTCCTTTGCGTCGATACCGACCAAGTCGAAGTTGCAGGCAGCACCAAGCAGCCTCGCTTGATCTGGCAAATGCCCGGCTTCCATATCGACGTCTCTCCGCTGGTCGTCGGTGACGTGGTGTACACCGGCTCAACCGTCGGTGACAGGCATCAGGATCTTTACGCCCTTGCCGTCTCCGCAGCCAATGGGCAAATAATCTGGCAGAGACGGAACGAGCTGAGAATTACAGGCTCTCCTGCCCACTCCGACGGTCGAGTATTCTTCGGCCTCGGCAACGGGAAACTCGGCGAAGATGCCGACGTGCCGCAGGGCGGCGTCTGGTGCTTGAATGCCGCCACTGGAAAGGAACTGTGGTTATTCCGCACCGGCAACAGCGTCATGGCGACGCCTGCCCTCATGGAAGGGCGCGTGTTCGCGGCTTGCACCGACAGTTTCTGTTACTGCCTGGATCAAGTGTCAGGAGA
>Ga0073934_10008293_pt1 | contig 13930 bp, 11 predicted proteins | sample LarsenN4metaG_FD_76834 | JGI IMG/M metagenome (GOLD analysis project Ga0073934, IMG submission 76834) | Hot spring sediment bacterial and archeal communities from British Columbia, Canada, to study Microbial Dark Matter (Phase II) - Larsen... ...
AGCCCCTGGGACCTCCGCTCCAGCATCAAGGCTGGGTGACTCACGCCGAGTTCAGTCCCGACGGCCGGCGGGTCGTCACCGCCAGTGGGGACGGGACCGCGCGGGTGTGGGACGCGGCCACGGGGCAGCCCCTGGGCCCGTTGCTCCAACATCAAGAAGGCGTGTTGCATGCCGCGTTCAGTCCCGACGGCCGGCGGGTCGTCACCGCCAGTTCGGACAAGACCGCGCGGGTGTGGGACGCGGTCACGGGGGAGCCCATCGGCCCGCCGCTCCAGCATGAACAGTATGTGAACCATGCCGCGTTCAGTCCCGACGGCCGATGGGTGGTCACCGCCAGAGGGGACGGGACCGCGTGGGTTTGGGCCGCGGCGACTGGGCAGCCCATCGGCCCGCCGCTCCAGCATCAAAACGGAGTGACTCATGCCGCGTTCAGCCCGGACGGCCGGCGGGTCGTCACCGCCAGTTTGGACAAGACCGCGCGCGTGTGGGACGCAACCACGGGGCAGCCGATCAGCCCGCCGCTCCAGCATGAACAGTATGTGAACCATGCCGCGTTCAGTCCCGACGGGCGGCGGGTGGTCACCGCCAGTTGGGACAAGACCACGCGGGTGTGGGACGCGGTCACGGGGGAGCCGATCGGCCCTCCGCTCCAGCATCAACAGTTGGTGAACCATGCCGCGTTCAGTCCCAACGGCCGATGGGTCTTCACCGCCATTGGGGACTGGACCACGCAGGTGTGGGACGCGGCGACGGGACAGCCTCTGGGACCGCCGCTCTGGCATCAAGAAGCCGTGGTTCATGCCGCGTTCAGTCCCGACGGCCGGCGGGTCGTCACTGCCAGTTCGGACAAGACCGCGCGGGTGTGGGACGCGGTCACGGGGGAGCCGATCGGCCCTCCGCTCCAGCATCAAAACGGAGTGACTCATGCCGCGTTCAGCCCCGACGGCCGGCGGGTGGTCACCGCCAGTTGGGACAAGACCGCGCGGGTGTGGGACGCGGCCACGGGCCAACCGATCAGCCCGCCGCTCCAACATCGATACTGTGTGAGCCACGCCGCGTTCAGTAGCGACGGCCGGCGGGTCGTCACCGCGAGTCAGGACCGCACCGCGCGGGTGTGGGACGCGGCCACGGGGCAGCCTCTGGGACCACCGATCCAGCATCAAGACGGGGTGAAGCATGCCGCGTTCAGTCCCGACGGCCGGCGGGTCGTCACCGCCAGTCAGGACCGCACCGCGCGGGTGTGGGACGTTTTCTCTGATGATCGCCCTGCCGAGGACTGGGTCCGCCTCACGCAGTTCTTCGCAGGTGGAATGGACCGCTTCGGCGCGCGCACGTCGATGAGTCCGGAGAAGTTGCAAGCGGAGTGGGAGTATCTCAAGGCCAGGTATCCCCAGGATTTCACCGTGACGCCGGAGCAGGCTCTGCTCTGGCATCGCCGCGAAGCGGAGGCATCGAACAAGGAACAGAACCCCGCGGCGGCGCTGTTCCACACGCTCTATGGCTGCGATCTGAACTGGGCCGTGCCGTGGAGCCTGGGGCGTTGATCTGCGTTCAATGGCGGGCTGACGCCGCGCCGACTTCGATTGCGAGCCGCGGCTTCGCTGGCAACTCAGCGTGCCTGGGCGGCGCGCAGCAGCTTCACGTACTCGCGCATCCAGATCCAGTTGTCGTGCCAGGTGCGGGCGGTCACCAGGTTGCCCGAAACGACGACGGGCTGATCGACGTAGCTGGCGCCGCAGACCTCGGCGTCGAAGCGGCACTTTGCCACGGTGGTCACTTGCCGCCCCTTGATGACGCCCGCCTTCGCCACCACCTCGATGCCGTGGCAGACCGAAGCCACGGGAAGATTGCGTTCGAAGAACCAGCGCGTGAGCCGAAGCAGATCGGGATCGTAGCGGAGGTACTCCGGCGCTCTTCCGCCGGTGATGACCATGCCGAGGAACTCCTCAGGCCGCACGTCGCGGAAAGCGATGTCCGCCGCGAGCCGATAGCCTGGCGATTCGACGGTGATGTCCCAGTCCGGATGGCGATCGTGCTGGACGAGACTGTAGACCCGTTTCTCCGGTCCGGCGACGACAACCTCGTACCCTTCCTCCTCGCGGATGCGGTGCAAGGGGTAGAGCGTATCGAAGACCTCGGCGGCGTCGCCAATGACGAGCAGGACCTTGGGCATGCTTGGCCTCGCGGATAGCGTTTGCGGCTTCATCGCTTCGATCAACCAGGGCGCGCCAAGCCTAGCAGGGCGCACGGCGTTGGGCAAGGCGACGCCGCCTGGACGGCTCCGGTCTTCTTCTCAGCGGCAGCGTCGAGTCGCAGCGAGGGGCTGCGCAGAGTAGACTAGGTCATCATGGAACCACTCTTCGAGAGTTACGACCCCCGCCCGGTGCTCAGCGCCAACGCCGCCGCGGCCGATGCCCAGGCGTCCTGGCCGACTGCATCGTGGGAGGCGCTCGGCCAGTCGGGCGTCCCGCAGTGGTGCTTGCCCACGGTTCATGGCGGGCAGGCGCGGGATCGCGTGCGGCTCCTGCTGGGGTACGAAGCCCTGGCGGGGGCGTGCTTGACCACGGCGTTCATTCTGAGCCAGCGGGAAGCCGGCTGCCGAAGGCTGCGCGACCTGGCGACGCCTGATCTGCAAGCGGAAGTCTTGCCGCGCCTGGCCCGCGGCGAGTGGTTCACGACGGTGGGTCTTTCGCACCTGACCACCTCGCGACAGTACGGGCCTCCAGCCGTGCGCGTCCATGCCGACGGCGAGGGTTTCACCTTCAACGGCGTCACGCCCTGGGTCACGGGCGCGGCGCGGGCCAACGTGCTTGTCTGCGGAGGCACGATGGACGACGGCAAGCAATTGCTCGCAGCGATCTTCCAGGACCAGCAAGGCGTGAAGGTTGGCCCGCCCATGGACCTCATGGCCCTGGCCGGCTCGATGACCGCCGAGGTCCATCTCAACGAGGTGAACGTGCCGCGCCGCCAGGTGCTGGCGGGGCCCAGCGACCGCATCCTGATGCAGGGCAAAAGCGACTCGGGAGGGCTGGAGACGTCGTGCCTTGCCCTGGGCCTGACCGGTGCGGCCACGGCGTACCTGGAGAAGGAGGCCAGGCTTCGTCCCGAACTTCAGGACGCCGCGCGGCTTCTCGAAGGCGCTCGGCAAACGCTCCGCCAGCGCATGCTGGACCTGGCGGAAGGGAGCTTCACCGCGGAGCAAGCCGCCGAGCTGCGCGGGCAGGCGAACGCCCTGGTCTTGCGGGCCACGCAGGCGGCCCTGACGGCCAGCAAGGGGGCAGGCTTCCTCCGCGATCATCCGGCCCAGCGCTGGGCGCGGCAGGCGCTGTTCTTCCTGGTCTGGTCATGCCCCCGGCCAGCAGCCGATGCGACCATGGCCTTTCTCACGCCGACGGAGTGCGAGCTGACGCTCTGAGCCGCTGGGATTTCGCCGACACCAGGTTCCTTGTCGTCGCGCCATGCTTTAAGATGAGCGATGACCCGCGACCCAGGAGAATGCCGCCATGAATCTGCCCCGACTGGTCCGTTTGCGCCAGCACTTTGAACGCCCTCGCATCGAGGATATTCCGCGGGCCGTAGGGGCGGCTCTGGAAACGCTCGATCTGGGCGGAGCGATTCGGCCGGGGCAGACGGTCGCTCTGACGGCTGGGAGCCGCGGCATCGCCAACATCGCCGAGGTGCTCCGCTGCGTGGTCGAGCATCTCAGGGCGCTTGGCGCCAGACCGTTCATCGTGCCGGCGATGGGCAGCCATGGCGGGGGGACGGCCGAGGGACAACGGCAGATTCTAGAAAGCTACGGGATCACGGAAGCGTACGTCGGCGCGCCGATCAAGGCGTCGATGGAAGTCGTGTCGCTGGGGCAGACCTCGGAGGGCTTTCCCGTGATCCTGGACCGCCACGCCAGCGAGGCGGACCACATCGGCGTGGTGGCTCGGGTCAAGCCGCACACCGCCTATCACGGGCCCATCGAAAGCGGCTTGCTCAAGATGCTGATGATCGGCCTGGGCAAGCACGCTGGGGCGATTGAGTATCATCGCATCCTCGTCGAGCAACCGTACGATCTCGTGGTGCGGTCTGTCAGCCGAGCAGTGCGCGAGCGGGCCCCGATCTGCTTCGGCCTGGCCCTGGTCGAGAACGGCTACGACGAAACGGCCCTGATCGAGGGCGTGCCGCCGGCACAGTTTGAACCCCGCGAGGAAGAGCTGCTCGTGAAGGCGCGGCGCTGGCTGGCTCGCCTGCCGTGGTCGCAGGCGGACTTGCTGATCGTGGACGAGATCGGCAAGGACATCAGCGGCTCGGGAATGGACACCAACGTCGTGGGGCGGAAGCGGGCCTTTCGCGGCCAGTCGGCGGAAGGACAGCCGAAGATGCGGCACATCTTCGTGCGCGGCTTGACGGCCCACACGCACGGCAACGCGACGGGCATCGGCCTGGCGGACTTCACGACGAGCCGGGTGGTCAAGGCGATGAACTACCGCGCCACGGTGATCAATTGCCTGACGGCAGGCTATCCGGAAGGGGCGAACATCCCCGTGCACTTTGAGACGGATCGCGAGGTCGTCGAGGCTGCGCTGTCCATCATCGGCACGCGGACGCCGGAACAAGGGCGAGTGATGAGAATCAGGAACACGCTGGCACTGGATGAGCTTCTGGCGTCGGAAGCATGTCTGGCGGAGCCGGTGCAGGAGACGGAGTTCAGCGTCTGCGGTTCGCCGTTCCCGCTCAGTTTTGACGCAACGGGCAATCTACCCGCCTGGTGAACTCACGATGCTGGGGGCTGGGAATTGCGCTGAGGCACGCCGGGGATCGGCGTGGGCGGCTCTGTCTTGCGGTAGCCCAGCGCTCGGATGACCTCGAGCACCTCGCTCCAGGTAGGGAACGGACGCTGGTTATAGCGCTTGTAGTCGTCCATTGCGCGCATGAACTCGATCTCGTCGCCGGTGTAGTCGCGTTCGCATGTAGTGGGATCGACCTGGCGGCGCCGCTCACCCACTCGGCGGTCCGAGCCGCTGCGGCGTTCGAGGGCGACAGGGATCTTCTTCTGGCGGCGGTCTCCCTGGCGGCGGTCGTTCACTGCCCGGCGATCGAAAGGCATCGGATCGGGAGGCGGCGTCTGATCGTTGCTCATGCAGAAACTCTCTCGCCCCATGGGCACATAGGAAAACCCTACTTCTGCTGCCGCACTTCCACCGACTGCGCCGGCGAACTCCAGTATATTCATGAAGGCAAGGGCCACCAATGCTCGCGTCGCCGGCCGCTCGCCTACTTGGCTTCGTCCTTCTTCAGCTTCTTTTCGCGCTCCGGCGGATGCGGATTGAGGATCAAGCGTTTCACGGCGAACCGGCCTGCCACGAAGCCGATCACCCCGGCGAACACAGAGCCGTAGATGACTACCATGCGATAAAAACTGGAGCCTTGCTGATCTTCCGGCGGAAAAATCAGCATGAGAATAGCGTAGATGATGGCTCCCAAGGCGCTGAGCGCGACGAGGGCGCACAGGATGCCGGGCAACAGCCAGAGAATGTAGTCGCCGGTCGTGACCGGTTCGAGGACCTTCTCCTGCAAGCGCTCACGAGTCCGGAGATTGTAGCCGCACTTGAGGCAAAGGATGTCCTCGGCATCCTCAAGCTCCCAGGCGCAGAACGGGCAGCGAGGCTTGTCGCTTTCCTCGGTGACGCCGTAGGCATGAACTTCGCCCCACTCCTCGTCGTCGCCGCCTTTTGGCTTGCCCTTGGCTTTCGGATCGGCCTTGGCTGGCTGCTGCTTGCCCTTGTCCTGCCCTGGCCTGGGCTTGCCCGCGGCGCTCGGCTCGGCGGGGAAAATCTCGCCGCAGCCCTTGCACTTGATCTTCTTGCCCTTGACCGAGTCCGGGGCCTGGACAGTCTTGCTACACTTGGGGCAGGAGATGGAGATGGTGGCTGCCATGATGCTGTCACCGTACAAAACTAATCTGGAACCTGGCGAACTGAACGTGGTCTGAGCCAAGCGAATCGGTCACCTGGACGCACAAGTGCCAGTTTACCTGAAGATTCGAGGCGGTTACAAGGAAGAAGCGCGCATGGCACAGCGGACGCTCGTCAGCCTGGCCACCTATAACGAGCGAGACAATCTTGCGCCGCTGGTGGCCGAGATTCAACAGCAGCTTCCGCACGCCGACATCCTGATTATCGACGACAATTCTCCCGACGGCACGGGCCGCCTGGCGGATGAACTGGCTGCCGTCGACCCGCGCGTGCATGTGCTGCACCGCCCTGGCAAGCTCGGCCTCGGAACGGCGACCGTGGCCGCCATGCGCTACGCCATCGAGAGCGACTACGACTTTCTCATCAACATGGACGCGGACTTCAGCCATCACCCGCGCTACCTTCCTGCCTTGCAGGCCGGCATGGAGCGATACGACGTGATGATCGGCTCGCGCTACGTCCCCGGCGGGGGCGTCAAGGACTGGCCCTGGAAACGGGAGCTCATGAGCCGCGGCGTCAACGGACTGTCGCGATTCCTCTTCCGCCTGCCGCCGCGCGACACCAGCGGGGCCTTTCGCTGCTACCGCGTAGCCAAGCTCAAGGCTATCCCGCTGGACCGCATCTGGTCGCGCGGCTACTCCTTCCAGGAGGAGATCCTCTACCGTTGCCGCCGAGTCGGCTGCCGCTTCGGCGAGACGCCGATTGTCTTCGAGGATCGCCGCGCGGGAGCATCCAAGGTGAACGTCAAGGAAGCCGTGCGCTCTCTGTCGATCCTGTTCATTCTCGGTTCCGCCTCGCTGCTCGGCCTGGAAGAGTAGCCCAAGGAATCTGGTGAGCGTCCCTTGAAACCGCAGAGTCATCGCGGCGCCAGCGGCCTGCTGGTTCTGAACAAGCCCCAGGGCATCACCTCGCGGCGTGCGCTGGACGAGGCCCAGCGTTGGTTCCCCGGGGTGCGCCTCGGCCACGCCGGCACGCTCGATCCGCTGGCGACGGGGGTGCTCGTCGTTTGCCTGGGGCAGGCGACGCGCTTCGTCGAGTACGTTCAACGAATGCCCAAGAGTTACAAGGCGACCTTCCGCCTGGGCGCCTTCAGCACGACCGACGACGCCGACGGTGAAATCGAGCCCATCGCCAATCCCCGGAGGCCGAGCGCCTTCGAGATGGACTCCGCGCTGGCCGGGTTCATCGGGGAGATCGAGCAGGTCCCGCCGACGTTCTCGGCAGCGCACGTCGAAGGTCGAAGAGCCCACAAGCTCGCCCGTCGAGGAGAGCAAGTCGAGCTGCAACCGCGGCGCGTTCGGATCGATAACATCGAGGTGCTTCGCTACCAGTACCCCGAACTCGAAGTGATCATCGACTGCGGCAAGGGCACCTACATTCGTTCCATCGCTCGCGACCTGGGACGGCGGCTCGGTTGCGGCGGTTACGTCGGCAAACTGGAGCGGCTCCGCATCGGTCCGTTTCGCATCGAGGACGCCGTGCCTTTGACCGCCGACGCCGAGGATGCGCAGGCTCGAGTGTTGCCGGCCTGGGCAGCGCTCGCGGAAATGCCCCGAGTGATCCTCAACGCGGAGCAGGCGCGCCGACTTCGGCTCGGCCAGCGTCTGCCCTGGCCTGGACCCGTGGAGACCAGCGAGCGAGAAGTCCTGGCGGTGGACGAACTTGGCCGAATCGTGGCGATTGCCGGCTGGTCGGAACGGACCCAGGTCCTCGCTCCGCACAAGGTGCTCGTGGAAGAAGACGGCTGATTCGTTCCTGCGTCACTCTGCACATTGCCGCATGTACTCGATGCTCTTGCGGGCAATCGTTTCCGGATCGGGCGTGTAATCGAAGACCTCGACCGAGACCCAGCCGGTGTAGCCGATGTCTCGCAGGGCCTGGAAGATGGGCGTGAAGTCGGTCGAACCGAAGCCGGGGCCCCGCTTGTTCGGGTCATTGGCGTGAAAGTGCTTCATCCGTTTACCGTACTTGCGGATGGTCTCCGGCGTGGAGAGCGGCTCCGCGGCCATCGCTTTCACGTCCAGGTGCAGCACGCAGCAGGGGTGGCCGACCATGTCGATCAACTCGATCCCCTCAGCAGCGTTCAGGATGAAATCGGCTTCTGGGGGTGCCAATGGTTCTACGCAGAGATAAACGCCGCAATCGGCAATGGCGGGCAGGCATTGGCGGAGCGTAGCGGCAGCGAAGTGCAGCGCCTGCTCGCGGGAAACGCCGACGGGAATGCGCCGCTGGGCAGGCGAGCCAAGAACCAGGAGATTCCCGCCCAGGTCATGACAGGCCCGTGCCAGCTCGATGAGATAATTCGCAGTCTCCCGCCGCACATTCGGGTCGGCTGAGTTCAGGTGCAAGCCCGTCGTCTTCGCCAGGAGCCAGTGCAGTCCGATGATCTGGATGCCGTGCGCTTCCGCTTGCCGACGCAGGGTCTGCCTCTGCGCGGGTGGGACGTCCGTGATCCGCGGGGCCAGCGTGAACGGGGCCAGTTCGAGGCCCGTGTAGCCCAGTTCGGCCACGAACCGGCAAATGCGTTCGTGGTCCCAGCCCTCGAAGGTCTCGTTGCAAATGGCGTAACGCATGGCTCACTTCTTGACCCGCTTGTAGATGATGAAGACCTGGCCGGTCTCTGGCCTGGTGGTGAAGGCCTTGGGCCTCTCCCCACCTGGGTTCCCGTAGCAAATCGCTCGCTCGTCTCCCTGAAGCTGGTAGATGCCCAGGAGCGTCTTGCCGGCATTTGGTCCGAAGCTTGGACTGATGTCGATCCACCGCGGCGACTTGCTCGTATCCAGCTTGTAGGTTCCCGCGTCCAGCACCTGCTCGCCGTCCTTGACCGTGTAGCGGTTCCCCTGGATGATGACGCGGCGGTTCTTCAAGTCGCCCTTGTCCATCGCCTTGCCATCTTTCTCGATCGATTCGATGGTCCAGGTGCCCTGCATGTTCTGCAGGTCCTTGCGCGGATCGTCAGCGGCCAGGGAAGCCGCGGCCAGGAGGAGCAAGCAGCAGCGTGCGGACATGGTACACCCCCGCCATCACAGTGGCACTTCGTAGTCTCTGCTCAATTATGATCGCTGGCCAGGTGAAAGTGGAGACGTCTCCTCGGTTTCCAGGGGATGAACTGCTTGGAGTGTGCTACCATCATCGCCGATCAGAACGTGGTTTAGATTCATTCTGGATGCGCGTCATGCGAACTCGCTTCATACCGATGGTTGTAACCCTTGTTCTCGCCCCGTCGTGCTTCTTCGAGGCGCGCGCCGAGCCGACAGTGCCTCCGGCGAGGCAGTACGCAGAGCTGGCTCGGCTGCTCGAAACCGTGATCGAGCAGGAGATGAAGTCCAAGGGGCTGCCCGCGGCGTCGATCGTCCTGGTGGACGATCAGCAGATCGTGTGGGCGCGCGGCTTCGGATTCGTCGATGCGAAGCACACCCGCCCCGCCACGGCCGAGACCGTCTATCGCGTCGGTTCGGTTTCCAAGCTGTTCACCGACATCGGGGTGATGCAACTCGCCGAGCAAGGGAAACTTGACCTGGATGCGCCGGTGGAGAAGTACGTGCCGACCTTCAAGCCGCACAATGCGTCCGGCAAGGCGATCACGCTCCGGCAGTTGATGACGCATCGCTCGGGCCTGATTCGGGAGCCGCCCGTCGGGAACTACTTCGACGACTCCACGCCCACGCTGGCCGATACGGTGCGCAGCCTGAACGGCATTCCGCTCACGTATCCGCCGGAGACGCGGATCAAGTACTCCAATGCAGGGATTGCCGTGGTCGGCTACACGCTGGAAGTGACTCAGGGCGAGCCATTCGTCAGGTATCTTCAGCGAGCGGTACTGGACAGGTTTGGCTTGAAGAAAAGCGCCTTCGAGCCGACTGCCTCCGTGCGGCCCGACCTCGCCGAGGCGGTCATGTGGACCTACCACGGCAGGGAATTTCCTGCGCCGACTTTCGAGCTGGGCATGGCTCCCGCTGGGAGCATGTACTCCACTGTGCTCGATCTGGGCCAGTTTCTCAGCGTGTTCTTCAACGGCGGAACAGGCCCCAGCGGCCAGGTGTTGCGGCCGGAGAGCATAGCGCAAATGCTGACGCCGCAGTTTCCCGGACCGGACGGCAAGAGCGACTTCGGGATCGGCTTCCGGCTGAGTGAGCTGGAAGGGAAGCGGCGAGCGGGACACGGCGGCGCGGTCTACGGCTTCGCCACGGAGCTGGCTTTCCTTCCCGAGGAGAAGCTGGGCGTTTGCGTGGTTTGCTCGAAGGACGTCGCCAACGCCGTGATGGAACGCCTCGCCGACCTGGCCCTGCGCGGCATGCTGGCCGTGCGGGCCGGCAAGCCGCTGCCTGTCTACGAGGAGACAACCCCGCTCAAACCGGAAGTCGCTCGCCGGTTGGCGGGTCGGTACGTGTCGAATGGAGAGGTGCTGCACCTGGAGGAGTTTCAAGGGCGGCTGTACCTCTGGCCGGCTCGCGGCGGCTATCGCTACGAGCTGCGCGCCGGCGGAGACGCCCTCGTCACCGACGGCACGACGGGCCATGGCTTGCGGGTCGAGCCGGTTGACGAGGGGTTGCGGATTGGCCAGCGAGTCTGGAAACGCGCCGCCGATTCGCTGCCGCCGGCGGCCAAGGAGTCCTATCTCGGGCTGCTCGGCGAGTACGGCTGGGACCACAACGTCCTGTTCATCCTCGAAAAGGAAGGCAAGCTCTACGCCCTGATCGAGTGGGTTTTCCTCTACCCGCTCACGGAGGAGTCGCCGGACGTCTTCCGCTTTCCTGATCACGGGCTGTACCACGGCGAGAAGCTGGTCTTCACTCGGGATGCCGGCGGCAAGGCGACGCAGGTCGTAGCGGCGAGCGTGCTGTTCAAGCGACGTCCGCTTCCTGGAGAAACGAGCCGGACGTTCCGGATCACGCCGCGGAGGCCGATCGAGGAGCTGCGGCGTGAGGCGTTGGCCTCGGAGCCTCCCCAGCAGCGCGGCGAGTTTGCCAGGAGCGACCTGGTTGATCTGAGTCAGCTTGATCCCGATTTCAAGTTCGACATCCGCTACGCTTCGGACAACAACTTCCTGGGCACGAAGCTGTACCAGAAGCCGCGAGCGCTCTTGCAAAGGCCAGCCGCGGAGGCGCTAACGCGCGTCCAGCGAACTCTGGCCAGGCAGGGCTACGGATTGCTGATCCACGACGGCTATCGGCCCTGGTACGTCACCAGGATCTTCTGGGAAGCGACGCCGGACGCCCAGCGAGTGTTCGTTGCCGACCCGTCGCAGGGATCGCGGCACAACCGCGGCTGCGCGGTGGACCTCACGCTCTATGACCGAACGACGGGCCAGCCGGTCGAGATGGTCGGCCTCTACGACGAGATGTCCGACCGTTCGTATCCGCTTTACGTCGGCGGCACTTCGCGGCAGCGTTGGCATCGCGATCTGCTACGTCGGGCCATGGAGGCCGAGGACTTCTCCGTCTACGAGGCGGAGTGGTGGCACTTCGACTACAAGGACTGGCGCAAGTACGCCATCCAGAACACGAGCTTCGACTAGGCGGTCCCCAATCAGACCAGCCCCCACCAGCGGCGGAGGAACCACTCCGTGCTGATGCAGCCGGCGAAAAGCAGGAACAGCACGGTCTGGAGCCACGGATTGGGCTGCTTCCAATCAGGCAGCCGAGTGATCTTCACGGACTCCGTGGACTGGGCCGGGTCGATCTCGTCCAGCAAGCTGCGCAGTCCGCCATGCGGGCGATAGGTGCCTCCCGTGGTGCGGGCGAGTTGCTCGAGCAGGCTGTGGTTGGCCGTGCGGTTCAATAGCTCGCTGTCGTCGCGGTAAGCCATGAATCGGGTCTTGACGAGGCCGAGGTCCACTCCTTGATGGCGTGCGGCCACTTCGACCTCGTACTCGCCTGGCTCGTCGGTCTTCCAGTAGATGCCGCGGAACTTGCCATCGGTTCCCTCGGGGGCGACGGTGACCGAATCAGGAGCGGCGTCCTCGGCTTGCCCTGGACGGCGGACCCGCACAGTGAACTCGGCGTCCTTGAGCACCTTCTGGGCGTCGCGGCCGCCGCCTGGGTTGACCTCGCGAGCCTGCACGGTGATGCCCTGTTCCTTCCCCGCGGCTAGCCGGCGATGATCCAGCTCGACGCGCAGCGCCTTGCCGGCTTCTTCCTGGCGGGCCAGCCAGAGGATGAGCTGACGCCAGAAGCGCAGGTGGGCCTCGGTGCTTTCCGACATCGCCCCTGGGCGGTCCTGGTCGCGCGGATCGTGAGGCGGACCGGCGCGCACCCAGCGCCAGGTGGTGTCCACGGCGAGCGCGGCGGTGCGGCCCTTGCCGTACTCCTGCACGGCCAGCAAGAGATCGCCTTCCGCCGACCGCGCCAGCTCATTCGCGCCGGCCTTCCGCGTGCCGAGCTTGCTGCCGCCGTCGAGGGGGCGAAGCCGTTCCCACCATTCGCGATTCTTCGCGGGGTCGCTGTCGAGCCGAAGCGAGAAGTGCCGGAGCCCAGCTTCGGTGGGGACGAACTTGATCTCGCGTTGCTGCCCGCCCGGTCCTTCGAGCTGGCCGCGAGTGTCGAGCTCGACAGGCAGCAGCGTCTCGATGGCCGTGCCCTGCCAGCTTCCCGTGCCTCTGCCGTCGCGGCCGTTGGCGAAGTTCTCGTGCCCGCCGATCATCACCAAGCCCGCGCCGGCGTTGACCTGTTCCTTGATCCTCTCCAGGATAGCCTTGCCCTCCGGCGTTTCTGGGGCGAAACGGGACGCGGGGATGTCGCCGAGGATGTAGACGTCGTAAGGCCGTTCGCCGGATTGCAGGGAACGGAGCAAGTCGCGCCTCCAGGCGTCGGCGGCCACGCCGGAGTCCTCGCCCAGGTAAGCGGAGTACAGGCTGATGCGTTCGTCCCCCTTCAGGGCCCGCCGCAGGAACTTGGGCTCCCAGGCGCGGTCCTTGTCGAGATAGAGCACGCTCAGGCCTTCCTTGACGAGGGTGACGTAAGTGGCGACCTCGTTGTTGGTCTCGGTCAGTTCGCCCAGTTGCGGCTTGACCCACAGGGAGACCTTCACATCGCCGGGCTGATCGGGCAGCTTGGCGGCGGGAAGCTCCAGCGGAATGGCCTGCACGGCGCTGGTGGGCCGAACCACCATGCGGACCGGCTGGCCGGGGTTGTCCGCCTGATCGACCGGCTTGCCGTCCAGGCGCAGCCAGACTTCGATGTCCTGGCCGACGTAGCGCTGGGCCTGGATCGCCCCGCGGACGATCATGCGGTCCTTCACGCGGGCGGTTTGCGGCGCCTCGATGTTCATGGCGATGAGGTCGGGCTGAAGCTCGCTGCCGCCCGGCGAGCCCAGGGCAATCGCGTGCACGGGGCAGGGCGCGCGGGCCAGCCGAGCGATCACGTTCTCAAGCTGCGGCTTGCCGACGTTGTCGCGTCCGTCGCTGTAGAGCACGATGCCGAGAAGCTGGCCGGCGCGATCGCGGTCCAGCGGCTTGTGATGCTCGAACGCTTCGTCGAGGGCCTTGAGCAGGGCCGTGCGTTCCCCTTCGGGTTCCCTGTCCCAGGTCAGTTCACGGAGCTGACTGTCAAACCTGTAAGGAATGACGCGGAGGTGCTGCTCTTCTTCGAGCCGCTGGAGCGCCTCCGCCGCGCTCTTCCAGTCGATCTGGGCTGCTTTCCAGCGGCTGACGCTGGGATCTTCGTCCTTGACGAGCATGCTCTTGCTGGAATCGACGAGGACGATGAGCGTGCCAGGGTTGCGGGTGACTTCGCGGAGGTCCCAGGCAGGGCGCAAGAGCACCAGGCAGGCGATCGCCAGGGCCGCGAGCCGAACGAGCAAGAGGACGGCCACGCGGCCGCGGCCGGCGTGGGGCACGCCGCGGTAGGTCCAGATGGTCAACCCCGCCACCAGCGCGGCAGCCGAGGTGATGGCCACCAGCGGCCAGAGAGGATCAACATTGGGAAGATAATCCGTCATGGCCTATCCACAAGTGCTGTGCATCCGAA
>Ga0073934_10008294_pt1 | contig 13928 bp, 15 predicted proteins | sample LarsenN4metaG_FD_76834 | JGI IMG/M metagenome (GOLD analysis project Ga0073934, IMG submission 76834) | Hot spring sediment bacterial and archeal communities from British Columbia, Canada, to study Microbial Dark Matter (Phase II) - Larsen... ...
ACGCCGTCGTGCCACGGCTTTGCGGGCTGAACCAGCGGCGTGGCGGCCGGATAGACCCACCGCCGCCGTCCGTCCGAGTCCTCGCGCTCGACGCCCGGCAGCCACACGCCGTGGCTCCAGACCATCAGCTTGCCTACCGGCTCGTCTCGGTCCGCCCAGGCCAGACGAGCCACCGCAACCCCCTGCTGCCGCGGATCCCGGCCGTACTGCGAAAAGTACAGATACAGATCGCGGTTCCTTCGGTCGACCAGCGCGCTCAGGTCGCCGACGCCGCCGACGAAGTACGTGTTGGTCGTGTTGCACGCCATCGTTTCCGGCGGCAGGTCGAGGATGATGCCCAGGTCGGTCCACGTGGCGCCGCGATCGGTGGAGCGCGCCGCCCCGATCCGGGCGTACGGCTTGGTGCCGCCGCACACGGGACTCGGGTTTTCGTTGTGATAGAAGCCGTACCAGGCGCCGCTCACATCGCGGACCACGGCTTCCATCCAGACGCCGCCTCCGGGCCATGGCTCGATGGAGATCGGCGTTGGCGCGCCGAGCAGCGTGAAGTACTGTCCCGATGCGCGGGACGGACTGCCATCCGCCGATGTCAGGACGTGCACCTCGAAGCGGCCGTGGCTGCGATCCCAGAGGACCGGGCTGTTGCTGTCCACGCGGCCGGGAAGCACCGACGCCTCGACCGGACGCAGCGTCACCGACTGGGCTGCCGCCGTTCCCGCCCACGCGATCGCGAACACCGCCGCGCCTGTCACCGCGCTGCGCATCATTCGAACCTCAACGCTTCGATCGGGTCGAGCGACGCGGCCTTCCGCGCCGGATAGAGCCCGAAAAAAATCCCGATAGCGGCGGCGCACCCGAACGAGAGTGCCACGGCGCCCGCCGTCACGACGGTGGACCACTGCATGAGACGGCTGACCGCCCACGAGGCGCCGAAGCCGAGCGCCACGCCAATCGCACCGCCGGCGAGCGACAGCACCGTCGCCTCGACCAGGAACTGGAGCAGCACGTCCGAATCGCGCGCGCCGACCGAGAGCCGGAGCCCAATCTCGCGCGTCCGCTCGGTAACCGAGACCAGCATGATGTTCATGATGCCGATGCCGCCGACGAGCAGCGACACGGCGGCGATGCTGGCCAGCAGGTAGGTCATCGTGGTGGTCGTCGACGTCAGCATCGTGGCGAACTCCTCCATCGTCCGTACCGAGAAATCGTCCTCTTCTCCCGGCTGAATCCGGTGCCGCTCGCGGAGCAGCGCGGCGATCTGCTGCGTGATCCCGGCCAGCGGCACGCCGTCGGCGGCGGAAATCGTGATCGCGCTGATGTGCTCCACGCCCTGCAGCTTCTTCTGCACGGTCGTGTACGGAACGATGACCGTGTCGTCCTGATCCTGACCTGGCATGGAGGACTGGCCTTTGCTCGTCAGCACGCCCAGCACGCGGAACGGCTGGTTCCTGATCCGGATGGTCCCGCCGGTCGGATCGGACCCCGGACCGAAGAGCTGATCCCGCGCCACGGAGCCGAGCACCGCGACCCTGGAGGCGCGCTCGACGTCCTGGCGCGTGAAGAAGCTGCCGTACTGCATCGGCCAGGATCGAATCGCCACGATCTCCTCGCCGGCGCCCTGCACCTGCGTGTTCCAGTTGGCGGAAGGCGCCAGCACCTGGGTGCGGCTGTTGAGGCCCGGCGACAGGTAGCGGATGCCGGGCACGGAGCGCCGGATTGCCTCCGCGTCTGCCGGCCGGAGCGTCGTCGTGGCCCCCTGGCCGCCCCGGACCGGGCCGACTCCCGCGCCGGCGTTGACGACAATCACGTTGGACCCGGCGCTTCTGATCTGATTTTCGATCGAGGTGCGCGCACCGGTGCCGATCGCGATCATCACGATCACAGCCGCGACCCCGATGATCAACCCGAGCGCCGTCAGGGCGGTGCGCATCGCGTTCCGCCTGAGCGCCTGCACGGCAGTCTGCAGCGTTACCAGCAGGGACATTACGCCACCTCGGCTTCCGCCGATTCCGCGTCGTACCGGGCGAGATCGTCGGCGGCGCATCGCCGCGCCGCAACGGGCCGGTCGCTCTTCACGCGGCCGTCGCGGAACGCGACGATGCGTGTGGCGTACTCGGCGATGTCGTGCTCGTGCGTGACGAGCACGATCGTCAGCCCCCGCGCGTTGAGCGCCTGGAAGATGCCCATCACTTCGATGCTCGTCCTCGTGTCCAGATTTCCCGTCGGCTCGTCCGCCAGCAGCAGCGACGGCGAATTGACGAGGGCGCGCGCGATCGCGACGCGCTGCTGCTGCCCGCCCGACAGCTGATTGGGGCGATGATCGAGGCGGTCGCCGAGACCGACAGCGTCGAGCGCGGCTCGTGCACGACGCCGCCGTTCCTGCGCGGACACCGCCGGGCCGTACAGCATCGGCAGTTCGACCTGCTCGACCGCCGAGGTCCGCTGAAGGAGGTTGAACCCCTGGAAGACGAACCCGATCTCGCGGTTGCGGATCCGCGCGAGCTCGCGCGTGTCGAGTCCGCGGACGTCGCGCCCCTTCAGAAAGTATGTGCCGCCGGTGGGGCGGTCCAGACAGCCCACCAGGTGCATGAAGGTCGACTTGCCCGATCCGGACGGCCCGGTCAACGCGATGAACTCCCCTGGAAACACGTCCAGCGAGACGCCGCGCAGCGCGCGAACGTCCACGTCGCCCACGCGGTAGGTCCGGGTCAGCTCGCGCACCGAGACGAGCGGCGGCGCGGTCACCGTGCGCCCCCCGGGCTCGCCGCCGTGGAGCGGAACCGCGGCCGCTGGGGAAGGAGCGGCGATCCGGACCGGCCCCCCGACGGCGCCGCCGGCGCCCCGGTTCCGGTCACCACCGTGATGCCTTCCTGCAGATTCCCTCCAGCCACCGCCGTGATCGTTCCGTCCGTGATGCCAGGCTCCACGGTCACTCGCCGGAGCCGTCCGTCCGTGAGGGTCCAGACGACGGCGCCTGGAGGACGCTGCCGCAGCCGTGGATCGGACGCGGCGGCTGTCCCGGAGGGGAACGAACCCGCCCGGTCGGGCGCCGGCTCTCCGAGCGCGGCGAACATCTCGGCGGTTGGCCGGAACCGCAACGCGGCGTTCGGCACGCGCAGGACGTTGTCGGCGCGCGCGATCTCGATCGTGACGTTCGCGGTCATGCCCGGCTTCAGCTTCAGCTCCGGGTTCGGCACGTCGATCACCGTGACGTAGCTCACGACGTTCTGCTCGATCACCGGCTCGAGCCGCACCTGGCGCACGACGCCGGAAAAGGTCTCGTCCGGGTACGCATCGACGCTGAACCGGACGCGCTGTCCGGGCACGATGCGTCCGATGTCGGACTCGTCCACACTGGCATTGACCTGCATCTGCCTCAGGTCCTGCGCGATCACGAACAGCGTCGGCGCCGACATGCTCGCGGCAACCGTCTGGCCGACGTCGACGCTCCGCGAAATCACGATTCCATCAATCGGCGCCCGGATCGTAGTGTGCCCGAGATTGACCTCGTTGTTCCGCAGCGCGGCGCGCCCCTGGACGAGCTGCGCCTCCGCGGCTTTCAATGCCGCCAGTGCCTGGCGCGCGTTCGCCTGCGCCGTCTCGAGGTCTGCCGCCGGAATCAGCGCCCGGGCGCTCAGCTCCTGCGCGCGGCGCAGCTTCATCTGCGTGTCCTCGACCTGCACGCGAGCCGACTCGACGTCGGCGCCAAGCCGCTGCAGCGTGGCGCGCGTCTGTTCGACCTGCGTCTCGAACAGCGAGGGCTCGAGCTGGGCGATCACCTGCCCTTTGCGGACTCGCGTGTTGTAGTCGGCGTAGAGCGCCTTGATCGTGCCCGACACCTGCGTGCCCACATCGACCGTCGTCACGGCCTGCAGCTTCCCCGTCGCCTCGACGCTGTCGATGACCGCGCCTCTCGAGACCGTCACCGTCGAGAGCGCCGGCTCCGAATCGGCCGCCCCGCGGCGGAAGTACGCCGCCGCGCTGACGCCGACAACGGCGATGACCGCGACCACCACCAACAACCGCCTTCGCATGATCGTCCTTGTGTGAGCTCTCCCGCTCGCGTTCCACCCGTCTCCATTGGACGGCGCCGGGGTGGCGCTCCCATGGCAGGCCTGTGACATTTCGGTGGCAGGCGCCGCCACGATTTCGTCATCGACGGGTCACCGCCGCGCCACAGCCGCACGACGAAAATAGAGGACGGAGAGGGGGCCGCCCTGGAGTACCGAATGGAGAGCGGAGCTACACTTGAGTCGGTATCTCACATGGAAGCGCCTGCCGAGCCGCGTCCCACCGTGCTCGTGGTGGAGGACGAGGCGAACATCCGCGAGCTGATTTGCCTGCACCTCGGCCTCGAACAGCTCGACTGCATTCAGGCGGCGGACGGCACGGAAGGGCTGAGACTGGCGCGCGAACGTCCGTTCGACGCGGTCATTCTCGATCTCATGCTGCCCGGCCTCGACGGCGTCACCGTCTGCAAAGCGATTCGACGCGACTCGCTCAATTCAGGCGTTCCCATCCTGATGCTCACCGCGCGCCGTGAAGAAGCCGACAAGGTGCTCGGGCTGGAGAGCGGGGCCGACGATTACCTGACCAAGCCGTTCGGCGTGCGCGAGCTGGTCGCGCGCGTCCGCGCGCTGCTCCGCCGGCGGCCGCTCGCGATCGCGAGCGGACCGGACCAGGCGCCCGTGACTTACCGCAACATCGAGGTCGACCCCGCGCGTCGGCGCGTGCGGGTCGACGGCCGGAACGTGGAGCTGACGGGCCACGAGTTCGCGCTGCTGTACGTGCTGCTGTCCAATCCGGGGATCGTCTTCACGCGCGAGGCGCTTCTGAACCGGGTCTGGAAAGGTGACACGTTCGTGACCGTTCGCAGCGTGGACACCCTCGTCAAGCGCGTTCGCAAGAAGATCGAGAAGGACCCGGCCAATCCGACGGTGATCCTCACGGTCTGGGGCGCCGGCTACAAGGCGGCCGATGTCTAGCGCCTCCCGCGGGCCGGCGGCCGCACCGGCCGATCCCGCACCCGGCACGCGCGTCTGGTATCGAAGCCTCTACTGGCGCATCGCGCTGGGGCTCATTGCCTTCCTGGCCCTGGCGCTCGCCGCGCAGGGGCTGCTGTTCATCTGGATGACGGATCGGATTGCGGGATCGATGCCGGCGCGCTCGCCGCGCCAGCTCGCCTTCCTGGTCGCGTCGGACGTAGCGTCGGCGCTCGAGCGTGACCGTTCGCTCGACCTCCAGACGCACGTGCGGGACCAGTACGGCCGCGTCTTCCAGCCGGTCGTGGTACTGATGCGCGACGGGCGCGCCGTGGCGAACAGAGACGAAGCGCTCACCACGGCGATGGAAGCCACGCTCCGGGAGGAGCTGCGGCTTCGCGTCCGCCGGTTCGAACGCCGGGCGGAGTCCCCGCGTGCGCAGCCCGCGCCGCGGCTCCGGCCCGGCGATGCGCCCCGCCGCCAGCGTCCGCGCGTGGAGTTCGCGCCGATTCTGGTCGAGGGTCTCCTGGAAGGCGTTGTCGCGGTGCCCGTCGGGCGTCCGCCGTTCTGGGTGCTCGTGCGCGAGCTGGGCCCCACCATGGCGCTCGTGGGCGGGCTGGTGCTCGTCGCCGGCGGAACGGTCGTCGCGTTCGTGGTCTTCGGCCCGGCCCGCCGCCGGCTCCGCGAGGTCCAGCACGCCACCGAGCGGCTGGGACGCGGCGATCTCACCGCGCGCGCCCCTGCCGGCGGGGGCGACGAAGTATCGGAGGTGGCGCGCGCCTTCAACCGCATGGCCGACGAGCTCGCCGCCCGGGCGGCTGCGCTCGAGGCGTCAGACCGGGCGCGGCGCCAGCTCCTGGCGGACGTCTCGCACGAGCTGATGACGCCGCTCACCGCGATGCGGGGCTACATCGAGACGCTGACGATGGAGGGGCTGCCCCTCGATGCAGCGACGCGCGAACGCTATCTTCATATTGTCGATGACGAGACACGGCGGCTCGAACGCCTGATCGGCGATCTCCTCGACCTGGCGCGGCTCGAAGGAGGCGGAACGGCGTTCAGCCGCGAGCGTGTGGACGTGCACGCGCTCTTCGAACGGGTCGCAAGCCGCCACGAGCGCGAGATCCGGGCGCACGGGATCACGCTCGTCCGGGAGATTCATGCGGGCGCGGAGACGGTGCCGGGAGATCCCGATCGACTCGAGCAGGTGTTGCAGAACCTGGCGGCGAATGCGCTTCGTCATACGCCCGACCACGGGCGGATCACGCTGAGCGCGTCTCGGACGGGGGATCGGGTCACGCTGGCGGTCCGGGACACCGGACCCGGCATTCCGCCGGAGCATCTGCCGCTCATCTTCGACCGGTTCTACAAGGCCGACGCGTCACGCCGGGCGGCGGCGGGAAGCGGGCTCGGGCTGTCGATCGCCAGGGCGATCGTCGAGCGTCACGGGGGCGTCATCGAGGCCCGTAACGATGGCGGCGCCGTGTTCGAGGTCACGCTGCCTGCCGAGTGACGCGGGCGTGCCGTGCCTCGTCCCATACCGCGCGATCCCGACGTGACGGCGCGAGCCCCGGGTGCGGCGGCGCTACACGAAGAAGTCGGCCATCAGGTCCTCTTCAGCCACGCCCTCGTGGCGGTAGGCGGAGAAGTCGGTGACGCCCGCCTCCCGCAGCACGTCGTCATCGATGAAGAAGTTGCCGGTGCATGAGCGCGCGTCGCGGGTGAGGATCGCATGCGCGGCATCCGCCATGATCTCGGGCTTGCGGCAGCGCCGCAGCATGGCGGGGCCCGCGATGTAGGCGATCGCGGCGGTGTCGATGCCGGTCCGCGGCCACAAGGCGTTGAAGGCAATCCCGCGGCCGCGGAACTCCTCGGCCATCCCGAGCACGCAGAGGCTCATGCCGTACTTCGCCATCGTGTAGGCGACGTGCGGCGCGAACCAGCGGGCGTCGAGATTGAGCGGGGGCGCGATGTTCAGCACGTGCGGATTGTTCGATCGCATCAGGTGCGGGATGCACTTCTGCGCACACAGGAAGGCCCCGCGCGTGTTCACCTGGTGCATCAGGTCGAACCGCTTCATCGGGGTGTCCAGCGTTCCCGTGAGCGCAATCGCCGAGGCGTTGTTGACGAGGATGTCGATCCCCCCGAAAACGTCGACCGCCTGCTGCACGGCGCGCTCCACGTCGGCTTCGTCGCGCACGTCGGTGGCGACCGCCAGCGCCCGGCCGCCGGTCGATTCGATCTCCCGGGCGGCCGTGTATATCGTGCCGGGGAGCTTGGGGTGCGGCGCGGCCGTCTTGGCGGCAATGACGACGTTGGCGCCATCGCGGGCGGCCCGCAGCGCGATGGCCTTGCCGATGCCGCGGCTCGCGCCGGTAATGAAGAGCGTCCTGCCATGAAGCGTGTGCATCGTGTCCTGCTGCTGCGAATGCGCGCGCCGGTTCGCCATGGCGCCGTGGTACGCTCATGGGATGATCAGCGTGAAGCGCCGGCGGTGGATCACCGCCGGTCTGCTGCTCGGCATGAGCCTCGGCGCGCTCGAGGCGACCGTGGTGAGCACCGCCATGCCCACGGTCATTGCCACGCTTGGCGGGCTCGCGCACTATAGCTGGGTCTTCTCCGCCTACCTGCTCACATCGACGGCCTCGGTGCCCATCTGGGGCCGGCTCTCGGACCTGTACGGCCGGCGGCGCCTGTACCTGGCGGGCGTCACCGTCTTTCTGGCCGGCTCGGCGCTGTCGGGCGCCGCGGCCAGCATGACACAACTGATCGTATTTCGAACCCTTCAGGGCCTCGGCGCGGGCGCCATCATCCCGCTCGGCATGACCATCGTGGGCGAGTTGTACTCCGTCCAGGAGCGGGCGCGCACCCAGGCGCTGTTCAGCGGAGTCTGGGGCGTAGCGTCGATTGCCGGGCCGCTCGTGGGAGGCTATATCACCGACGCCTTGTCCTGGCGATGGGTCTTCTACCTCAATCTGCCGTTCGGCGTGCTGGCGATGGCCGTGATTGCCGCCGCCTACCCCGCGGCCCCGCCCGCGGCGCAGGCGCGCGTCGACTGGCCGGGCGCCGCGCTGCTGTTCGGAGGTGTTACCACGCTGCTGGTCGCGCTCAGCGACGCCGCGCCGGCGCCGCCGGCGTGGGGGCTGGCGGCGCTCGCGCTGCTGACGCTCCTCGTCCTCGTCGAGCGGCGCGCGGCCGAGCCGATTCTGCCGCTGGATCTGTTCGCGAATCGCGTCATCGCCAGCTCGCTGCTCGTGGCGTTCCTCGTCGGCACCGCCATGTTCGGCGCGATCGCGTTCGTCCCGCTCTTCGTCCAGGCGGTGCTTGGCGGCTCGGCCACCGAGGCGGGCACCACGCTGACGCCGCTGTTCCTCGGGTGGGTGCTCTCGTCGATCGCCGGGGCCCGGCTGTCGGTGCGGACCGGCTACCGCCGCGTGACGACGGCCGGCGTGGCGCTCATCGCCGCCGGATTCCTGATGCTCGTGATGATGCGGGTGGATGCCGGGCGGCAGATGCTGCTCGCCGCCGCGCTCGTGCTCGGGTGCGGCATGGGACTGTCGATGCTCGCGCTGCTGCTGGCGATCCAGCACGGGGTCGAGCGCAGCCGCCTCGGGCTCGCCACGTCGCTCAACCAGTTTTCACGCAGCATCGGTGCGGCGGTCGGCGTCGCCATGATGGGCGCCATGCTGGCGCGCTCCATGGCCGGTCTCGACCTGCCCGGAGGCGCGCACGGCCTGGCCGGCGCGACGTTGAAGCTCGAGGGTCCGGCGCGCCTGCAGCTCGCGGGCGCGCTCCAGCAGGTGTTCGCCCTTGGAGCCGGCATGACCGTCCTCGCCCTGGTCTCGTGTGTGTTCCTGCCGGCCGTCGACTTCTCGCGCGGCGTGCCGGCCGGTGCGGGCGAGATCATGATCGAGGCCGAGATGGCCAGCCTCGACCGGGAGGGCGAGCCGGAGTGTGTGAAGGAAACCGCCGATTGAGGCGCCGGGGCGTTACGCCGTGATGCCCAGCTTTTCGATCCGGTCGCCGAGCGTGGAGCGCTTCACCTTCAGCAGCTCGGCGGCGCGCGACTTGTTGCCCCCCGACGACCGCAGCGCCCAGGTGATGAGGCTGCGCTCGACTTCCTGCAGCCGCTCATCGAGCGACACCGGCGCCATCTCGCCGGTTGGCGGGGCCGCCGCCTCCGGCAGCGCGCCCTTCGCGTGGAACAGAACGCTCGACGGCACGCACCCCGTGCGAATGTGGTTGCATCCGCACGTCTGCACCATGCGCTCGCACGCGTTCTCCAGCTCCCGCACGTTCCCAGGCCACGGATAGCGCATGAACGCATCCATCACCGAGGGCGACAGCGGCATCGGGTCCACGCCTCGAATGTGCGCGTAGCGCCGCACGAAGTGCTCGACCAGCGACGGAATGTCCTCGCGGCGCTCCCGCAGCGGCGGCAGCGACACCGGAATGACGTTCAGCCGGTAGTAGAGATCCTCGCGGAACTTGCCCTCCCCGACCAGCTGCTTCAGGTCCTTCTTGCTGCCGGTGATGATGCGCACGTCGACCGGAATCTGCTTCTCGCTTCCGAGGCGCTCGATCGTGCGCGACTGGATCACCCGCAGCAGCTTGACCTGCATCGCCAGCGGCACATCGTCGACGTCGTCGAGGAAGATCGTGCCGCCGTTGGCCATTTCGAACCGCCCCATCCGATCGCGCAGCGCACCGGTGAACGCGCCACGCTCGTGCCCGAACAGCTCCGCCTCGATCAGCGTCTCCGACAGAATCGCGCAGCTCACGGGAACGAACGGCTTGGCGCGGCGCCCGCTGCGATAGTGAATCAGGTGCGCCAGCAGCTCCTTGCCCGTGCCGGTCTCGCCGGTGATGAGCACGCTGCTCTCGCTGTCCGCGATGACATCGACGAACTCGAACACCGCGCGCATGCGCGCGCTGCGGCCGACCACGACGCTGTCGGGAGTAAAGCCATTCCGATGCATGGCGGTCTCCTACTCCTCCCTACACGAGAACAAGGCGTTCGATCTCCGGCAGCTCCTCCTTGACGGCGGTTTCGAGACCCAGATGGAGGGTCACGAACGCCGCAGGGCACCCGACGCAGTTGCCCGAGAAACGCACTTTGGCGGTGGCGCCGCAGATGTCGACGAGTTCAACGTCGCCTCCGTCGGCCTGGAGTAACGGACGCACACGGTCGATGACCGCCTGAACCCGCTCGCGTGAGCTCATTGGAGTTGCTCCTCGGCGAGCCGAAGAGCAATGGAAATGCCACGGCGCCGGAATCGCCGATCCGCCGGAAATGCCGGTTTATCGGCAGGTCTCCGACGGATTGACGTGGCCAGGCGCCCCGGCGCGCGGGGAATTTAGCGGCGGCTGAGAATTTCTTCGCGGCTGCCCCGGCGTACGAGCAGCCGGAATTCGTTGCGCCACTCCAGCTCCTCCCACTCGTCATCCAGGCCGACGATGGCGTTGGCGGCGGCGGCGATGTCCTCCGGCCGCGCCGATGGGAACCGGCGGCGCAGGATGGTCAGGACCTGTTCGCGATCAACCATGGCGCGTCCCCTCGACCTCGAGGCGTGACCGTGCGGCCGGCGCGCCCCGCCGATCGCAGCGGGACGCCGCAGAGGAACGAAGACCGCGCGCGATGCGATCCCGATCGCCTCCGCCACGTTCCCGCGCGAGACGGACGCCGCTGCCCGGCGCGATGCCGGCAGCGAGTAACGCTGTCTTCATCGTCCTCCGCTCCCCGAAATGGGTGGAAGCCGCTCTGCGGGGTGCTCGAGCAACTGTCGTGCCTCCTGAAGACACGCGGCACATGGGCGCAAAGCCGAGGGATTGCGCGGCGGCGCGAATAATCCCGCCGGAAACTCGGCATGCGGAGCGGCGTGCGCAGCCGTCCCTTGCGGAAATCCGCGGAGCACGCGTGGCACCGGACTTGCGCCGCGGTACGCGCAACCCCATGTTCAAGCGGATTCTCTGTCCGTACGATTTCTCCGAGCATTCAACGCGCGGCCTGGCGTACGCCGTACGGTTGGCCCGCCGCTTCCGGGGCCATCTGGAGATCGTCACCGTGCGAACGCCGGCGGCCGGCTCGCCGCAGCCGCAGAATCCGCGGCCGCTTTCGCGCGCCGAGCGAATCCGGCTCGAACACGAGCTCGAAGCGGCCGGCGGCACCGGACCCTTCTCGGCCGACGTGCGCGTGGTGATCGGGAAGCCGGCCGCCGACATCACGACGATCGCTCATCACGACCGAGCGGACCTGGTGGTGATGGGGACGCACGCCGACGACCACGCCCGGGCTCCGGACGGCACTCCCGCATCCATCACCTTCCAGGTGCTCGCTCGCACCACCATCCCCGTGCTGGCGGTGCCGCCGGGCGCTCCAGACCCCGCAGGATGGCTGTTGACCGAAGGCGAAACGATCCTGGGCATCGACTTCGATGAGGCATGCGCCGCCGAGGTTGCGATGGCGGCGGCGTTCACCCAGAGTTATGGCGCACGCCTCCTGCTCGTGCACGCCATCGATCCACGGCCGTCGTCGGGCGACTGGCAGGAGCCCGCTGTGGCACCCGGAGTCGAGCGAATGGCGCGCGCCCGCGCCGCTCTGGAGCACCTGCTCTCGCTGGTCCCGCCCGGCATCAAGACGAGCGGGCTGCTGCTCATCGGTGATCCAGCCAGAGAGATCGCGGCGATCGTGCACGAGCGTCATGCGTCGCTCGTGATGACCGGGCTGCGCCATCCAGGTGCGCTGCTGCGGCCGCCGCAGGGGTCGATCGCCTATCGGGTGGTCTGCCTCGCATCCGTGCCCGTGCTCGCCCTGCCGCCAACACCGGCGGGCGACTACTCCCTCTTCAAAAGGAGACACCATGAGGACCATGGTTTCGCTGACGCTCGCGATCAGCGTTCTGGCCGCGTGTAGCCCCATCAAGCCGGTGGCCATCAACGCCGGCGACGTGTGTTACCGGTGCCGTCGAACGATCACGCAGACTCGGCTTGCCGCCGAGCTCGTCGATCAGAACCACCGCGCGTACAGCTTCAGGACCGCCGGGTGCCTGGCCCGGTATCTCGCCGAGAATCCGGGCGACGAGCGCACGGTCTTCGTGACCGACTATCGGACTGGCAAGATGCTCCGCGCGGGCTCGGCGCTGTTCGTGCGGCACGTCATCGACGACAACTCCGGCGAGGTCGATTTCTACGCATTCCGCTCGCGCGACGAGGCGATCGAGTTCGCGAAGGAAGCCAAATCGTCGGTGGTGGACTGGCTGATGGTCATGCAGCAGACGCGCGCCGCTGATGCGGCCGCCGGCAAGAAGAGCTGAGGCCTTTCCCCGGGCCCCGGCTGGAAAGACGGCCAGCCGGGGACGATTCTCGAGCCGATGAATGCGGCGGACGGTTCAGCTTTACGGCAGGAAATAAATCAGTTAGTCTCCCGTCGTAACTCGAACCCGCACGGGCCAGTGAACCCAGAGCACGCATCCACCATCAGCCGAATACGACGCCGTCTGCGGGGCCTCCCGCACTCGGCCCTCGTGCAGACGCTGCAGGAACTTCTGGACGAGCTCGACGTGGCCGCCCTGGCGGCCGACAACAGCAGCAGCTACGTCGCGGCAAACGCCAAGGCGACCGAGCTGACCGGATACCCCCATGCCGAACTGCTTCGGATGACGGTCAACGACCTCGCGCCTCCCCCGAAATCGCAGTTCCACGACGCCTGGAACCACTTCATCCAGTCGGGCCACCTCTCGAGCGATCTCGTCCTGCGCCGGAAGAACGGCGAGCCGGTGGGCATCCACCACGCGGCGTACGCGAGCATCGCCCCGGGCGTCCACCTCTCGCTGCTCACGCCGCTCGAAATTCCATCATCGATTTGAGCCTCGGCAGCCGTTCCTGGCTCGGGCTCACCCGGGTGCCAGCCGCCCTGGCGCGGACGGTACAACAGTGTCTGGCGTTTCTGCCGATAGAACACGTGATGGGTTCCGGGCCCATCGGTGACCCTGCGTATGGCGAGGATACTGGTTGTCGACGACGAGGAAAACATCCGCGAGCTTCTGCGACGCATCCTGGAGCCCGAAGGGTACCAGGTGAGCGCGGCGCACGACGCCCACAGCGCGCTGGCGGCGATCATCGAGCAGAGCCCGCATGTCGTGTTCGTGGACGTTCATATGCCGGGCGCGAACGGACTCTGGCTGGCCGATCAGATCCGCGAGCAGTTCCCCACGGTCGCCACGGTCCTCGCAACGGCGGACCAGGACATCCCCCCGGTCGAGAGCCTGCGCCGGGGCATCATCGGTTATCTGGTCAAACCCTTCCAGCGGCTGGACGTGCTGCGCGCCGCCCAGGACGGCGTGAACTGGTCCAGCGCGCTCCAGAACCTGCAGCACTGATCGCACATCATGGTGTCGTTTTTCGAGCGGAACGGCTGTTTCATCCGTTGCGAGACCCGCGAGGGTCCGGATGGGACGTACGAGATTGTGGTGACGGAAAGCAGCGGCGAAGAGCGCGTCGAGCAGTTCGCCTCCGCCAAGGAGCTCGACGCCCGTCTGGCCGATTTGGAGAACTACTTCAGAATCGCCGGCTGGTACGGACCGTACGGCCGCCGTTCGTAGCACGGCCCGACGCGCCCGGGGCAGCGCTTTGTCTGCCTCCGGGCCGACACATCGTCAAAGTCGGCCAGATTTTCGGCTGAAACCGCAAATTCCCGAGCGGCACCGGTCTTGCCGCGCGCCGGCCGCGTGGACCCTCAGTACGCGCGTGTCATCCTCCTGACATTTTTTCTCGTGCAGCTTCTCGATGGGGTGCTCACGAGTGCAGGCATTCGGGCTTTTGGCCCGGGTGCGGAAGGAAACGTCCTCGTCCGGACCCTCATTCAGGCCTGGGGTCCGGGCGCCGGACTCGCGAGCGCGAAGGCGTTTGCGTGCCTGTGCGGCCTCATCCTCTACGTCACCACGAGCC
>Ga0073934_10008295_pt1 | contig 13927 bp, 6 predicted proteins | sample LarsenN4metaG_FD_76834 | JGI IMG/M metagenome (GOLD analysis project Ga0073934, IMG submission 76834) | Hot spring sediment bacterial and archeal communities from British Columbia, Canada, to study Microbial Dark Matter (Phase II) - Larsen... ...
AAACCATTTGGCGGGGTCTGCAACGACTCCATGATATCTCTACCACTTGGCTACTACTTTATCAAAGTGACATCTCAACTGTCAAGGCTAATGATGTTAAGAAAGATGTGAGTAAGGCATAGCCTTTTGAAGGGGGGTTGGGGGGATTCTTCCACAGCACCCCCGTCCAGAAGTCTCCCCGTCCCCCCGTCCCCTTCCGCCAAGAAGTGCTAGAGATATATCCGGGGCTATTTCCTGCTAGCTTCCCAGTTATAGAAAGTTTCCAAAACAGCACAACTACAGACCTGAACTGGATTCTAGGAGGCATCGACTCTAACGCCAATACCGGGGGTGGTGGTGCCTACCTCACCAGTGGTGTTACTGACGCCTTCGGCAATACTGACCCCGTTGGGGATGGATGGCTGCGTTTAACGTCTCCAGAATCGCCACCTAATAGCGCTACTGACACTGGCTATGCCATTTATAATCAATCCTTCAGCTCCAGTAATGGTATTGTTGTCAGCTTCGACTATGCCGCTTATGGCAAAACTACTGCTAACGGGGGCGATGGATTTAGCTTTTTCCTGCTGGATGGTAGTATTGCTAATCCCACTACTGGCACCAGTGCTGGTGGTGTGGGTTATGCCAATAAAGTCGCGACAACAGTTGTCCCTGGAACCAGCGATGGCCTGACTGGTGGCTATGTGGGTATTGGGTTTGATGTGTTTGGCAGCTTCACCAGGCAGGACATTGGCACTGACGACAGCGACCCCAACGAATGGACTCCTGTAAGTCCTGGGAATCCCAATGTTAACAATCCCCCAGCGACGGCAAAAAATACCGTAGCCTTGCGTGGTAATGCCGGGTCGGGCTATCCCTTATTAGAAAAGCGCCAAGTTAACGATGTGGCTGTGGGCGCCACGATCGATGGTGTCACCCGCGCCAATGCGAGAGAAGTTCAAATTACCATTATTAATGACTTTATCAAAGTCGAGATGGATTTGGGCAGTGGCCTGCAAGAAATATTTACCTATAATAATCTTTTTACCAATAATAGTTTGCCACCTGCGGAATATAAAATGGGTTTTAGCGCGGCTACGGGTGGGGCGAATAACTATCACGAAATTAGGAATGTAGAAGTACAATTACCCGCCGACCTCACGATTACCAAAGATGATGGGTTAACCACTGTCAATCCCGGCGACCCCATCACCTACACTATTACTGTCAGCAACAACGAATTTAATGATGTCAACGGGGTTCAGATTGCCGATGCTTTGACGGGGATTAGCGGCATTAGCTGGAATGCTATTTACACTGGTGGCGCCACCGGACTTGATACGGGTACTGGCAGCTTTAACCCAACGGTGAACCTCCCCAAAAATGCTGACATCACCTTCACTGTCACTGGTACTGTGGATGGCACTGCCCCTCTTGCCAGTACCGCGACGATCGCCCTCCCAGCCACTGGGGTAAAAGATGTGAATTTGGCGGATAATAGTGCCACCGATACCACTAATATCGCTCCTGTTTTCACCAGCACGGATATCACTAATGGCAATCTAGGAGTGAGTTACAGCTACAATATAACTACTGCTGACCCAGACAATCCTACTACTATTATTACTGCCCCTACCTTACCGGCATGGCTGACTTTCACTGATAATGGCAACGGTACTGCGACTCTGGTGGGTACGCCGGGACTGGCGGATATTGGTTCTCACCCGGTGGTATTGGGAGTAGATGATGGTATGGGTTCTAATGCACGATCGTTTACTATTTTCATCAACGGTAATGCTCCCACCCTCACTGGGGATGGCACTTTGTTGGCCATAGATGAAGACACCACTAACCCTGGCGGGGAAACCATTACCAACCTGTTTGCCGGAACGTTCCAAGACCCCGACCCCGGAGACAGTTTCAGCGGTATTGCCATAGTGGGAAACAATGCTGACCCCACCACAGAAGGCACTTGGCAATATTCCTCAGATAGTATCAACTGGTTTGATATTGGCACTGTAGGGGATGACTCAACCGCTTTAGCTCTGTCGGTGGCAACGAAACTGCGGTTTGTGCCAATAGCAGACTACAACGGTATCCCCCCGAGTTTAGTGGTGCGCGCCTTAGATAGCGGTTATGGCCAGGGTTTCACGGCTGGGACAACGCGGGTCAATGTGGATACTACCATCAATGGGGGCAGTAGCTCCATTTCTGGCACCACTAACAATCTCAACACCATCGTTAACCCCATTAATGACCCTCCCAGTTTCACCGCCACCAACCCCAACCCAGTAAACGAAGACACCGGAGTTATCACCATCCCCAACTGGGCGATTTTCAACCCCGGACCAGCGAATGAAGCCACCCAAACTGCCACTTACACCGTGAGCAACATCAGCAACCCCACTTTATTTGCTGCTATTCCCACTGTTGACAGTAATGGTACTCTTTCCTATACCCCCACTGCTGATACCAGCGGTATTTCTACTTTTGATGTAGTGGTACAAGATGATGGCGGCGGTAACGATATCTCCCCAGTCCAAACCTTCAGCATCATAGTTAACCCTGTTAATGACCCTCCCAGCTTCAGCCATCTAGGAGACCAAACCCTCTCCACCTGGACAAACTCACCCCAAACCGTTACCGGATGGGCAAATACTTTGATTTTCGGTCCGGCGGACGAAAACACTCAAACTGTGGCGGACTTCCTCGTAACCATTGCATCTGGGAATACCTTATTGACTACTCTCCCCGATGTGGCTAATGATGGCACCCTCACCTATAGTCCCACGGGAGAACCAGGTACAGCGACTATTTCCATTCAACTCCAAGATAGCGGTGGGACGGCTGACGGCGGTAATGATACTTCGGCTCCTGCTACCTTCACCATTACTATCCCTCCACCCACCGTCAACTTGGAAGTGATTCCTAATAGTGGTAGTGAAGCCGAAACCAGTACCATCACTATCAACGCCACTGCTGCTGGCCCAGTATTTGGCAACCAAACCCTAGATATCACCTTATCTGGTACAGCCGATAATACTGACTTCAGCACGCCTATCCCCACTCAAATTATTATTCCTCATGGTGCCTCCACTGCTTCCGTTACCATGACTATTGCCCAAGACAGCATCGCCGAAGGAGACGAAACCGCTACTTTTACCGTCACTAACCCTACCCCCGGTATTCAGTTAGGAAGTCCCACTGACGCCACTTTCACCATCACTGAAGATGACATCGAGGGGATAACTATCACTCCCATCAGCCTCATCACCACTGAGGCTGGGGACAGTGCCGATTTTACTGTGGTTCTGAACAGTCAACCCACAGCCGATGTCACCATTAACCTCACCAGTGATAACTCGGCTGAGGGAACAGTTAATGTGCCAAGTCTGACGTTTACACCCAATAACTGGAATCAACCCCAAACTGTGACGGTGACTGGGGTAGATGATAATGTAGATGATGGGGATATTAATTACAATATTGTCACCGCTGCTGCCATCAGTGCTGACCCGAACTACAACGGTTTTGATGCGCCAGATGTGGCAGTGACTAATACCGATAATGACACGGCGGGAATAACTGTCAGTGCTAGCACGATTAATGTCACAGAAGGTGGGGCGAATGGGACTTATGAGCTTGTCCTGACAAGCGCTCCCACAGCGCCAGTGACAATTAGTTTTACTCCAGATTCGCCACTGAATCCGATTCCGCCGATAATTTTTGATAGCAGCAACTGGAATCTCCCGCAACTGGTGATAGTCTCGGCAGTAGATGATGGCAATATGGAAAGCTTGCATCTGGGCACGATCACTCATAGCGCGATTAGCACTGACCCCATTTACAACGGTATTGCCATTACTCCGGTAACGGCGAATATTGCGGATAATAATACTAGCGGGGTTTCTCTGCTGCAGCCGGTAGGCAGTACAGATGTCATCGAAGGTTTTGGCTCGGATGTTTACAAACTGGTGCTGACATCGCCCCCAGTGGCGGATGTGACTATATCCTTGAACACCGATGCCAAAATTACCACCGATGTCACCACTGTTACTTTTACTCCTGGCAATTGGAATCTACCGCAAGCTGTTACAGTTACAGCAGTAGATGATAATGCGATTACCGGCAATCAGTTGAGCAATATTACTCACACTGTCACCAGTAACGATACGGCTTATAATAACATTAATGTGGGCATCATAGCGGTAAATATCAGTGATAATGATAACCGAGGTGAAATTGTCACTTTAGCCCAACCAGGGATAATGGGGCTGACATCTCAGGATGATCTGGTCACCGGTTCCACTGGTAATGATATTATTTATGATTGGGATGGTAATGATATCATCGATGGGCAGTCGGGGGATGATAAGCTGTATGCACAGGCGGGGGATGATGGCATCAATGGCGGTAGCGGTAATGATGTGATTTTTGGTGGGTTGGGAAATGACCACGCCACCGGGTGGGGCGGGAATGATATCCTGTATGGAGGTGAGGGGAGCGATCGCCTGCATGGTAGCGATGGCAATGACCAATTATTTGGCGATGCAGGTAATGACTTTTTGTTTGGTGGTGCAGGTGTGGACACCCTCACCGGGAGTAGCGGACGGGATGCCTTTGCGCTGGGTGATGGTACAGGAGGGATGACTGTAGAGGCTGGTGATGTTATCGTTGATTTTGTCAAGGGTGAGGATATCTTCTATTTAAGTGGTAATTTGACTTTCGGTCAATTGGTGATAACCCAAGGGACAGAACATCTCGCCAATGAAGCGATTATTCAAGATAGGCGATCTGGTGAGTTTTTAGCGCTAGTCCAGGGGGTGGCAGCGGCTGAAATAGCTGCTAGTGATTTTATGTAACGTAAGGGATTTTATTGTCCCCAGACCCCAGAGGTAATTGATAAATTGCCTCTGGCAACAACCCACGCACATTTATCACCTAAATTTTCGTAACATCCATCTACCAAAACTTTATTTATGCCGCCAATATTGCCGGGATTAAAAACATCTCTATCTATCTTCATTTCACCGATCGCCTTGCTGGCAGGAACTTCCCCCACTACTGCGCAATCAATTATTCCCGCTCCTGGTAGCAGCAACACTCAGATTACCACCAATCAAAACCAAATCAATATAACCGGTGGGCAAACCTCCCCTGATGGCGCCAACCTGTTCCATATATTTCAACAATTTGGCCTGAATCAAAACCAGATTGCCAACTTTATCACTCAACCAAATATCCGCAATATTTTGAGTGGCATCACCGGCGGCCAACCCTCAATCATCAACGGTTTAATCACCGTCACCGGCGGCAACTCTAATTTATTTTTAATCAACCCGGCGGGTATCGTCTTTGGTGCTAATGCAGCTTTGAACGTTCCCGCCGACTTCACCGCCACCACCGCCACCAGCATCGGCTTTGATAACGGGTGGTTTGACCCGAATGGGAGCAATGACTATCATACCCTAATCGGCGAACCAAAAAGTTTTAATTTTGCTATCCCTCAACCAGGTAGCATCATCAATACCGGCAACTTATCGGTAACACAGGGTCACAATTTAAACCTAATTGGCGGCACAATTATTAACAGCGGTTCCCTCACCGCCACCGGCGGCAATATCACCATTACCGCTGTTGACCACAATAGTACCATCCGCATTTCTCAACCGGGACATATCCTCAGTTTAGAGATTCCCGCATCTAACTTGCCTCTTACTCCCCTCACGCTTCCCCAACTCCTGGGTAATACCAACATCCCCCACGCCAATACTGTCACCGTCACCCCCACTGGGGAAGTGATTTTGAGTGGTTCTGGTTGGTCGGTTCGTCCGGGGGATGCGGTGTTGGTGAAATCCTCACTTATCGCCGAGAATGCCACTGTATCCGCCACTAACAATATCACCTTAGTGGGGAGTCAGATCGCCCTCAACCAGGATTTCCACATATTTGCTGGCGATACCGTGCGGATCCGGGATGGAATTTTTCCGTTCCAAACCACTGCTGGGGGTGAAATTTGGATTCAAGGTGACAAAAATATCGATATTTTAGCCCTAGATACGATTTCTCCTTTTTCTGCATTAAGTGATATCACATTAGCTAGTAATGGAAATATTTCTGGTGATGCTCACTTTAAAACGGGGGGGAATTTCTCGATTCAAAATTTAACTGGACAACCGGGGACTTTTATCAGTTGGTATGACCCGATAATTATCGCGGCGGGAGATATTCTATTTGGCGATTATACTGGGGTGGCTCTGAAGGTGGAAGCGGGAGGCGGTATCACCACAGGGAATATTACCATTACCGGACCTGATGTGACTTTGGCTAATGCTGCTGACCCTGATGCTGGGGTTTTGAGCAGTAGTGCGGCTTTAATTCTCCGTTCTGGTGTCACCAGTTTTAGCAGCTCTCCTAATTTACCGCCAAATCTTAACTTTAATAACACTTCTTTTACCACTACTCCCATATCTGGTAATGGGATTTTTACTGGGGCGATTCGCACTGCTGGCGGGCCAGTTATCTGGGATTCGGCTGGGGATATTGCGGCTGACAGAATCGAAACCAATGGCGGTAATATCAATATCACAGCTAGCAATAATATTACTATTGTCCGTTTTCTCAATTCCAGTGGTGGGGATATTGATATTACCAGTAATTTGCTCCAAGTTAGGGGCAGTTTTATCAATAACAATGGGATTGATGCTAGTATTTCTAGCAGTTATGATGGCGGCGGTGGTACGATTACGATCCGTCATAAGGGCAGCACGAATACTCCTTTTACTGTGGGTGATGCTACTACATTAGGCACTGCAGGAGCGATTACCAGCGGCACTGCAACGATTAGCCCGCAGCGGGTTGTTCCCGTCCCCCCCGACACTTATAATGAGGGTAATATTACGATTATAACTCCTGCCCCTGGCACATCAGGGGAAGTGCCTGCTTTACCTTCTGAATCATTGGAAGATCCAACCGAAAAAGATTCTGGTGATGATACTGGCTCAGAAGTACCTGGGGAGGGGACGAATTCAGAAACTGACTCTGGTAATGATCCGGCTTCAGAAGTACCTGGGGAGGAGACAAATTCAGAAACTGACCCTGGTAATGATCCGGCTTCAGAAGTACCTGGGGAGGGGACGAATTCAGAAACTGACCCTGGGGATGATCCGGCTTCAGAAGTACCTGGGGAGGAGACGAATTCAGAAACTGACTCTGGGGATGATCCGACTTCAGAAGTACCTGGGGAGGGGACGAATTCAGAAACTGACTCTGGGGATGATCCGACTTCAGAAGTACCTGGGGAGGGGACGAATTCAGAAACTGACTCTGGGGATGATAATACAGGGACAGTAAATACCCCTGGTTTGGTTGGTAGTACATTGGGAACGCCTACATTAACCCCAGATTCTACAGGGAATGATAGTGAAGAAGTATCAATCTCTATATTGGAGGATGATATTGCCCAGAGCAATGCTACCACCCTGGCTGGGTCAACTGTGGATGGGGATATGGCGGATCCGGATACCACTGTGGCAGATGGTGTGGGAGAAAGTCTGGCGGTTACGGAAATAGATATGGCTGAGCTACCGGAAATGATGCGAGAGCAAATTCTGGAAATGATTAAGGAAAATCCGGGCATCAGTGCTAATTTGAATAATTTGATTAATCAAATAGTGTCTGGGTCTGGTTCTGTTTCTGGGTCGGGTGATATTTTTGTGGATAATGTTAGTCCTGGTGATGCTTTTGCTTCGGCATCTACGATCGGGGCGATAAATGATCTAGTGACTTCTGAGACGCTGATGGTGCCATCGGTTAGCCGCAGTGATGTGGCGGTGCCATCGGTTAGCCGCAGTGATGTGGCGGTGCCATCGGTTAGCCGCAGTGATGTGGCGGTGGCGATCGACTCTGGCAATCTGTCAGAAGCTACGGCAGCTCTCGATATTATGTTTAGTGAGGAATTAGGCAATTATACACAGAAACCTGTTCCCGCAAATATTAAATCTTTTGGAGATATTCAACGAAGAGTAGGCGGGGTATCTAACTATACCAGTACCAAAACCGCGATTATCTATCTTTTTGTGCGGCCAGAGCAGCTAGATATTATTCTACTGCCTTTCAATGGTCAGCCCATTTACCGCCGCATTCCCCAAGCTCCGAAAGAGTTGTTACTGGCAACAAATTATAGATTTAGTGATGAAATCACTAACCCTACTCGGCGTTACCGTAATACCTATCTGGCAGATGCACGGCAGTTATATAATTGGATAATTGCGCCCATAAAAGCGGAACTAGAAACCCGTGGCATTGACACGCTTTTGTTTTCTATGGATGCGGGTTTGCGCTCTCTTCCCATTGCGGCTCTCCATGATGGCCAGCAGTTTTTGGTGGAAAAATACCGATTGGCTCTGATTCCCAGCATTAATTTAACTGATACTAGCTATTCGCCGCTACAAGAGGCGGAAATTTTGGCAATGGGTGCCTCCCAGTTTCCCGATAACCGCTCTTTACCGGGGGTGGCTTTAGAAATTGCCAGCATCACTAAAGAATGGGAGGGGTTATCTTTTCTGAATGAAAATTTTACGCTGGAGAATCTGAAACGGCAACGTGCGGCTAGAGGATTTCGGATGATTCACCTGGCAACTCATGCGGAATTTGTGCCGGGAGAGCCAAAAAACTCTTATATTCAGTTAGCAGACGAGCAATTGACGCTCGATCGCCTGTGGGAATTGCGCTGGAATGACCCGCCGGTTGACCTGTTGGTGTTGAGTGCTTGTCGGACCGCTTTGGGGGACGATCGCGCCGAATTAGGATTTGCCGGACTAGCCGTACAAGCCGGAGTCAAAACCGCACTAGCCAGCCTGTGGTACGTCAGCGACGAAGGCACCCTCGCCCTAATGACAGAATTTTACCATATCCTCAAACAAGCCCCCATCAAAGCCGAAGCCCTCCGCCAAGCCCAAATTGCCATGATTCACAACCAAGCTCGCATAGAAAACGGCAAGCTCATCCTAGAAAACATCCATCAAACCATCCCCCTCCCCGCAGAACTCATCAACCAAACCCGCCCCAATCTGCAACACCCATATTATTGGGCTCCTTTCACCATGATTGGCAGTCCTTGGTAATTGGTGATTTGTCATTTGTCCCTGGTCATTTGTCCTTAGTCATTTGTGACTAGACAAATAGTATAATATTTATGATTTTGGCAATACCATGAAACAAATAACTCTGAAAGATTTGATTGTATCTTGTCAGGCACCGCCTGACTCGCCCCTCTTCGAGCCAAAAATGATCGCCGCGATCGCACTCGCAGCGGTGAAACGGGGGGCAACGGGTCTGCGGATAGATACACCAGCTCATGTGTCCGCTGTGCGAGAAGCGGTGGGAGATAGCGTTCCGATGATCGGTTTGTGGAAACAAGTTTTGCCGGATTTTCCCGTGTATATTACCCCCCGGTTTGAGGATGCGGCAGCGATCGCCGCCGCCGGTGCCGATATTATCGCCATTGATGCCACCCTCCGCCCCCGTCCCGAACCGCTGACCACTCTAATTCAGCGCATCCACCAAGAACTAGGATGCCCGGTGATGGCCGATGTAGATACCATAGAAAGCGCCATAGAAGCCGTAGCAGCGGGAGCCGATTTCGTTGCCACCACCCTCTATGGTTACACTGAAGCCACCCAAAGCAATTCCCCCCCCGGTTTTGACCTCCTCACAGAAATAGTTTCAGAAATCACAATCCCAGTCATCTGCGAAGGAGGGATATCCTCAAGCGCGATGGCCAAACAAGCGATTAACCTGGGTGCCTCAGCGGTAGTTGTTGGCACAGATATCACCGGGATTGACCTGAAAGTAATGGCTTATCTGAGGTGTTTGGGGGTAGAGAACGGCGCAGAATAATCATCCCAGACCCCACCACCGGCGAGCGAGCCAGGAGCTGTCGATCGGAGTCGGTGATTTCTAGGGTTTGGAAATCGAGCTGGCGAGCCTCCACCAGCATTTGACTGGCGAGCTGGTCTTGCCGATCGCTCGTCAGGTTGTACCATTCATTACTGAGTAACACCACCAATTTGCTCCCCACAAAATCCGCTTGGATCGAGCGGATCAGACCCTCACCTAGTTTGCTGGTGACGGTTTGCACTTGAGATTCGATCGCCGCAATCAGAACTTGCTCCGGAGTTAACTGTAATTCCGGCTCGGGCAAAGTTTCTGGCAGTGGCGTGGGGGACGAGGAGATGGGGGGAGGGGGAGACGGGGAGACGGGGGGAGGGGGAGATGGGGAAGAGGGGGAAGATGGGGAAGATGGGGAAGATCCCACACTCCCCACACTCCCCACACTCTCCCGGTCCCCTGGTCCCCCCGTCTCCTCGTCCCCTGGTTCTACCGATGGCGTGGGGGTAATTTCCGCAATTGGTTCAGAAGGAATTTGGGCAACTTCCGCAGCGGGTTGCCCAGGGAATAAGGCAGTGACACCCCAAACCGTCACTAATGCTAATGTGGCCAGTACCGTTGCCTTCGCCCAACCAGGTAGGTTTGAGATGGCTTGAGGTATTGGGAAAGATGTTTTCCGGCCAGAAGTGGCAGCGGGTGGGGTTTCCAGTTTGGTTACGGCTGTTTCCAGGAGCGCGATCGTGCCCCGGAGAACTTTGATCACCACAGCTTTCACCGGACCTACCTCCGGTGGCAACCCTTGACCCCTAGCATTTGGCTCATTTGTCATTTGTCATTTGTCATTTGGAGAAGAAACCCGGTTTCTGGGGGTGACAAGTCCCCGGTAACAAGTCCCTGGTAACAAGTCCCTTGTCACTTGTAACATGTCAAAGGACAAAGGACAAATGACAAATGACCAATGACCCATGACCAAGGACTTTTGACAGTGGTTGCACATTGCCCACTCGATTACATTTTGTAAAGAATTGGTAACAACAAACCTGAAATTTACACATTACGTGCTACTTTTACAGTCGTACTCAGTAAGACTGGTTGTGCCTCCATGCCGGAACACAAGCTCAAAAAAAATCGCAGGCTCACCCAAGTAGGGCTGATCCACCTGGGCCGCTACCTTCGCTGGCTCCGGTACTTTCGCGGCTGGACTTCCGTCCACGACCTGGGACAACATATTGCCACCCAAGAATCCGTGTTACTCAGCGAACGAGGCAAAGAGCTGTATATTGACCCAGAACTGGTGCCGGGGATATCAGGTCCTCAAATCAACCGCATTGAAGGGGGCAAAATCACCCGCCTCGCGATCGATCAGCTACTGCTCCTGATGGATGTCCTCGACCCCATCAATCCCCAAACTAACCATCCCATGACCCTAGAAGACCTGCTGGACATCGCCACCGGGGAAAGGTCAATTGAAGTGCCCCCAATTTCCAACGATTAAAACATCAGGTTTGTAGTTGGGCTTTAGCCCAAACCAGGGTGGTTTTAAGAGCAAAAAATATCAAGTTCTGAGTTTGGCTTTCGCCCAAACCAGGATGGTTTTAAGAGCAAAAAATATCAAATTCTGAGTTGGGCTTTAGCCCAAAACTGGGTGGTTTTAGGGGCGAAAATATCAAATTCTGAGTTGGGCTTTAGCCCAAAACTGGGTGGTTTTAGGGGCGAAAATATCAGGTTCGTAAAACAGCGTTATTTTGGGCTAAAGCCCAACTACAAACATCGAATTGGATGTGTTATGGGCAACCTTTCAAAATATCGCATTTTAAAACTGGTGGGGCAAGGACAATTTGGCCGGGTTTTTTGTGCTGTAGAGCGGCAAACCGGTCAGCTAGTAGCCCTCAAAGAACTAACCCACCGCCGTTTGTCCACTTCCAAATTTTTGCGCGAGCTGGGAACCCTACTCACCCTACAGCATCAAAATATCGTCAAAGCCTTCGCCCTAGAACAAACCCCCAATGCTCGGTATTTGGTGATGGACTATTGCGCTGGGGGTACTCTGCGAGACTTGCTAGAGCAAAAAAATGCCTTAAACCTAGGGGAAGCACTCTTATTGATGCGCCTCGTCCTCGCCGGTTTAGATACTGCCCATCGCCAAGGAATAATCCACTGTGATATTAAACCAGAAAATATTCTGTTGACCCTGCGGAATGGCAGTTGGTGGCCAGAACTATCAGATTTTGGCATTGCCCGCCGCCTCTCGGAACTGCAGCAAGACCAGAAAGTGCAAGGCTCTGGACAGGGGAGTATTGAGGCAGTGGGAGCCCCTGCTTACACGCCGCCAGAGGGCTTTTATGGGATTTATTCCCAAGCCGCAGACATTTATGCAATGGGCATTGTGATGTTTGAAATGCTCCTGGGACATCGCCCTTTTAGTGGCGTCCCCCAGCATTTGATGTGGGCACATCTGAACCAGCGAATCGAGTGGCCAGCTCACTTACCGCCCCAGTTACAAGAAATTCTCCAAAAGGCTTTGGCAAAATTGCCGGGACGGCGGTATAGTAAAGCGGCGCAAATGGCAGCAGCGATCGCACAGGTAGAGCAAGACCCACAAGTGAGAGAATTGATGGGCACATTGCTACCCTTACCCTCCAGTGGAAGCTACTGGGCGGCGGGAGTGAAAATCAAACCATTATTAATCAGCCCACCGGTACAACTACAGTTTTTCGTCGCCAGGAATTCTTGGCAGCAAAATGGCTGTCTCTATGGTGCGATATCTGGGGGCAGTAGCATCCTCATGTGGGAGCGGCGAGGAGATAATATTGGGTCAAATCCTGTGGTCGTGAATCTTCCCGCTCCAGTTATCGGCTTATGTGCTGCACACACAGGGGTGTTAGTCCAGCTACAATCTGGTTTGGGGAATTCATCACCATCATTATGCTGGTTACAGCCCAAAGACGGTGGCTCTGGTGTGGATTATATCCCATTTCAATTCCCGGCTCGGAATTTATGGGGGATTCAGCCGCCATCAAATGTCCCACGCCAAAGTTATACTCAGGCAGCAGTTGATGCTGATGGTCGGTGGTTGGCAGTATTAATCGCCGCTCCGGGGCAAAACTTGGAAGCCCGATCGGACTCATATATTTTAGAGCTTTATGCTCTCAATAACTCTCTCCTACCACCTGAACGCAGCAGTTTCGGCAACCTGGAAGCTCCGAAAAGACAGCAGCAGCTACAGTTAGCCACCACATCGCCACCGCAACTGCTGTTTCTCGACGATCGGCATCTGGCGATCGTCCATCAAACTGCCAGCACACAGTCAATTTCCACTAAAATATCCGTGTGGACTCGGCGCTTAACCCTCGTGGGGTCTGTGGAATTACCCCTGGAGTTATCCGGTTTGCAGCCCTTACCCCAACCCCCTGGTAGCTCCGCCCAGAAGTCACAAACACCCGTGGTATTGGTGGGAGTTACCAAAAAACCCACCCCAGCACTTTGGCGGATCCAACTGCTACCCCTACAGCTGCGGCGATATCCCCTACCGGTGCAGCCCAATTGTGGCACACCAGGGATGAACGGCGAACAAGAAGGGTACATCTTGGCAGCGGCTGACGGTCAGATGTGGTGGCTCGATGTTGGGTCAGGGAGTGCGGATTAAAGTTACCCACCGATTTTTCCCAGATATGGAAATGCACGATCGCTCTGAACAGGCACAGTTAGAAAACCCATCTGGGCTTGCCGAAACCATTCTCAAGCTGACCCCACCGGTGGTAGTACAGAAGCCGGTGTCAGAACGAGCCGTGGAAGCAACAGAGCGGCTAGTGGCCATTGTGGCACAACTGCGCCAACCAGGCAGCGGTTGGCCATCAGACCTCCCCATGACACCAGAAAACCTCATCCCATACGTCTCAGAAGAGGCTTGGGAAGTGATAGAGGCTTTGGTTGCCCAACCAGCAGACCAGGTGGGGAGACGGGGAGATGGGGAGACGGGGAGCAGGGGAGCAGGGGAGCAGGGGAGCTGGGGAGACGAGGAGGAGGGGGAAGAGGGGGAAGAGGGGGGAGAGGGGGA
>Ga0073934_10008297_pt1 | contig 13925 bp, 11 predicted proteins | sample LarsenN4metaG_FD_76834 | JGI IMG/M metagenome (GOLD analysis project Ga0073934, IMG submission 76834) | Hot spring sediment bacterial and archeal communities from British Columbia, Canada, to study Microbial Dark Matter (Phase II) - Larsen... ...
AGATCAGGCCTGGCAAGCAGACGACAGATTGTCTCGCTCCATGCGGGGAGGTCCCCCACCGGCACGTATACCGCTGCTTCGCCACCAACCTCGCGCAGGACCGGCAGGTCGCTGGCGACAACGACTGCCCCGCAGGCAAGGGCTTCCGCAACCGGCAAACCAAAGCCCTCCGCTTCGCTGGGCTGCAGAACCAGCTTGGCCTGGCAGTAATGCTCAGCGAGCTCAGCTCGGCTTAGCCCACGCTTCTGCACGATGACTCCGCTGAGCTGCAACCGCTCGATTTGAGCAAGCTGCTGTTCGCTCCAGGCGCCGCCAATCTGAACCAGCCGAAGATCGGGAAACTCTCGCCTTGCACTGGCGAAGACCTCCAGCAGCACATCAACCCGCTTGCGCGGGATGCAACTGCCGACGTGCAGCAAGAAAGGAGCCTCGGAGCATTTCAACGATCGATTCCTGGGCTTGGCTGCTCCCTCCGTCGATGCCGTGAATTCCGGTGCGATGCCATACGGGGCCCAAACCAGCTTGCCTGGGTCGATCAAGCCATGCTGCTCAATCAGGGCCCGCACAGACTGCGTGCTGTAGAAGACCACCGCTGCCTTCTGCAGGCCCTTGAGAGTTCGGCGAGCCAGCCAGCGGAACCAGCGGGGGCGCGGTTCGTCTTGCGGTGCGAGCAAACAGCGGAAGGCGTCGAGGTCATGGCAGTAGACGCCCGTGCGGCTTGGCGGGAGGCCATGAACCAGTGCCGAGTAGCTGTGATCGACCACATGGAAGGCATCGAAGTCTCTCCACCGCCGGCGAAGCCAACGAGGGTAGAAGACTTGCCGATTGAGCATGCGGTCGGCGTTGCGGGCGAACTTCGATTGGCGCAGCCCAGGCCAGCCAGAGAGCCACGAGCGAAAGCTCGGCATCGTTGTTCGAGCGTCCGTGAATTCGCGAATGTGCAGATGGAGCATCTCCGCGCACAGGTCCATGCTCGGCCAACCTTCCTCTGCGAAGTCGGGCAGGATGGCCAGGCGAAGCCCTGAGCGAGTCAGCCTGCCGCTATCCATTGCGGCTGTTGCCGATGAAACCTCGGCCCCGCTGGGCAGCTCTTTCAACGATGCACTCATACTTGCACGCGAGTGTCTGGTAATCAAAATGACGCCGTGCCAGCTCCACGCAGTGCGGTTGGTATCCAAAAGCCTCGCCCTGCTGCGCGAGCGATTCAATCCGCTGGGCCAGCTTCTGCGGGTAACCGGCGTCCAGCGTGTCCTCGTAGTCGATCAGCATCCGTTCCGGAAGCACTTCCGCTGCGGTGCCGACTCTTGTGGCCAGAACGAAGCGCCCCGCTGCAAGATAGAGCGGCAGCTTGCCCGTGGTGCGAACCCGACCTGCCAGATCGTTTGTCTGAGTTGACAGGCATATGTCAAGCTCGTGCAAGCGCCGCGGCAGATCGGCGTATGGGACCCGACCTTGAAACTCCATCCGCTCCGCCACGCCGGCTTCTTCGGCCTGACGGCGAAGTCTTGGCAATCCATCGCCGTCGCCGATGAACACTCCGCGAGCGAACTCAGCCGGCAGCAGGCGCAAGACCTGGACCAGCTCCCAGCCGTAGCAAAGCTTCAACGAGGGCGACCAGGTACACGAACCGAGAACGCCGATTTTAAGCGGGCGTCTCTGCTTGGGTTCCACGATGGAGCTGGCATCAGGAGCAAACTGGTTTGCGTCGACTCCGTCTGGAACCACCTCGGCCCGAAACCCCTGGCGTCCAAGCCAGTTCTGATGGTAGCGGCTTCGCACGACGATTTGGTCTGCAGTTCTAAACCCCGCCACTTCCAAGCCACGAGTAAGCGCTAGACCAACGCTGCCCCGTCCCAAGGCCTTGCCAATCTCGACAATGGCATCGCCGGTATCGAGGATGAACACACAACCGAGGAGCAGCTTGGCAAGCATGGCCATCAGGACTCCGTCGAGAGCGTGATCGAAAACACAACAGACCTTCGGTTGCCAGCTCAACAGATCTTTTGCCATGCCCGACAGAGATCTCAGGCGGTTGGATTGGCGGTAGACCAGCCGAATCTCAAACCGCTGAAACCGCTTTGCAAGCGAGCCTGCCCGAATCGCCATTGCCGAGCCAGGTGAACCGTTGACGACAAATGCCACACGCATGCCAGGCCGCTTCATCCGCTAATGGCTTCCTGAAGAGCTCCGTCCAACTCCTTTACGTGGGTTGTCAGACTTGCCTGTGCCGCGATTTCTAGAGACTTGCAGCGCATTCTTGCATAGCGCTGCGGTTCGCCAAGGCACTGAATCATGGCCCTGGCAAGGCTTGAAGATCGCGGAGGTCTCGCATCGGCCAGGACGCCCGTCACGCCGTCGTGTAGCCAGTCGCGAATGCCGCCGACGTCGAATGCGACGGCCGGAACGCCATGCCGCGCCGCCTCCAGGCCCACCAGGCCAAAAGGCTCCGGCCAGATACTCGGAACCACCAGCAGATCAACTTCCGAGAGCAGTCTCTCCCTTCGTTCCCGCCCAATCCAGCCATGGAAGCGAACTTGCACTTGAGGGACCTCGGCCATGAGTTGTGCCGACCGGCGTTCCAGCGCTTCTCGCTCAGGTCCCTCTCCGGCAAGGTCGAGTTCAAGCGGCCTGTTCAGCCCCTTTGCCGCTTCGGGCAGCGCTTCGATTAGCAGATGCACGCCCTTGAGAAACTCGATGCGGCCCAGGTACAGCAGCCGCCAGGGGGCTCCCGCCGCACGTTTTCTTTCCGGATCGCCAGGCCGCGGCAACTCGGCAAACCCCAGCGGCGGCAGCTTCCGAACGCGCTCCGGCGGCAAACCATGCTTGACGTACTCCTGACGCATGTGCTCGGAGAGCGTCAAGACCAGGCGATAGCGAGGCAATAACGTCAACCGAGCCGACTGATTCTGGTAGAGCCTCCACATCGTCAATGGATTCAGCCCTCCGCAGCGGCGTGGAAAGTACTGCAGCAAGCACGCGGCCCCGAACTTCCGCGAACAGGGCTCGGCTGCAGGCCAGCGCGTCGCCTTGAATCCACTGATGCAGGTGCCGTGGTAATTGTGAGCCAGCAGCACCGCCGGAGCTGAGTCAAGCAGTGTTTCTTCAAGTGTAGGCTGACTGGGGCAGTTAACGAACAGCACGTCCGGCCGCCAGGACTTCAGACGCTTCAAGACCTCTTCCAGCCCCAGATCGTCCACACACCACGTAGGGACTTCAGCGTTGGTCACAATGCTGGCGCGGTCGACGGGACTGGCAGTCTCGCAGACCAGGGCCAGCTCATGGCCGACCGAATGCAAGCGGGGCAGGACCTCGCGGAGATAGGTTTCGGTCCCCGCTATGAGCTTGCAATTCCAGGTTGCCGCCGCGATGCGCATGCTCGATCCGCCAGTTCGCTACGAAGCCATCATGCGTGCCACCACATGCTCCACGGCAAAATGTCCCTGATAAAACTCCCGCGCTTTACGGCCAAGCTCTCCCAGGGCTTCCGGCGTGGCCAGCAGCTTGATGACCTCGGAAGCATGGGCCTCTGGCTCGTGCTGCGGCGCAAGGACCAGCCCCTTGCAGTCGTCCCAAAGCGGCTCGGTCAGCCGGCCTCGGCTCGCGACGACGGGCCGACCGTGCGATAGACAGGCCATCAGGCTGCCATTGCGCGTCGAGATTCCGCCGCCGTAGGGCTGAATCATCAAATCGCAGGCAGCCAGATGCAGTGACAGCTCTCGGGCTGGTTGGCTGCCGGTTGCATGCACTCGCCCTGCATCCACGGCGAACTGCTTCAAAAGTCCCTCGCGAAACTCCACGCTACCCCGTCCTAGCAATAACAGGGAGACTTCTGGCATGCGGGCAAGCAGCGGCGTCAGGCAGAGACCCAGCGTTTCCGTCGTGTGCAAGCCGTACGTGCCAAAGTGCCCCACGATCGGTCCGCCGCTTTTGGCGAACTGCCGTTTGATTCCCGCCACGGCCGCTGGGTCGTCCACCACGGGGATGTTGCTTGGCACTCCCAGGGACTCGATCGGCAGGTTTCGGCGGGCATAGGGTCGAATCAGCGAAGTCCAGTTCTCCGTCGAGACCCACACTCGGGTGGCCGACGCTAGAAGTTCGCGCATCATCAGGCGCTGGACGACCGCAGCCGCGCGCTGCTTCCACGAACCGCTGAAATCGAGGAACGCTTCGTGGATCATCACCACGACCTCATCCCCGAACCGCTGAGCTCGCCGCCGCACCCAGCGGCAGAAGGGGTAGTTGATCGCTCGACGGCTAAACGCATGCGGCACCCACTGGACGAACAACCGTCTTGGCCTGGGTTCCGCATTGAGCAGGTCATCGACGCGCTGAAGATCGCCTTTGCCGATCTTGCCCAGTTCGCGGCGGACACGAACCTTGCTGTTCGGCTGCACCTCCTCTTGCACCGAATCCCAGGCTGGACACCAGACCGCCACCGCTTCGCCAGCCTCGGCCAGTCCGTGGGCCACCTGGAACGTGTAGTCGCTAACTCCTCCAGGCTGCGGCGGATACTCGCCGGTGATCAGGTGCCAACCTCGATTAAAGACCATGCGATCACGGCCTGAAGACGCCCGTTGACCTCCAGCAGACACGCAAATAGCGACATGCTACGCAGGGCGCTGACCTCAGGGTTATGTTCAGAGCCGATTCTGTGCCCGCAGGTATTGGCGAAACCACTCCACGGTGCGACGAAGCCCCTCATCAAGGCTGACTTCCGGCTTCCATCCAAGAATGGTCCTAGCACGCGTGCTATCTGCGTACATTCTCCAGATTTCGGTTGGCCTGTAAGGCAGGGCGCCAATCTCTATAGCGCTGTTGGTCCCAGTCAAGGATGCAATCTTGTGCACAAGATCACGAATGGCGACTTCCTCGCCGGCGGCAATATTCACGGGTCCTTCGATGGCGCCAACGTAAGCTCCAGCCAGAATCAGGCCATCCACGATGTTTGATACGTAGTTGAACTCGCGCGTCTGCTCGCCTTTCGTAGTGCGCACGGGATGCCCAAGCAAACACTTGATGATCAACTCTGGAATAACCGCCTTAACGCTCTGGTAAGGCCCGAATGTATTGAATGGGCGCAGGACAACAATGCCGCTTCCGCCCGCTACTCGTTGCTTGAGCCGACAGTACAACTCCCCAGCATACTTCGTGATTGCATAGGGAGATATCGGCTCTGGGCATTGCGTTTCGATAAAAGGCACTGATGCTTGATGGCCGTAAACCTCTGAAGTAGACATGTAGACAAACCGGCGCACTCCTTCGCAAGCATCCAGCAAATTGGCTGTGCCCTTCGCGTTCACATCGAAGCATTCTTCAACCTGCAAGAAGCTGTCGCCCACGTGATTGTAGGCAGCCAAATGGTAAACAACCTCGGGCTGGAATGCCTGGACGCTGCGAAGCGCTCCACGGTTCCTCAGGTCGGCCTCAATAACGTGGAGGCGATCATAAGTGTCTCTCAATCGCTCGTTCTTCATGACATTGGCATAGCGCGTGAGCACGGCTACCTTAGCCCCCATGGCCAGCAGCCGACCCACGAGATGCGAACCAATGAAACCCGAACCTCCCGTCACCAGGACGCGCACGCCTTGCATCTACTAGCTCCCAGTTGGATGAGTATAGAACTCTCGAATTTCCACTTCGGCCTGGGCCAGATCCTTGGGAGTGTTCACCGTCAGATGCCGGCCACGGTGCCGATAAGCCCGAAGATTTCCCGCCCGAGCCAGGCCAGAGAGAAACTCTGGCATGTCTGAGCCTCGCGTAAGCCTGTTCAGAGTTTCACGTTCAGCCAGCATGAAGCCCATGTTGATCCAGTAGGGCAGGACGGGCTTTTCCTGAAATCCGGTCACAACAGCATCTTCACCAAACGCGACAATTCCAAAGGGGCTTTGCAAAGGGTAAACGGTGATCGTCAACGCTGCCTGAGCAGATGAATGTTGCGCTCGCAGGGCTGCGAGATCGACATCAGCAAGCGTGTCCCCATAGCAGATCAAGAATTGCCCCTCGATATGTTCGCGGCTATCCAGCAAGCGATCCGTCATGGTGGCGTCGCCGGAGTTTACCAAAGTCGTCTTCCAGCGCGTCGGTAATGTGCGCGTGAACTCCTGGATCAACTCCCAGCGGTGACCCACGCAGAGAATGAAGCGTCGAATGCCCGACCAGCCTAGATAGTACATCAGGTGGTAGAGGATAGGTCTACCGTTGAGCTCAACTAATGGTTTGGGAATGCTCTCCGTCAGAGGGCGCAACCGTTCGCCCTTGCCGCCGCACAGGAGCACCGCAGTCAAGTCTTCCACGTCAGCCCCCATCGTTCAGAAGTTGCAAGATCCTGTGGCAGTACTGGCTGCCTAAAGTCGCAGCACTCGGCCGTTTTCTCATGGTCTCGACCGCAGCCTCGCCCATGCTTCTTACGCGATCGCGGTCCTCGGCGAGCCAGCGTAGCCTTTCTGCAAGCGCGGTTACGTCGCCAGGGTTGATGACGAACCCATTCTTGCCATCTTCTACGAGCTCGCAGGCTCCTGTCGTGGTCGTGGTAATGACCGGCAGCCCCGAGGCAAGCGCCTCGCCTACGACGTATCCAAATCCGTCTGCAAGGGATGGAAGAACCAGCACGGAAGCGCGGCCGTACACCTCTGCAAGGCCTGCCTTGCGAATTTCAATGGGACGCACGATGATGTTGCCGCGTCTGTGCTGCGCCCTGGCAAGAAACGACGCCACTGGACGCGAACCCGACCCGCCCCAGAGAACCAGCTCGCTGGGTTGATGGTCCAGCCTGCCGAAGGCTTCCACCAGGTGATGGAAGCCCTTCCAGGGCTCAAGCAGGCCAACATAGCACACGCGGAACACCGGCTCGTTAAATGTCGCTTGGGGAAACTCGTTGACATCGAAGGGGGGGCTGGCGACGACAATGCGGTCCGGAGAAAAGCCGCGGCGGTAAAAGGACTCTGCAGCTAACTGTGACATTACGCGTATCAGGTCTGCTTCACGGTACTCCTCCTTGATCCGCTTGATCTCCCATCGGTGCAGCGGCGGGCGAATGCCGAACTCCGAGCAGCTCATCCGCATGGCAGCCGACAAGTCTTCGACATGGAGTGTGGTGACATCGAGCACCGTACGGTAGCCGAGCTTGCGGGCAGCACGGAGCGTGTTCAGAGAATGCCCAGCACCGCAATGAAGGAGTGCAGCTCCTGCTGGCAACTGCGGGGCGACTGCCCAGTCAAAAGCTAAGTTCTGATGCAACGCAGACCAATCCCGGAGCCGCCGCAACAACGGTCTTCTCCAGAGGAACCTGGCGAGGGAAGATCCACGCACCGTGTGAGAGGGTATGGCCGGCTCCGAACGCTGTGCGAATAGCTCGAGTTCAAAGGCTGAGGCCAGGTACTCCGCCATGTGCTTAAGATTCAGACCCTGCCCGCCGATGCCCATGGTCGCATTGGCTGAGAGCACAAGGCGCGGTCTGCGTCCTGTTCCCACGCTGCCGGACTGGTCTACCGATGAAGAGAAGTTAAGGGCGGTGCTCATGCTGCATCACCTGCCTTCCGACCTACCCCTGCCATTTTGGCAGCCCGCCAGTTCAGGCAGCCAAGGCAAGAAACAAGCGCAACAAGAAATGAGCGGCCTCGGACCTGACCAGGCTCGACAAACTTGGCGCTCTTCCATCGCAATAACCTGAATCCCTCTCCCTCGCCGAGGACAGCCCTGTCGCTGTCGCGCAACAAACAAGAACTCACCATCGCCCCATGATTGCTCGGGAACTCTGGGGCTATAGCCAGGTGTCGGGCAGGCCGCTGCGCAACAAATGCAATCTCGTCGCGAGCGGAGCACTTGCAGGAAATCCTGGGCCATCGGCCCCCTACCCCACTCTGGCCGCGCAACAAATTTCAGACGCCGATCCGTCCTGTCCATGGCCCTGCCCGTCCAGCTGTCATCCGCGCGCACCCTCAGCGCGGGCGTCAACTTGCAGGATAGCACGGAACGGGTACATTTGTCAACTATAATCCGGCTCGACCCAAACCCCGCCGGTCGGACAGCAGCCGCGGCAGGTTCCAGAGGTTCCACAGCCAGGCTCGGGTCAACGCTTTCAACTGCGACCAGTCGCCCAACAGAGCCCGGCACCACGCCAGCAAGCCGTAGCGAACGAAGAACTCGGGAAGCACGCTCCAACGAGCATGAAGCAAATAAACGGTCACGAAGTTCTTGAGCCGGTGGTACTGCAGGCTAGTCCCGCTCCCGTTGCCTTCCGGTTCGACATGCCAGGCCATGGCCGCGGGAACCAGGTAGATTGGCAAGTCCTTTCGGCGAATCCGCGCGCAGAGTTCCAGGTCCTCGAAGTACATGAAGAACTCCGGCCTGAAACCGCCCAGTTGTCTGAGCAGCGCGGTCCTGGCAAAAATCATCGAGCCTGGCACGAACTCGGTGGCGAACGGCTGCGTCTCGTCTGCCACGAACGGTTGGCCCGACCCGGCGATGGTGAACTTGAAGACGCCGTCGAGCTGAAACGAGCCCCCTCGGCAGCGCACCGTACCGGCGTGATAGTTCAGCTGGAGTCCGCTTAGCATGCCCGCCTCAGGACGCTGTTCATGGAACTCCACCAGCCTTGCGACGTAATTCTCGTGCAGGATGATGTCGTCCTCGGTGAGGCAGACATAATGTCCCGTAGCCGCCTGGATGCCCGTGTTCATTCCGCCGGTGAAGCCGAGGTTCTCGTCGTTGGCGATCAACCGGAAGCGCGGATGCGCCGCCACGATGCTGCGGATTTCCTCGCTGGCCGAACTGCGATTGTCTACAACGATGACTTCGAGTGGAGTGTACGACTGACCAGTTACTCCTTCCAAGCACTTGCGAAGCATTCCAGGCCGGTTGTAGCTCAGGACGATCAAGCTAACGAGCTGTTGCGGCATATTGCTGGCCGTGCGAGGGTGACCCTTGCCAGAGGGCGGCTAGTTGACCGCACACGGCTGCCTCCGTGAAGCGGGGCCGCCAGTACGAGGCTTGAGCGATGGGGTCGCGTTGACCTGCATCCCACGCGGCCATCTCGCTCAGCACCGCATCGGCCAGGGCCCGTGGCGAACGCCGCGCGGCCAGCGTGCCGAAGGGCCCCTCACGCACCGCACTGGCGAAACTCGGAATAGACGCGGGACCAATCAAGGTACAGCCAAGCGAGAGGGCTTCGCTGGCAACGATTGGACCACTCTCCCACAAGGAGCTGAGAACCAGTGCTCGGCTTTCCGCGAGACGCTGGGCAATGATTGCCGCGGACTTCGTGCCTTCCAGAAGAACCGTCTGGTGCTTTCTGCAAAGCGGAGCGAAGCAACGCTCGCCCCCAGGGCCAAAAAGCGATACTTGAAGCGTTGGCCTTCGTCGAAGCGCTAACTCCAGGGCCGCGGCCAACCAAGGCGCATCCTTCTGCGGGTCGTCCCACCGTCCTATCGCCACCAGGCGCTCAATGCGATCCTTACGCACCTCGCTAGTGGAGAAGCAATCGTCCACGGGGTAAGGAATGGCGTGAACCTTTCTGCCCAGGTCGGCACGTCCCATGGTTGCGTAGAAGTGACGCAAACACTCGACGGATTTTGCTGAGCCGACAATAACGGCGTCGCTCAGCTCGGCGCTGGCGATGGCTGGTGCTGCAACTCGGCGATCTGCGTAAAGGTACTGCTGGAGCCAGAACTTGGCGGCGCGAACCTTGTTGATCAACGTGCGTTGTTGAGCCAGCATCCGCTGCCAACTTGCCCGAGGATGCGCCCTTACGCCGACCTGCCCATCGCTATCAGCTATGGAAACGATGAATGGGCAACATGGCCGCAGCGCTTTCAAAACATCCGCCATGCCCAGCCAGGTGATGACCAGTGCCGCATCCGGACGCAGCCGATCCCAAAACCCTGGACTGTTGAGTTCGGCCAGGTTGGAGCATGTGATTGCCGGTTCGGCGAAGCCCAGGGCAGCCGCACTCGTGCACACCGCATAGGCTTCGTGGCCAAGCGCGCGGAAGCCTCGGATGTAGCGCTCGAAGCGCACGGAGATTTCCACGAGGCGCGACTCAGCAGGCCAGACAATTGCGATGGCCATCACAGGATCCAGGCAAGACACATGGCATCCCTATCAAGCCGCCCCACGGCAGTAATGATAGAGCAGCCGGGCCAATAGCCTCCATGAGCGCAATGCCGGCGCAATGGCCGTGTATTCCGCTGGGCGGAACGTCCCATGTCTGGCTCGATGCCGGCAAAGATTGAACCACAGATGGCGCAGTTGCCGCTGAAAACACTCGCGGTCATAAAGGCGTTTCTCCTCGTTAGACCGGTCGAGTTTCTCAATCCAGCGCCTCGCGTGGTCCTGATATTCGCCAGAAAGTTCGAAACGCCTGGCTGCGAGTGAACAGTGCAATTCGGCATCGCGGCCTTCACAGGGAAGGAGTCGACGCGCCTCTCGAAGCCAGACCATTTCTATCTGTCGATTGGTGGTGGAGACTTCGGTCGTCGATGCCTGGCTAGCATGTCGGCGATAGTGCAACAACACTTGCGGCAGATTGGCAGCCTTTCCAAGTTCTACCATCTGGGTCCAGAGATCGTAGTCCGCCACTACGCCGTACTCCTCGCGATAGGCGCAGCGGCCGGCGGTGAAGGGTTCGCGGCGCATCAACACCGAAGGATGGCAGAAGCAGCATTCCCAGAAGAGGATGCAGCGGATCGACTCATGATCTCGGGGATAGGTGACAACACCTGGTACGCAGTCGCCGAACGTCCGGATGGCCGTGCCACAGAGCACATGGTCCGGATGTGCGTCCAGGAATGCGACCTGGCGAGCCAGGCGATCGGACATAGCGATGTCATCGGCATCCATGCGGGCGATGTACTTTCCACGTGCCTCCTCGATGCCGAGGTTGAGCGCCTTCGCAAAGCCGATGCGGTCTCTCTCTATCGGGCGGAGGCGCCCCTTGTCCACCCGACTCATTTCCTTGAGGATGTCCGCCGTGCCGTCGGTTGATCCATCGTTGACAACTAACAGTTCCAACCGTTCATAGGTCTGATTAAGGACGCTCTCAATAGCTTCTCGCAAATACCGTTCGCCGTTGTGCACCGGCATTACTACTGAGACAACGGGCGCGGTGATCGTGGAGGCAGTCATGCTGCTGGCCGAAGCTGGATTCATGGGAACTCAACCCTGGGACTGAAAGTAAGTCCCTGCAAGCACCACCACAAGACCCTTACCGGAGCTCTGCCGGTCAATGCCATGAAAACATGCTCTCGGAAGTAGCGCTCAATGGCCCTGAACTTCCCATACCATTTCAAGTCAGGGCGCGTTCGCAGGACGAAGATGTAGTTTCTGGCTCCGTACTTGTATTTGGGATAGTCGCTTCGGCTTACCTTTCCCCGCGGCATGGCAGCATTGCTCTTGGTATTGTGGCTTACAATGCTGTCCAGAACCAGGTAGCCAGGTCCGTATCCGTTAACAATACGTGATGTGAACTCAAAATCATCGCACCAAATATACATCTGGGCAAGCGGCAAGCCAACCTTGGCAACCGCGGGCCTGGCGACGAGGACCGATACGAACGAGGCCGAATGCACCGTAATGCTCCGGCTTTCCAGGATCGTGTGCAACCAGCAAGATGGGTCGCCAAGCCCAGGAATGTTCATCACATGAGTTCGCCCATCGACCCAGGTAGCCAGACTGGCGAGAAAGCCGGCAGGCGCGGGAGTCCTCTCGGCCGCAAGCAGGAGTTTTTCCAGAGCGTCAGGATGAGGAATGGTATCGTCATCCATGCACCAGAACCAATCATGCCCCTTCTGGTATGCCGTCTTGATGCCCGTATGAAAGCCGCCGGCGCCGCCAAGATTGGGCTGCTTGACCACCGTTAAGTCAGCCTGTTCGTTCAGCCACGCTTCGGTACCGTCAGTGCTCGAATTGTTGATTACAATAATCTCCTCGGGCCTGCGGGTCTGATTGCGCAGGGCCTGAATGCACTCCTTCAAGAGCGCTAGGCGATTGTAGGTCACAACAACCGCGGCCACAGCAGGGCTAGACTTCGCTGAACTCATGAGCCGGCCTCATGGTGCGCGTGCATTCCAGAATGCGTTCAGCCAGCGCCATGGCGCGAGCAATGGCCTGGTCCATGTCGTAGTACCGGTACTCGCCCAGTCGCCCGCAAATCAGAACATCTGAAAGGGCGTCGGCACGCTGACGATAATCGCGGTAGAGATTGGCGTTACGCTCATCCGGGAAGGGATACTCAAACTCGTTCGGCGTGGTTGGCGTAAATGGGGTCTCGGCAGTCACTAACGTTCCACGAATGCCCTTCGCCCATTCAGGGTGCATCCAGTGCTTCCATTCCAGCGTGCGGATGTGCGGTCCGCCAGCGTGAAGAGGGTTGTTTACAGCACCGCAGGGATATTTCCAGTCGACATCGGCAATAAACCGGTGCTCGCGGATTTGCCCACGATATTGCAAACGGCCGAATTCATAGTTGAAGTACGCGTCGATGGGGCCGGTATAAACAAGCAGCTTGCGATGTTCAACCTCGTCCTGCCGTTCCAGATAGTCAAAGTTGAGCAAGACTGGGATCCCTTCGAGCATGCGTCGCATGAGTTCGGCGTAGCCCGGCTCGGGGATGCCCTGGTATTTTGCCTGGGGCTTGAAGCGCGGATCGTCGTCATGCCGCACGTCAAACCGCTGACAGAGCTTGGGAGAGAGCGCGCGGGCTGAAACACCCCATTGCTTCTCGTTGTACTCCTTGACGAACTTCTCATAGATTACGCGCGGCATCAAAGCAAGGGCCGCCTCTTCCAGGTTCGTCGGCGTTCCCGTAAACTCCGGGGTCCAGTTAGCTCCCACGACGCGTCGGATGTAGCTCCCCAGAATGGGCCAACTTGGCAACTCCCCATCCACTTCGGATACAACTCGGTGTTCATACGTGAAGAAGCGAGCAAAGCGGTTGACAAACTCCCAGATCCGGTCCGAAGAGGTACGGAAGTGGTGGGGACCATAAGTGTGAATGAGAATCCCCGAGCTGTGCACGTGATCGTGGACGTTTCCGCCCAGATGGCTTCGTCGATCGAGCACGAGGACTTCACGCCCTGCATCCGAGAGCAGCCGAGCAATGACTGCCCCGGTCAGTCCAGAGCCCACGATGACATAGTCGGCGGAAATCAATTCAGGCCCCTCCCGAGTGATCCAGTTCGTACGCCACATCCCATAGCATGCAACCCTGTCCGCGTCCTTGATTGAAGGTCCAGTTGCGATTGCCGACGGCAGCGCCTTCCACGTGGAAAGCGATCGCCGATTCGAGATAGTCCAGGAACTGCACGTTGGTGATTGCGAGCATGACGTCAACAGCGTAACCGCCGCAAGCGTACTCGATTCGCGGCAGTCGACAGCGAATGCGGGCTTCGCCCGGTTGCGCACTCACCTCCCAATCCTTGGCCAAGCCGCTGGGAGCGAAGGCGACCGGCAAACCGTCCTGTTGCCGGAGCAGGAGTTCGACGCTGAAGCGAGTTGGTTCGTACACCTGGACAACAAGAACGAGGCTGACCTCGTCGCCGAAAAGCAGCGAGCTCACGCGCTCGCCATTCCGCTCCAGCCAGCCATCCACCACTTCGACGGACTTGGGGCTGACGCGGCGCATGGCCGTGTTGAGCCGCCCTTCTGCCTGGCCGCTCGTTAGGTAAATGCTGGTGACCTCGGATGCAGCCCCGTCGCACCTCAAACGACCGCGTTCCAGCAAGACTGCGCGCTGGCAGAGTTTCTGCACGGCTGCCATGTTGTGACTGACAAACAACACTGTGCGCCCTTGCCGAGCGACGTCACTCATCTTCCCCAGGCACTTCTTTTGAAACTCGGCGTCGCCGACGGCCAGCACTTCGTCGACGATGAGAATCTCGGGCTCCAGGTGGGCAGCCACGGCAAACGCCAACCGCATGTACATCCCGCTC
>Ga0073934_10008298_pt1 | contig 13925 bp, 7 predicted proteins | sample LarsenN4metaG_FD_76834 | JGI IMG/M metagenome (GOLD analysis project Ga0073934, IMG submission 76834) | Hot spring sediment bacterial and archeal communities from British Columbia, Canada, to study Microbial Dark Matter (Phase II) - Larsen... ...
CGCCAGCGGTACCAAGAAGCGGCCCGCGCCGCCCACGCCACCGGTGCCGAACTGACCCTCGAGCGAGACGAGCTGCGCCGCCAGCTCGAGGAGATGCGCGAGCGATTGGAGACGGAGCGGCGGCGCCACATCGAAGAGCAGGCCGCTCTCGCCCGCGACTGCTCATTGAAGCTCGAGCAACGGACACCCGCCGCCGACCCACGCGGAGGAGATCAAGCCGACGCGGACGGCGGCAAGCCGCCCTTGTACCAGGGACCTCTAGTCATTGAACGATCGGCGCCGCTTGGTGCAGCCGTGGAAGAGACCTCAGAGGTGGTGCCCGCCGTCACCGAATCCGTGATGGTCACACCTCCCCGTCCACACAAGCCGATCGTGCCGAGCGGAGATCTCGTCCTCCTCGACGAAGGGTCGTTGCGCGACGACGCGTGCGCGGCCTTACAGGGTGCCGGCTTCGAAGTGCTGCCGATTGCTCCCACCGAGTCAGGCGTCGAGGAGTTGGCCCGCCGGCGGGTGAAGTGCGTCATGCTCAATCTCGGACGCGGACCCGCGGCGTGGCATTTGTTGCGCACGCTTCGGGAACGGGTCGGGACCCGTAACGTGCCGATTCTTGCGTATGTGATGACCAAGGAGGCGCCGGCGGGCTTCTGCTTTGGGCGGGCGGACTTCGTGCTCTGGCCGATGGAGCCCGCGCGCATCGTCGAGCGCCTTGGTCGCCTGCGACCCAAGCTGCGGCGCTTGCTGGTGCTCAGTGCGGACGTTGACGGCATGGGCCAGCTGCGAGAGCCGCTCGCCAAGGCAAAGGTCTCCACCTCGATCGTGTTGGATGGGAAGCAGGCGTTGGAATTCGCGGCCATGATCGAACCCGAGGCGGCGATCTTGCACCTGTCGCCCGCGTGTCCGTCGGCGACCCGCGCGGTGGTCGGCCTGCGCGCGACCGAGGCGACGCGCGGCCTTCCGCTGCTTCTTCTGCTCGACAAAGGTGCGGCCCCGCGGGAGGACATGTTCTTCACTGCAGCTAACGTGCAGCTCCTCAACAAAGCGGCATTTCGTTTCACGAACCTGCCTGAAGAGATCGCCCGAGTCATCGCCTGAGGTGACCCGGGCGAGCTACCAAACCCCACAGATCCGCTCAGCAATCTCTGCGTTTGGTCTGTTGCCCATGGCCGATGACGCCGACTGGGGCGCCACACTCTGCATCGGTAATCAGCGCGCTGATGTCGGGCTGAGGCGCCACAAAGTGTTGACTTTTCCTGTTTACAATGGCACCGTTAGCCGCCGCTGTGGCTGCTCAGGTGAGGGGAGACTATGAATGAGGTTCGGCGTTGAAAGCCGAGTGGTTGGCCGACTCCTGCCGGAGCCGACGCCATCCTCCACGTCGAGTGGCTGTCGAGTTGGCGACGCCATCACTGGCGAACCGAGTGGTTCGGAGACTGGCGATGGAGCCGCCGTGTGCGCTGGCCAGGTCCGGTCTGGGTTCGCGGAAAACACAATGGCGGCTCGGACTTTGCTCGGTTCGGCCAGCCGCGGCGGAAGCGCGCGCACAGGAGGCACGCATGGACATGCGTAAGTCACAAGACTCCATCAACCAGGTTCTCAGTGGCGGGGTGGGTGCGCGGCAGGGGCAGCGCCGGCCTCTGCGGGCCCTGATCTCGACAGTTGCGCCCAGCTGTCTCGCGATTGCCGTCCTGCTTGCGCCGTCTCTGGTGGCGGCGGTGGATCTTGCCAGCGTCGGGGTGACGGGCGTGCCGGGCAACAAGAGCAGCAACGGGGTCGGAATGAACGGGGATGGTGGTGTGGTGGTGTTCTACTCGGATGCGGACAACCTCGTGCTTGGGGACACCAACCAAGCGCGCGACGTGTTTCTGTACGATCGAAACGCGCGCACCGTCGAACGCATCAGTGTGAGTGGCACAGGCGGACAGGCCAACCGGGCCAGCCACGCCCAGGGTGCCGCCCCGGCGGTCAGTGACGATGGTCAGATCGTGGCCTTTTACTCCGATGCGACCAACCTGATCGCGATCGACACCAACGGCCAATCCGATGTGTTCGTGCGCCTCCGAAGTGAAGGGTTGACCGAGTTGATCAGCGTGAGCGACGACGGCAGCGCGGGGAACGGCCCGAGCGTCAATCCCAGCATCAGCGCCGACGGCCGATTCGTGGCGTTCCAATCGCGCGCCTCGAATCTGGTTCCCGGCGACACGAACAACGCCGCCGACATCTTCGTCCGCGATCGCGTCAACAAGACCACCGAGCGCCTGTGCGACGCCGTCCAGGGTAACAAGTTCAGCTTTACACCCAGCATCAGCGCGGATGGTCGCCTCGTCGCTTTCGCCTCGGCGGCGACGAACCTCGTTCCGGACGATACCAATGCGCGGCTTGACATCTTCGTGTGCGACCGGAGCACGGGGCAGGTGGAACGGGTGAGCATCAGCACCTCGGGTGTCCAAGGTGATGGGGACAGCATCCTACCGGCGATCAGCGGTGACGGGCTCGTCATCGGCTTCAAGTCGCTGTCGGACAATCTCGTGCCCAACGATGCCAACAACGTGGTGGACGTCTTCGCGCACGATCGAGCCACGGCGATGACCGAGCGTATCAGTGCGAACATCAACGGAGGCGACCCGAACGACTTCTCGTTTCCGCCCACGCTCAACAACGACGGGCGCTTCGTTGGCTTCGGGTCCTTCGCCACGAACTTGGTCGGCAGGGACGTGAACACCACCTCTGACGTGTTTGTGCGCGACCGCCGGATCGGCGTGACCAAGCAAGCCGATGTGAACGATGCTGGCGAGGCGGCCAACGGCGGGACACCCGATGCGCCACCAGCGCTCAGCGGCGACGGCAAAGAGATCGCGTTCGTATCGCTCGCAACGAACCTTGCCCTCAACGATACAAACCAGGTCTCCGACGTCTTCGCCACACTGAATCCGTTCTTCGGCCCAGGGACGTGTCCGGACGGCGAGTGCCCCGAGGGCCAAGTTTGTGTGCGCGGTATGTGTGTCGCCCCGACGCCAACCCGAACGGCCACGCGGACCCCGCCGCCGACGCGCACGAGCACGCCGACGCAGACGCCGACGGCGACCGCGACCTTCAAGCCGTGCACCACGGACGAAGACTGCCCACCGGACAAGCACTGCCGCACCGGTTTCTGCAAGTTCCGCCGCCCGTGTGACGACGAAAATCCAGTGATCGACCGGCACGCGTGCTTCGGTGACCGCGAAGCCTGTATCGACGGCCTCTGCGAATGCGGCGCCGATTGCAACCTCGACGGATACGTGTTCGTGAACGAGATCAGCAGGGCGGTGAAGATCCTCGGTGGATTGACGATGCTCGATCAATGCCGCAGCGCCGACATTAACGGTGACGGTGAGGTCATGGGCAATGAGATCACCCTCGGCGTCATCAACCTCGGTGAGGGCTGCACACAGGAAGGGCAGCCGTTGATCTTTGCCCACGACCGTGGCGGGATGGTGACGCTGACCGTCGGATCGGTGAGCGGGACTGCCGGCCAGGACGCCACGGTTTCGCTGGACCTTAGTGGGGGAGAAGGTGAGGTGGCCACCGCGCAACTCGACCTCGTATTCAACCCGAACGTTTTGGAGATCGCCAATCCGGGGACCGCTTGCACCAAGAGTTCGCGGCTCTCCCAGCATGTGCTGGCGGCAACTCTGCCGGATGATCCGCCCGCACCCGAAGGGATGCGGCGCCTGCGGCTGTTCGTTGGTGATATCGCCTCGCCGATCGCGACATTCAGCGATGGCGCCATCGCGTCGTGCACCTTCCGCATCAGAGGCGATGCCGGTGGGGCGCCTATGACGCTGGCGGCGGATCGGCTCAACGTCGGTGACGCCCGGGGCAACATCTTCGGGTCGCGAGCGGTCAGTGGAGGAGTTTCAATCCTCCTACCGACCCCGACCCCCGAGCCGGTGCCCACACCGCGTGCGTCTTGTGCCGGTGATTGCGACGGAGACGGTGAGGTCTTCGTGACCGAGATCACGACGGCCGTTCGCATCATGGCGGGCGAGATCGCATTGGCCGAGTGTCCGGCAGCAGACGCGGATGAGGACGGAGAGGTCTTCGTGACCGACGTCACGCGCGCGATCGTCAACTTGGGGCTCGGTTGCCCACAATGAGCGCGGGAAGAAGCGGTGTGGAGACGCGTCGGGACGCTGGGAGTGTTGAGGCAGGCTCCGGGCGAGGCACTGTGATCGGTGCCTTCTGCGATAGCCACAGGAGGGACTTTGCAATGGCGAAACCGAAACGGTTGAGGCGCGCAGTACCACGGGGTGTGCTGGCAGGATGCTGCGCTGTCGCGGTCTCTCTGTTGCTCGCCGCCCAGGCCTCGGCGGTGGTGACCATCACGGTGGAAACGACCGACGGTGTCCAGGGAGGGGATCTGACGCTCACCATGAGCATGACGCGAGCAGGTAGCGACCCGGCGGTGGCGGGCGCGCAGACGGACCTCATCTTCGATACGTCGCAAATGGAGATCGTCGGCACTTGCGCAAATGGGGGCGCACCTTGTCAGGGCAGCGCGGATTGTGGTGTTGACGGCATCTGCAACCTCCCGTGTGTGAAGCACCCCCGGCTGGCGGAGCAGGGTTTCACGGCCAACCTGCCGGTGACGGTTCGCCCACCGGACCCCGAGGGACGCCGGCGCCTGCGCCTCGCCGTGTTCCCCGACGTCTCGAGCCCGACGGCAACTTTCGACTCCGGGGGCCTCATCAGCTGCACGTTCCATGTGCAACCCGACGCAACGCCCGACGTCGAGGTGTTCTTGCAATCCGACCCGACCCGGCTGATTGTCGGCGACGCAGACGACAACACCATACCGGGCGTGCAGATCCAGCTGATTCGGGGCGTGATCCGAATGGCAACGCCCACTCCAACGCCTACCGCGACGCCCACGGCGACGCCGACCATTCCGTGTTTCGTTGACCAAGACTGCCCGCGCGGGCAAGTGTGTGAAGCGGGTGTGTGCCGGCCCGCGCCCACCCCGACCCCGACCATTGCCTGCCCGGACGGCATCTGTCCGGACGGCCTTACGTGTGTCGATGGCATCTGCCGGGACCTGTCGACCCCGACACCCACGCCGACGCCGCTGCCACCTTGTATGACCAATGACGACTGCCTCCCAGGCTTCCACTGCCGGGCGAAGGTATGTGTGCCGATCCGCGAGTGCGACGACAGCGATCCGGAGCTGGGCCGTCGCAACTGCCGCGGCGTCCGGGAAACGTGCACCAACAACGTGTGCGAGTGCGGCGGCGACTGCAGCCTCGACGGCTTCGTCTTCGGCAACGAGACGAGTGTTATGGTGTGCCTGCTCAGCGGAGAATGCCAACTGGCTGATTGTCCGGCAGGTGACTTCGACGGTGACGGCCAAGTCACCGGCAGCGAGGTGTGTCAGGCCGTCACCAACCTGGGGTTGGGGTGCCCGGCCGAGGGCCAACCGCTTGGCATTGACCGAACACAGGAGATCCGCAGCCTCGACATCGGCTCTGCGACCGGCGTAGCCGGGGCCGAGGTGACCGTGGGGATTTCTCTGAGCGGCGGGGGCGAGGTAGCGACCGCTCAGATGGACCTGTTGATCGACACCAACGTGCTTGAAGTCGACGGGCCCAACCCACGCTGCTCGGTCGATCCGCGTCTGGCGGCGACCGAGACGACTTTCACCTTCCTGCCGCAGACGCCCGGCACACCGCCGGGCATCGCCCGCTTGCGGATCTTCGTGGGGAACACCGATCTGTGCAAGGCGGATCCACCGTTCCCGCTGACCTCTTTCGATCCAGGGGGGTTGGTGTCGTGTATTTTCCGCATTGATCCGAGCGCGCAACCAGGCACGTATCAGCTGACTGCGGAGCGGTTGAACGTCGGTGACCCCCGCGGGAACGAGTTTGGCGCCGCGTTCTCCCCGGGGAGCGTGACGGTGGAACCACCACCGCCCTGCACAACTGACGCCGAGTGCCCCGGCGGAACGCATTGCCGCGCGGGCGAGTGCAAAGGTATACGTCAGTGCTCCGGTCCGATGGCAGGACCGGGCGAATGTCGCGACGGTCGTGAAACCTGCACCGACCAGGTGTGCGAGTGTGGAGCCGATTGCAACCGTGATGGCCGGGTGCGGAACAACGAAATCACGGCGGTGGCTAATATCTTCACCGGGCAGGCTGAGGTCGTCGAGTGTCCAGCGGCCGACGAGAACGGCGACGGCCGTGTGCGCAACAACGAGGTCACGGTCGCAGCCATCAACTTCACACAAGGCTGCCCCTGAGGACGGCCGCACCACCAAGGACGGCTTGAGCGAAGGCTCGCGAGGCGATACTGAGAGCAGCGATGCTCAGAGGAGGACAGCAGATGACATGGCGGAGTTTCGAGCCAAGACAGCGCCCGTCTGTGGGTCGGCGGGTGGCGTCGCTCTCCCTGGGGTCGGTGCTGGTGCTGGCGGCAGCGTTGCCGGCTCGTGGGCAGCAGACGCAGCTGGCCATCATCGGAGGTGCCGCACCTCCCGGAGGAATGCTGACCGTGACGCTGCGGATGACGGGAGGTGAAGGCGTGGCCGTCGGTGCTGGGCTCGACGTGTTGATTCCCGTCGTTCTGGGAGCCCCCACGCTCGATCCGGCTAGTGACTGTACGATCGCTCCCCGACTGCAGAATACGCATATTCTCTCCGCTCGCTTCTTCACCAATCCACCAGGGGCACGGCGGCTCGGCCTCGAGGTGGCGACGAACCCTCCGAGCATCAACCTGCTCGGTGACGGCGATCTCATCAATTGTGTCTTCCACATTCCCGCTGAAGCTTCGCTGGGGACCACGATTACACTGACTGCCGATCCGGCAAGCGTGCTCGTCAGCGATGCCCAGGCCCGCCCGATCACGGCGGTCGGCATCGACGGCCAGATCGAGGTTGCGTTGGTCACACCGACTCCAACCGCGACCGAAACAGGGCCCGCGGAGCCCACGTCGACATCGACTCCGACCACGACCAGCCCCTTGCCGCCAACCCAGACGCGAACGCAAACCCCGCTTGCGTCCAGCACGCCTACAACGACCGTGACCGCACCGGTCCAACCCTCCAGCACCCCGACGGGTACGCGTACGCCCATGCGCACGACCACGCAGGTCATCACCCCAACGAGGACGCAGGCGCCGGTGGTGCGCGGCGGCGATGGAGGATGTGCAATCGGGCCGACCGCAGGAGCCGGGGGCACGCCGCTCCTCTGGGCGATCCTTCCGGCGGTGGCACTCGTGCGGAGGCGTCGCCGGTCGCAGTGAGCGGCCAGACTCGAATCGACGAAGAGCGGGCGCCCATCAGGGCCCCGCTTTTCGCGTTTGATGGCAGTGAAATCGCTGGTATCCCACGGGGGCACGGGCTATGGTTGCGCGCTGGGGAGCAACACCGCGCCGTGGATCCGTTGAGCAGCCGCTTCGAGACCCGCCAGGCAGTCGTTGGGATCATCGGTCTCGGCTATGTCGGGCTGCCCTTGGCGGCGACCTTTGCCGAGGGAGGCTTTGCCGTCATCGGCTTCGATGTCGATGCGGTGAAAGTTGGGGAGTTGCTCGCGGGCCGAAGCTACATCCGACATGTCCCTGCCAAGCGACTGAAGGGCCTTCTGCGTCCGGAGCCACCGCAAGCGCCCGGACCGGCGTTCCATCCGACCACCGACTACGGCCTCCTGACGCGGTGCGACGCCATCCTGATCTGCGTCCCAACGCCCTTGAGCGAGAACCGAGAACCCGACCTTTCTTACGTCACCGGCACCGCGCAGATGATCGGGCGGTTTCTGCGGCGCGATCAGTTGGTGGTGCTTGAAAGCACGACGTATCCGGGCACTACAGACGAGGTCGTGCGTCCGCTGCTCGAAGCGCACGGGTTGAAGGCCGGGACGGACTTCCACCTTGCCTTCTCGCCGGAGCGCGAGGATCCGAACAATCCGGACTTCACCACCCGCACCATACCCAAGCTGATCGGTGGCTATACCGCGGCCTGTGGGCGGGTGGCGGCAGCGCTCTATGCGGCCGTGCTGGAGAGGATCGTCCCGGTGTCGTCCGCCCGAGTGGCGGAGGCGGCGAAGCTGGTCGAAAACATCTACCGAAGCGTCAACATCGCCTTGGTGAACGAGCTGAAGGTGCTGTTCGATCGCATGGGGCTCGACGTGTGGGAAGTCATTGATGCGGCCGCCACCAAACCCTTCGGGTTCACCCCGTTCTACCCCGGGCCGGGCCTCGGCGGGCACTGCATTCCCATTGATCCCTTCTATCTGACGTGGAAGGCGCGGCAATACGAGCTGACCACCCGCTTCATTGAATTGGCGGGAGAGATCAACCATGCCATGCCGTCGTTCGTGGTTGGGAAACTGACGGACGCCTTGAATGAGCGTTGCCGCAGCCTGAAGGGGGCACGGGTCCTGGTCCTGGGGGTGGCGTACAAGCGGGATCTGGACGATACGCGGGAATCCCCTGCGCTGAAGATCATCGACCTGCTGTTGCGCAAGGGGGCCGAGGTGGCCTACCACGACCCCTACGTGCCGCTGCTGAAGCGATCACGCCACTACGATTTCAACCTCCGTTCGGTCGCGCTCACCCGGGAGGAGCTGCGGCGGGCGGATGCCGTGCTGATTGCCACGGATCATTCGGCCTTCGATTGGAACCTGGTCGTCGAGGCCAGCGGCTTGGTCATCGACACCCGTAATGCCACCCGCAACGTCATCCGGGGGCGTGAGAAGATTGTGCGGGCTTGACGCGGACGCTGCGACGGCCCGTGATGTTGGCGCAGCCATATGCTCCTGCCAACGCGCTCCGGCTGTTGCAGTTTTGCCGTTTTCGAAGGCTCGCGGCTTTGCGATTGGCTTTTGCCCCATCCGGCCGTAGGTCGGCGGCATTTCGGACACTTTTTCGAGGCGAGAATCCTTGACAATGCGCCGACTTTTTGAGTATGTATGCGCGCACTTCCGCGGTGCTCAAGGCAGCGCACCCGCTCATGATCGGTGGGTATGAGCTGGGCGGAGTGGGAACGCGATCGGTCGACTGGAAAGGAGGAGGGCAATGCGTAAGGTGAAGTGGGACGCTTTTCTCTCGGGCCTCTGCGGATTCGTGGCGGCCTTGGGGCTCGTGGCGACAGGCGCGCGTGCCGACGTCACGACGGAGAAGGGAGCTTCGATCGTCGTCTTCCCAAAGATCCTCGTCAACGGCACTTTCGATACGATCATCCAGATTACGAACACCGGCAACTCGATGCTGCACGCGCACTGCTTCTACGTTGACGCGTCGCTGCAGAGTAGCCTCTCGGGGTTGCCGTGCACGGTTCCGAGCGCCACCTGTCTGCCGCGCTGGCAAGAGACCGACTTCCTGATCTGGCTCACGAAGCAGCAGCCGACGCACTGGACGGCAAGCGAGGGCCGCAACATCGATATCACCGACGGCTTCAAGAATGACGGTTCCGGCTTCGATCCTGGACGGGTGCCGCCGCTCAACAACTTCGAGGGCGAACTCAAGTGCATCGAGGTGAGCGAGTCCGGTGAGCCGATTACTGGCAATCATCTCAAGGGCGAGGCAACACTGGTCGTCAAGGCAGGAAGCAGTGGCGGTGATATCGCGAACCCTGGGACGGACAAGGGAGATGTTTCCAAGTACAACGCCATCGGCATTCAAGGGAACCCCGACGTGCAGCCGACGAACCCCTTGCTGCTCAACGGTGAAGTCTACGACGCGTGCCCGGAGAAGTTGATCGTGAATCACTTCGCAACCGGCACTTCGGATCCGATCGCCGACGACGCCAGCGACCAGCTCGGTGACGTCTTCACCAGCTCCTCCGTGGCCACCGAAATCACCCTCGTGCCCTGCAGCGAGGACTTCGAGAACCAACGGCCGACCGCCGTGACCATCCAGTTCCTGGTGTACAACGAGTATGAACAACCCTTCTCTGCCAGCACGACGGTGATCTGCTACCTCTCGACCGAACTCACCGAGATCGACAGTCCCGGCCAACCCACCCGGTCGGCATTCTCTGCGAACCTTCTCGGCTCCGATGTGGCGCAGACTGAGATCCGGCCGGTGGCAGCTACGAATGGCTCGATCGGCGCGCTGGTCGGCATCACAGAGCGCATCGTGTCAGTGTCGACCTCGACGGCCACGGCCACGGCACGTGAAATATTCAGCATGGTGACGGAAGGTAGTCTCATTCCGGCGGAAGCCCCGCCTGACAGCATCACTCTCCCGCTGTCGTTTGATTGAGCGGCGCGGGCGCAAGAAGGGGAAAGGGCTGTGGCTGGTTTCTCCCTGCTAGCTGAAAGGAGAAGAGCAATGCGTACGGTGAAGTGGAATCCTTTTCTCTCGGGCGGGCTGACGGTCGTCGGAGCGATGGTGCTCTGGTGTGGTGCGGCCCAGGCAGACGTGTCGTCCACCAACGCTGCGGCGATCGTCGTGTTCCCCAAGATCGTCGTCGATACGACGGCAATCGGGCGGACCGACACGATCATCCAGTTGACGAACACGTCGGCCGATCCGGTTAACGTTCGATGCTTCCTCGTCAACGCCAACGGCCACTGCTCCAACTCCGAAAAGATTTGCGATCCGGTGGGGGATCCTGCCGATAGCCCCTGCGGCGAGCTCGAGATCTGCGTCGCCGGATGGCAGGAGACCGACTTCTCGTTCCGCCTGACACCGAAGCAACCCATCGTGTGGCGCGCCAGCAAGGGGTTGCCGGATTTGCCACTCTCGGACGTTCCGAACAACGGGCAGTTCAGCAGTGGAAGCATTCTCGCCGTCCCTGAGGACCCCTTCGTGGGTGAACTGAAGTGCATCCAGGTTGGCGACGACGAGCAGCCCGTCGAGCGCAACGACCTCAAGGGCGAAGCCACCATCCAGAAGGTCACTGCCACCACGGGCGTCCCGGAGGTCGATAGCCGCGGCTACAACGCCATCGGCATTCAGGCCATCGAGGGCGCAAACGACGGCGACGATACGCTCATCCTTGGCCAGGAGTACAACGCCTGCCCGAACATCATCATCCTCGACCATTTCTTCGACGACGCGCGGAACTTCGTGCTGGAGAGCAGCGGAACGACGGTGCGCACGCATCTCACCTGTGTGCCATGCTCCGAGGACTTCAACCTCCAAGCGCCCATCACCACGGTGGTGCAGTTCCTGGTGTTCAACGAGTTCGAGCAGCGCTTCTCGACCAGTCGCTCGGTGACGTGCTTCAGTGAGATCGTGCTGTCCGATATCGATACGCGCCCTGGGCCCACCGGCGATGCCCAGTCGATCTTCAACGTGAATGTGCAGGGCACGATCACCGGCCAGACGCTGGTCCGCGCCGTCGCGGATACCGATGAGACGCACGGTCATGGGCTGCTCTGCATCGCTGAGGAGTTCCACTGCGCTGGTGGTGATCTGAATGATCTGAATGCTCGGTCCGGTTTCAACGCACACAACAATGATGCCGTCAACGCGCAATGTGGAAAGAGACGACCCACGGTTGTGAACGGGGGCACCTCGCGCTCGAATGCCTTCTCGACGGTCGAGCGTGGTACGCGCACACAGAGGGACTTCGTCTACCTGCCGGCGGCGCAGCCACCATTCTAGGACGCCGCGTTGATCCACGACCCCCTCTCGTACCTCAAGCAGTCTGATTTCCGTGAAGGGCCGAGCGCAGATGCTCGGCCCTTTGTGTTTCGGCTGACTCCCGCGTAGCCGATTCGGCATCGCGCCCACGAGTGCAAACGCTTGCGGTAGACGGGGGTGGCGCTAATATCCGCTCAACCACCTACTCAGCAGACGTAAGGAGACCACGGCGGCACGATGCGAGGATGGACGGTCCGGGACAGCCTTGAGCTGTACAACGTCGGCGCTTGGGGCGCCGGCTTCTTCGGGGTGAATGAGCGCGGACACGTCGAGGTCCGTCCCCAAGGCGAGCCAGGGCCCGCGATCGATCTCCTCGATCTGGTGGGCGATCTGCAGCGCCGTGGACTGCGGACACCGCTGCTCGTCCGCTTTTCCGACATTCTGGCGGCGCGCGTCAAGGGCCTGTGCGTTGCCTTCAATCGGGCGATCGACGACTACGGCTACAAGGGCGGCCACCACAGCGTGTACCCCATCAAGGTCAACCAACAGCGGCACGTTGTGGAAGAGATCGTTGAGTACGGAGCAGACCAGCACGTCGGCCTGGAGGCCGGGAGTAAGCCGGAGCTGCTCATCGCGCTCGCCATCCTCGATACGCCCGGTGCGCTGATCGTCTGCAACGGATACAAGGACCGCGCCTATATCGAGACGGCGCTGCTCGCACAGCGGCTCGGACGCACGCCCATCATCGTCGTCGACCGCTTTCGTGAGCTCGACCTCATCATCAAGCTCTCGCGCGAGCTGCAGGTGCGCCCCCACATCGGCGTCCGCGCCAGGCTGACAACCAAGGGTGCGGGCAAGTGGGTCGACTCGACCGGGGATCGCTCGAAGTTCGGGCTGACCGCTGTGGAGATCGTCGACGCCGTGGATCTACTGCGCAGCGAAGGCATGCTCGACTGTCTGGAGCTGCTGCATTTCCATATTGGATCGCAGATCACCGCTATTCGCGCGCACAAGGACGCGCTGCGAGAGGCCGGTCGTGTCTTCGTCGGGCTGCATCAAATGGGCGCCACCCCGCACTACGTCGACGTCGGCGGCGGCCTCGGCGTGGACTACGACGGCTCGCAGACCAACTTCCACTCGTCGATGAACTACAGCGTGCAGGAGTACGCCAACGACGTCGTGGCCGCGATCCAGGAAGCTTGCGACAAGGAGCAGATCCCGCATCCCGACATCGTGACCGAGTCCGGCCGCGCCATGACCGCGCATCACTCCGTCCTCATCTTCGACGTGCTCGGCGTGCACGAGATGCTGTCCGGCAAAGCCCCCGAGCCGGTTGCCGACGACGACCACAAGGTCATCCGAGACCTCGCCGAGATCTGGTCCTCGGTCTCGCACAAGAACGTGCGCGAAGCGTACCATGACAGCCTCCAGCTCAAGGAGGAAGCCACCGAGCTGTTCTCGCTGGGGTACCTCGACCTGCGGGCGCGCGCACGCGTGGAACGCCTCTTTTGGGACTGCTGTGAGAAGATCCTCCGCATCGTGCGTGAGATGCCCTACGTGCCCGACGAGCTAGAGCCGCTCGAACGGCAGCTGGCGGACACCTACTACGGGAACTTCTCGGTGTTCCAGTCGGCCCCCGACCACTGGGCCGTGAAGCAGCTCTTCCCCATCATGCCCCTCCATCGGCTGGACGAGCGCCCGACGCGGCGGGCGGTGTTCGCCGATCTGACGTGCGACAGTGATGGTAAGATCGACAAGTTCATCGATCAACGCGACGTCAAGGACGTCCTCGAGCTGCATGCCCTGAACGGCCAGGCCTACTACATCGGCGTGTTCCTCGTCGGGGCCTATCAGGAGATCCTCGGCGACATGCACAATCTTTTCGGTGACACCGACGCCGTGCACGTGCGGCTCGGGGCCGATGGGCGGTACGAGATCGAGCACGTCGTCGAGGGTGACATGGTCACCGAGGTGCTGCAGTACGTGCAGTACGACAAGGGAACGCTCATCGAAAAGGTGCGGCGGACCATCGAAGTGGCCATGCGGGCCGGCCAGATCAGCCTGGAGGACTCGGCGCGGCTCCGCCGGCATTACGAGCAGGGGTTGCAGGAGTATACATATCTCGCCCGCGACGAGTAGCCGCACGGTCAGCGCTCAGGGCTCGCAGTCAATCGGCAGCGGTGCCGAGCGGCCCGCCGAACAGACCCCGGACGCGGCCCTCAGAGCACCTGCGCGAGATAGGCGTCCGTGTTGGCGCGGATGCGCTGCCGCCGTTCCTCGGGATCTTCCTCGACGATCGGTTCGTCGGGCGTGACCTTGAACAAGGGTTGCCCTTTGCGCACCACCGCACCACTGTCCTTCACGAGCAC
>Ga0073934_10008302_pt1 | contig 13918 bp, 6 predicted proteins | sample LarsenN4metaG_FD_76834 | JGI IMG/M metagenome (GOLD analysis project Ga0073934, IMG submission 76834) | Hot spring sediment bacterial and archeal communities from British Columbia, Canada, to study Microbial Dark Matter (Phase II) - Larsen... ...
CGCCGGCCCATTCCTTCGCGCAGCGCCGGCAGCTGCGGTCGCCCTCGGCGTGGCAGGCTTGCTTGCTTGGTATTTCACCCAAAGTGACGCGGAGGCCGCGGAGCGAGACGCTGCGAAACGGCTGGCCGGAAACAAATCGGGTACTTTGCTCACATCCGTATGCTGCAGAACGCTTTTTCAACGGTCGGCCACGCTTCAGCGTTATTTTTCGTGTTTCAGTGTAAAATTGTTCACTTTATTTGTTCGTTCCTTGGTGTGTGCATCAGTGCCTCTGGTTTTTTGCGCAAGCGGTGCAGTTTTTCTCAATGAAACAAGCTCGAACAACGAAAAAAACGGTCGCATCTGCTCCGACTGAAACTGTCGCCGAGCCCCCTCCACCACCAGAGTATGCTCTCGTGACAGTTATCTTTCAGTTTATGTCTGTGAAAGTGCGAACTAACGTGCTGGTGATTTTTGAAAATTCAGCTCGCCATCGGTACCTCCTCTTCCTGAGCTGGCTCGCGAACTCGGCTTCACCCAAGACCCCTGTCCCACGGCGATGTTTGGTAAGTTTACACAAGTACCTGGACCGAAGAATCCAGACGTAAATCTCTCTCCTCTGCAGGCTTTGCGGCTGTTTGTGAACGACACTCTCGCGACCCGTTTCAGTAACTCAGCGGCCAAGGTTTCCTCGCAGAACCAGTGGACCGATGAGACCTCGGTACATGCTTTCTGGAAATATTTCGCCGCCGTCCTCGGCCATGGCATTGTACAGTACGCCGAGGAGCGACAAGCGTACGTTGCAGAGAAATCGTCGGTGGCCGGGCTCCTCAGCAACTCGTTCCTCCGCGACCTCCACACTTTCGAGGAGTGGCAGCATGCTAAGCAGCTGTTTGCAATGTCGCACATCGACCTGTCGGCGCATTTCAATCAGCGAGCGAGTGATCTGCTTAATCCTGCACAGTAGGTTCTCTTTCTCCAAATACATGTCCGAGTCTCATCTCTCATTACGTGTATGTTACAGAAAGATAGCTGTCGACGAAGGAGGATTGCCGAGTTGGGCGAATTCTAAGTACCGGAAATACACACCCGGCAAGCCACATCCAAATGCGATCGAGTATCTCGTGGCGGTGGACGAGAACTTTTTCGCTTTCAACATCACCTGGCCGCAAGACGACTCAAAGAAGTACGACGACCCAGAGAAGAAACTTGACCAGATGCGTGCGTACGTGACGTACTTCGTCGAGTACGACAAACAGCAGCTGCCACGGTCGAAACAGCCTTACATCTTCTACATCGATTCACGTTGGGCCTCGCTGAAGCTGATGGAGTTACTACACGAGAACCAGCTCTTTGGAGTGCTGTCGTGTGGCGAAAACATGCGACCGAAGGTGCTGTGGTCGTGGATCAAAGCGGACCTCGCAAAGTACGACTGGTGGAGCATCGGCCTGCCTCGTTTGAGCGCCAATCTCGTTTGCGTTCGCACCAAGGACAAGGTTTATCTCAAAATCCTCACCAACTACTGCGCGTTGAAGGAGATTCAGTACAAGAAACGAAAACGAAAGTTCCCTATGACTGAGTTTTATGTCGCCGCTTGTGATGTGCAGAAGGAATACAACGCGTTCAAGTGCAAAGTGGATCAGCTCAACAAGGCCGTTCTGGAATACTTTCGTTTGAGCCGCTATCTGGACGACAAGGTGACTTTCACGCAGTTCTTCATCCACCTCTTCACTGTTCAGTCGTGGACCTACTACAACGCATGTACTGGCCGGAGTCTCTCGCAACTCGAATACCGTGTATTGGTGCTGCAAGAGCTCGCTGTAGAAATTCTGCCGCCGCCTCAACCCAGCGTGTTGGCGGTGCACTGGCCAAAGCATATGGGAGGGCGAACTCACAACTGCCAATACTCTCCATGTCGAAACAACTGCACATATTTCTGTATTGCTTGTGAGAAGTGGGGATGCCTCAAGTGCTTAGAGAAAGCTCATTTAAATGGATGAAAATTATTTGGGCAGTACAGGGGCATGTGCGCATGCCATGCGCTTTTCTGCAGCTTACGGATATAGCCATGGAGCCTCGTTCGACATAGCCATGATAATTGACCATTTTTTATTCTGATGCTATTTGTTCAGCTACTTGTTTAATAAAAGTAGGGAGTGTGTGGCGGTGTACAGATTCTGCAGCGCTCTTGTCGCCGTTGGCACGAGCTACAGCATGCTCGCACCGATGTTCTTCCCACACAGCTCGACACGTCATGAGCAAATAATGAGCAAATGACTCCACGGCGAAGGCGACGGCTTGCTTCGATCCGTGGCAATGGAAGAACATGTGGTAGTCCTCGTTGAGCCGGTCCACCATGTTCCACCTTCCGCGCGTCAGGTCCCAGACAGAGTGCGTTTGAGTCGGCGTCCCTCGTAACTGCGCAGCTCGAACGTCCAGCGTCTGGATAGTCTCCTGTTTCTTCCGTTTCGGAGCAAGCTCAGCGTCGTCCGGCTGCTGGTCAGCATCAGGTGACTCGTCCGGGAAGAGATCTTCGAGCAGCTCCACCTTGGTCATTTTCTTAGCTGGTGATTTCAAATTCATCTCGTCTTGGTGTACTGGCAGAAGCTGTTGTTTCGACATCTTTTTCGCAACGGCGTAGGTCAGAATCTCGTCTGCATGTTGCGCTGCAGCTGGCCTCGTCACATCCCAGCCGGTGGCGTGATGGATAATTTGCGCTTTTGTTTTGTTCGCCCACTAGAGGGAGTGAAGAACACGCGATTGAGTGAGTATGCTCGGCGGGACAACGACGACGTGAGGAGGCACAGGCCGGGAAAGCACCTACTTCGTCCGGGTCCAGCTCGAATGCCGCAAAGAGCTGTTCTGGTGTCATCGTCAGCATCTTCTTCGCCACAGGATACGTAAACTTGTGCGGCGGGGGCGGCGGACTCTGATTTCCCACTGTGAAGGCGGACGTGATCAGTGTCGCCACCTTGCTCGACGCACCAATCACCTGGACGACGTTCGCCCGGGTTGCGCTTGCAAAGGTACGGGCGAAGGTGCGCTTGAGGCCTTTGGATGCGAGTTGAAGCAGCTGCGGAGGGGGAGCAGTACAGTCGGCTCGGACCGGCGTGACGTACATCACTCCGTTGCGGGTGAATTCTGACCAGTATGATGGGAACGCCCACAGCGAGTCAGCGAGCACAACTGTGCGGGGTGAAGTGGGGTCGGGGCTGAGGGCGTCGACGGAGCGGAGGAGTTGAAGAGACGCAGCCAGGGGTGTCGGTCGAGCATGTGTAAACGTGGGCAAAATGCCGGCCGCGAACGGGAGATTTGTGTACTGAAACTGCTGAGCGAGTACATACGACAGCATGCCATATTTGTATGGTTTGCCAGGGATGTAGCTGAGCAGGCCCTGAGATTCAGCAACAGCACCATAATGTGCGAAAATCGTCTCGTCCACGCAGAACACTGAGCCGTAAGAGATGAAACCGCGCAGGATGGTAGTGATGGAGGAGGCCATGTCGCTGACGTCCTCTAGTTCGACGGCGAGAGCGCTGTGCAGAACGTCGTAGCGATTCGCGCCGATGAGTCGGTTGCGCAGATCCTCGAACAGAGCAAGCGAGATTTTGTGCTTCACGAACTTCATCAGGCCGTCGACGAACCGTGCAGCGAAGAACTTCAAGAGCTCTTCCTTGCTGGTGGGACGCCAGCAATACCTCTGTCGCTTTGCGACGCGAGGGCGCTTTTCTCGTAGGACAGCCTGCACCGGCTCGAGTACCGCCGTTTCTACCCAGGAACCAAAGATTTCTCGGAAGATCTCCAGTTCTGTGTATTCACGACGCTTGAATACATCTAGGAGTTGAGCGCTCGTGGAGCCGAAACGTTTGTGAAGAACGCTGTCGTCGATCGGTTGCCACCCAGATGACTCGACCGCGTCGATAACTTGGCTACGCCTGCATGTGAAGAGTCAGCATTTCGAAAAAGAAATACACACATGTTTACCTACCGCTCCAGCTGAGAGTGGACCGACGCCTTGCGCGTCTTCTTCTTCGCGGCCGCTTTCTCATCGCGATCGCGTTTCTCAAACTTTTCGACTTCCTCGCGCTCTGCTTCCTCTTCTTGCTGCAGCACATTAGCAGAGTATTTGCGCTTCATTGCCATGAGAAAAGAAAACTCAAAATTCCCACCCGTTGGGGAGAAAATGAAATAATTCTATCATGGCTATGTCGAACGAGGCTCCTTGGCTATGTGAGTAGTTTTAGTTTTAGTTTTTAGTTTTTAGACATCTCGAATGAACCGTCCACCTAGCCACCTGACTAAGCCTTAACGGTTGTCTTTGATCTTTGCTGTAGGTTATCCTGTGTCTTTGTTGCTCGCTTGATCACTCGAGTCAACTCGTATTGTCGTTTCGTCTCTATCCCGTTCCTTTCTTTTGAGTGATTGTCGTGTATCAATAAATCTTGGATATTTGGATTCTATCAATTGTTTGTGCTGTTGCAGTTTTTCCGCTGCAGTCTTGTCTTTCTCATCTCGTCGTCTTTTCTTCTCTTCGTGTTGTTTCTCTTTTTCCTCTTGCTTCTTTTGCTTGATCTCTTCTCTTTTTCGTTTGTTTTCTTGGTTTGCTTGTTGTTTCTTCTGTCGCATATCGAGTCTTTCTGCAATCACTTGCCGTTGTTGTTCTTCACTCCGTTGTGTCTTGCATGGTATTTTCTTTCCTTCTCCTTTCATTGCTGCATATTTACATCGTTCTCTGTAACATTCACAGCTTGTTTGTATCGTTTGCATGTGAATTTCTTTGGTAGTTTCATCGTAAGTCTTCTTATCAACTTCGCCATTTCTGACGTTCTTTCTTGCTTTTTCTTCAATGAAATCTTTCAGACAAGCAGGAATAACCCCCAGGCTTGCGTAAACCTTGTTAAATCGGGCTAGCTTAACTGTTGCAGCGCTGTGATTTCGTTCATTTTCAGGATCATCAAGCTCTGTTTCGTCCTCTGCATTATTTATCCAGTTTGGAATGTCAACGGAGTGTATACCAAAGTGTCTAAATAAGGTACTTTTGACATTAGCAAATAGCTCTCTATGCAATTTTCTTGCTGCTGCGCATTCTATTGCACAGTGCATTCTGGTTTCTTTTTCTCCACATCTTGGGCATTTGTCTGACTTTGGTATTCCGAATCTATCTTGGAAGTATGTGCTATCTGAGTGCCGTATTAGAAATTCGTTTTCGCTTATCTGTTTTCTTCGCATTCTTAGTATCAGCTTCTGCGTTTTCTCCATTTTCGGATCGTTGATTGTCATGATGTAGGAGCTTGCTTCTACGTCAATAGTCTCCATCTCTTTTAGCCACTCGAAGCAGCTAGTATGATCTTGGATATGTTTCAGCAGTTTCTCTGCTTCTTTTTGTTCCACTATCTTTTTGATGCCTGTAACAACTTCTTGTCTGTTTGATAGCTTTGTCATATACCATTTCTTTTTGAGTGTTAGATAGTTTGGTAAATTGTACGTCATCCCATCTTGCTTTGCTCTCCTTGCTAATTCATCCGCTCGTTGATTTCCTTCAATGATGTATTCGTATTCCATGCCGAATCTCTCCTTATTAATGTTTGATCGTCTTTCCCTTTCTTTTCTATCAGGGTTATCTTTGCAGTGCGCCATTACTTGGTGTACTTGGATTTCTCTCTTATCAGCTTTCGCCTGGAGACGAATTTGCCGAATAACTTCCACCAAGTCAGCATGGGGTATACTTCGTTTCTTTTCTAAAATCTCGGTAGGTGTCGTCCATAGATTGACTGCATTTTGATTGTCAATAATTACTCTACTGGACTTGAATTTCAGTCCAATTAGAACTGCGTGTATTGAAGCTAGTATCTCGCCTCTTTGTACCGATGTTGTTCCGTTTACACTTCCCATGAATTCTCCAATATCGGTGTCTTTTGTATGAATACCATACGTAACTATTCCATCTTTTTCGGTTTGCGATGCGTCGCCCCATAGATCAATGTTTCTCGAATATTTTATCTTGGGAATCTTTCCTCCCGACGTCAGGAAGTCAACAATCGGTATTGATCTTATATCTTGCAGTATTTCTTTCGTTGCCTTGCCAACTTTTGTTCTGCTTCTCTTATGCTCTATTTCTTGTAGATCTCCTATCTTTGTATTCTTGAGGTTCGGCATTGTTTCCCATGCATTGGAGAATGTTTCCTGCTTTTCCATCAGTTCTGACGGCGTGACTTCTGTAAGTAGCGTCGCCTCAGTCTTTTGAAGGATAATATTGTATTCTTCGCCGATTTTGTTAAATCTTTTAATGTATCCTTCGTTTTGTCGCATGACGATCGTGCGGCACTGCTCATCTGTGCTTTCTACCGCATGATACAGCATATTGTTCATAGTTGCAATATTTACGCTTTCTCTAACGGATGTCATTCCGATTCCTCCGTATTTCTTAGGCAAATGAATGTACGCTTTGGATTCTCTGTATCGAATACCCAGCTTCCGATTCATAACGCCTGCTAGTATAGTGTCTAATTTTCCTATCAGTCGATCAACGTCTGCACACCATGGTATCGCGCTTAGTTTGTAAGTAATACTTGGTAAAATAATCTGTTGTATGATTTGCACTGTTGTATTGAACGTTTGGCATCGTCGAACGATGAAGTTGGCGTGCATCTTGACTGTGTTTTCGAGTTTAGTCAAGTGTGTCGACAACTCCATCTCGATATTCAACCAATAGCCTAAGTATTTGTAACATTGTGTCTTCTCCATCACTGGTATGTCGTAAATTTTATCTTGTCTCAGGAGACTTCCTTGTTTTTCTTCTTCTTTGTAACATATTTTGAATTGTATTGTCTTTTGTCGTATGAGCTTCTCATCATTTGTCATTATTACAGTTTTGCTAATGTCGTTTGCCTGAACTCCAATCTCTAATCCCGCTTCCTCCAATGTTTGAATGAGTTTTTGAGCTGCTGCATGAAATCCGTTAGGATTCCAGCTAACTAATGCCATATCATCTACCCATTGGAGAAGTTCTTTTTCATCTTTCAGCTTCATGCTTCCTCCTGTATGTTCTCCGTTTCCTTCAATCTTTCCTATTGCGTATCGTATAATTGGATCGAAAAATAGGTCAATAAGGACGCATGATGCAGGATCGCCTTGTCGAATACCTCTTTCGATTCGTATGGTTTCTGTTTCACTGTTGTTTGCTCCTATGAAGCTTGCATGATATCCATTGTATAGATTTTCCAGAAACATTGTTACTCTCGGTGGAAATCCCATTGCTTCCAGCGTACGTATCAGCAGTGAATGATTCACCGAGTCGTAACACTTTTTGATGTCGACGAACATGATGTACATATTCCTCTCTTTGCTTTTTGCCTCCATTATCATCTTAATCAGTGTGTTTAGCTTGTCGTGTGTTGCTTTTGTTCTTCTGAAGCCTCCTTGCTCGTTTAGCAGGATAGTGTTTTCCTCTAGAAGGTTCTGAAGTCTTTTTTGAAACATTTTCATCATGATTGATATCGCTGCGCTCCCCAGTGAGATTGGTCTCTTATTTTTACACTGGAATTTATCTCCAGGTTTGTCTAATAATCTTATCAATGCTTTCTTCCATTCATCTGGTGTCTTTTCACATTGTCTCCAGCAGATGTTCATTATGTTTAGGAACGCAAGTTTCGTTTCATCGCCCGCAAACTTGTACGCTTCCAATGGTTCATCAATCGTTGCTTTGTTGTTACCGCATTCTCGTAACACTGTTATCAATTCCTCCATTGTATAATCTGCTTCCAGTAATCTTGCATTTCTCTCCCATTGAAACTTATTCCGATAGTAAGTTGCGGATTCTTTCAGCCATTTAGCATCTTCCCATTTGCTAATGCTTCCTGTGGAGGTGAATACTTGTTTCCACTCTCGCACAATAGTCTGGTTAATAAGCTGTGGATCTGTTGTCATCACAACTTGTCCATCTGGTTTCGTGATTTTTATCGCTACAATCTTCGATCCATATCGGTCTTTTGTTACATTCATATTCGACCAAAATCTTTTCGGGTCCTTGTGCAGTAACCCTTGAGCTATTTCGACATTCTCCTTTATACTGGCACTCTTCCGATCTCTTTCTAATCGTTGGAGTGTGTTTGCCAAGTTTTTCTTAATGCGTCGTAATTGTTGCCACCATTTTGAAATTGCTTTTTCTCGTTCCTCTGCTTCTTTCTTTGTCTCTCTGATATTCACATCTTTGATCCATTCTGATTTGTATGGATGTTCCAGTAGTTCTCCTAGCTTGATTAATTTCTCGGTTTTCCATTGATGTTTCTTCTTCTTGCTGAGTGCAGTACGGCTTTGTGCATGTTTAAATTTTATGGTTCTTTCTTCTTGGCTAATCGCATCCTCTTTTTGTTGTTGCTTCTTCTTTTCTATTGCTTCAGGATCTATCTTGATCCTTCCTACAGATTTGTCAGCTGCTTTGTTTAAGCATTCTTTCAATTGATTGTATGTTATTTCTTCTTCGCCATTCATTTGTCGTATTTCTTGTATTATCTCATCAGTTTTTCTCTTGAATTGTTCTCGCTTTTCATCATTTTGATACGCTTTCTGATTGTGCTTCGTACGCACACTTTGTTTAATCAGGTTTACAGTCCTGCTTTCCATTGTTTCTAACCAATAATTAATCGTCACGCTCATTGCGTTATGATCCGTGCGACTCATCGTTTTCGGTTGCACAATTTTACACTTTGTAACTTCTCTCTTTGCGGTTTCGCTGTCTGCGATAACCAGGTCTATTCTTGATCTCTGATTGTACCATTCTTCTTCTTCTTCTTCTTCGACATCTTTAACTTCTTCATTTTTTCTTATTTTTCTTTTGCATTCTCTCGTGAATGTCCATCCTAGTTCTGTCGGATTTTGATATCTCCAAACGTCTGTGAGTCCATTTGTTTCCATCATTTCATCAAATTCTTCTAGTTCTTGCGTGGTGTTGTCTTCGTTGTCTCTATCCATTCTTGGATTAGGAGCAACGTTTATATCACCAATCAGAACTATCTGATCATATTCTTTCTTTTCGTTCATCTTCTGAATGTCCTCGTTCATTTTCTGGAAGAATTGTGGCTTCTCACTCATTGTTGAGGGGCCATAAATTCCCCATATTTCCGTTTTCTTATCGTAGTTATGTTTGTTTTCTAAGCTAATTTTTATCACTCTGTTTTCTTGTTCTATTGATATTTTCCGTACATCACAATTCAGCTCATTTCGAATCATTGCAATAATTCCTTTCGATCTGGTAACGCTGGTGGTTCCCTCTTTCTTCGTTTTTCTTCTGGTTTCTTTGCCGTACGCGTAATGCAGTACGTATTCTTTGAATTCCTTGTCAATAATTGATTTGATTTTTGATGTTTTTATGTCTTGCTCTGTGATCCAGGTTTCGATGATAAATACTATATCTGCGCCCCAATCTTGGATCTCTTTCTTCAAATCTGCCATCTTATCCATAAAGCCTCCGTTGATGTTGAGCGCCACAACCGTTAGCGCAGTCGATACGATTGTCTTGGTCAGTATTTCGTTCATTGTATTACTAGGATGTAAATTTGCATTCGTTGACGCTTCCGCTACCGGAGTCCAGGCAGCGAAGAGCATAAACACACATATCTTTTTCAATAGACCAAATACATCATTTTTCCGAACATTAAACCAAAGCATAGACACTATCACAAACATTTCAAACATGAACATTGAGTATGGCAGGTTCTCCTGATCTTCGATTCCATAGTCATGATCCGTGAAATAGTCGTCGTTGGCCATCCACCAACAGCCAGTTTGCTGATCATGTTCAATTCTTTCCCTAAACAAGATCATTAAGTTGTTAATGATGACATTGTTTCTGCTTCCGTGTATAATTGTTATTCCCCTTACATCTTTGTCTTCGTATTGAACGAAGTACATTGGCTGATTCTTATATTTAGCAATTTTCATGCTTAGGATGCAGTCAAATATTTCTTTTTTCTGAATCAATAATACGAGAAAACCCGAGTATGCCCCTTGCTCCGATGTAGCAGGGTACGTATCTCGAACATATTGCTTTTTCTCTACATTCTTTAATTTCTTATTAACCGCATCATTAATCCGGTCTCCGATCAACTTTGCAGTGTTTTTATCAAATGCAATCATGTAATCATCTTTTTTCACTTCTCCAGTTTTGATCTTAATCACAAATTGCTTTTCTTCATGCGAGACGAAGAAAAGAGTATTTCCGTCACATGAAATTTTATCTTTAGTCTTTAATTTGTCGATCGTTTCCTTGTTGTTCGCTCTGATAATTGCCCATTTCTTGGTAATGTGCAATTCAATCTCATATTTTTCATTCTGAAGTGCATCCTTGCACTCAGTCAACAGAGACTGATTCAGATCGATACGATCAGGAATATGACCAAAGATATAAATTTCTTTCTCACTTTCGCGAGATCGAGCGAATAATTGATCGGGTACATTCTCGATGATGAACGAGACGACCTTTTTACAATTTTCTCTCGCTTCTTCTTTCTTCTGAGGATCTTGTGCAAGAAATGTTACATTTATCATGCGTTCTGTTTGTCCTTTCGACCGTTCGTAAGTGACAAATTTCTTCTCCCACAAAAATTCTTTTCCAAGAATCTGTTTGAAGAATTTATACACCTCCTGTTCGGTTGAATTCAGACTCACACGCATTTCCAATTTCTCCATCGCACGTTGATCATCTTTTTGCGGGTTTTCAAGACTTTCAATGATGTCATCAAAAGATATATCAACTGCATCATCAGACATTGTCTTATCTTCGATTTGGTTTGTCTCGTTAATTTTGCTGTTTTGCAACATTGCCTCGAAGTCCAATGAGACAGCGCATCGGACCTCTCGGTCTTTTCCAGTCGTGCGTTGCTTTTTACTCTTCACTTGAGTAAATTGGTTGTTATCAGTCATGATTATGAAATTAAAATCGTTTTGGAGAGCTGTGGCTTGATGGATCGTTAAATTAACAGTGAGAAATTTCACGATCGTTTTTTGAACTTTGGCGCCAACGCAGTTCCAATGGTTTCCGTTTTCGTGCCTACCCCACATCTGGGATAGGTCTTTCAGATGACTTTCACTCTCCAAATCTGGGGAGCTTGGTCTAATCTTCCCGCCAAATCCGGCAGGTTGATTTTGTTCAACTACTCTCCAAATCTGGAGCGTGTTGTGTATGTTTACGATTGTTTCAATATCTGTAAGCAGTGGATTGATTGCGGGATCAATCCAAAGCTTCTGGATGATCTTAACATCCTCGGCCTTGATCACCAGGCCGTGCTCTGTATCGTTCCCCGCAAACGATCGAGCTTTCCGTCGAAGACATTCCTGACCAGTGTGGGATTCAAGTCTCTGCTTGAGTTCCACGCCTGAAAGAGAAACGAACAGCACGACCGTTAGAAAGAAGACGACGCAGAACAGGCGGCGTTTCATGGTTACGACGAAGCACTATACTAGTGCTTCCAGGATGTTATTTTGATACGATCGTTTATAACAAAATATCTGAATATTGACTCGTGTCTTGCGTGGCTCGTTCCCTCAACAGCACACCACAAACTTTGCATGTTTTATCGCTCCGAGTCATTTTTTTTGAAAACCGGTATCATCACGTATCGTGATCACATACAAAATGTTCAACGCTGCCACGCTTCCTGATTCATTCGCACAAGAGGTTGCTCGGAAGAGCAAGTTGGTACGTCGATGTTCTCTATCGTTTTTCTTCCCATCTGTCTTGAAGATGCAAGCAGCAATCTGCCAGCATATAATACTGTATGGACTATATTGAATACTAGTGTCGTTTGGGTTCTGGGGCGCTGCTCCTCGATCGACCTCTGATCAGGCCCCGAGGAGCGTTTTTTGTTTTTCGTTCAGCATCAATACTTTTCATGTTTCTACACGCGCCATGATGGGGAGAGTCAGAGGGTAGGAGCTAGCTGGTTTGAAACGCGTCGTTACGTACTTGCTGGTCACTTCTGCTGCTCTTCGTGCCGAAACGTCATTCTCTCGAACGACGCAGAACTTATCAGCAGGCGCGTGACGCTAGAGAGTACCAAGTTTGGGAATGATTGTGTTGTTGCCCTGCTGGCAGGAGATCGCGCGTTGGCGTGCAGCTGCCATAACTTCCTCCGGTCGTTAGTCAAAATGCCACTCATGTGCTTATTTCTCATCTTCGTTCTTCCGTTTTTTTTCCACAGCTAGGCCGCTTCGTTAGAAACGACTCTTGGCAATATGATTCTCTATTTCACTCGCTCTACGGCTTCCACTCGGCGCGCGAGTTTGTTCACGAATTTATCGTTTTGGTCGCGCCGTACTGGCATGTACTGATGAAGCGCGCCAACGAAGAGTCACCAGCAGTCACGCTCGCAGCTCTAGCAGCTCGTACCACAACTCATGTTGCCTTCACACCGGTACGCCGCAAGCTGGAGGGAGAGGGAGAGAAAAAAAAAAGAGAAGGAAACTTCTCCTGATCCTTTCACTAACTTCTGAATACCACTTCTAATTCACTTCATCACTTTTGCTTTTACTTCAGGCTATAAAAATGTACAGTGAGTTCCTGGACGAGTACGCCATTGTGTGGCGGCGACTACACCGCGCCGAGCCGACACCAGTTCTTGCCAGCGAGCTCGGCGAGAGCGAGTCGCATACAGCACGGATTCTCCACAACGCCGTCTCTCTCGTTGCTGCGCTGTGGGCGCCACAGTATCTGCGTTCCCTAACGGCGGACGAGGTCTGGAACCTGCACACACCCGAGACAGTCAGGCGTGTGTTCAACGACGTTCCCACCGTGATTCTATCGTCGGACAACTCCGAAGTGGTTGGATCGGGGTCAGGCGTTCGATATATCGAGCGTGAGACGGCGTCGACCAAGATCAAACATCTAAACACTTTCAAATTCGGCACTGTGACGTGCTGCGACGGCTGGATCGCAGATGTTTCGCCGTTCTTCGGTGGCGCTGCTCCAGAGAAAACCTCAGCAGAATATTGCATCAACAAATGCCCGTTCGTGCGCCAGCTTTGCGAGTCGGAACGACAGCGTGACGGCTCGAGCACCCCTCTACACGAACGCGTCGTTCATTTAGTTTTGGACCGAGGATATACAACGAAAACTATGGCCGAGATCATGCCGTCATGGGTGCACTGCCACATTGCTGCCCGACTGTGCAAGCGCACGCAGTTTTCCACCGAACAACAGGTTGCTGCGAAGGTAATAAACAACACTACCTTTTCTTCTCCCCATTTTATGAACAACACATCAAATACCAACACGTTCTGCAGATATTGTCAGAAATTCGCGTGTCAGTCGAGTGGGCCAACCACTGGATCAAGCAGCACGCGTACTTTCAGTCAAAACTGCACCACTACGACGCACTTACGATGGACCTGTTCCTGATCATCGCCGCCGCCTACGCAAACCGGCAGCACTCGTCTGCGCGAGCGCACAAGCTGCCCGTCACAGGTGAACAGCTAGAGTTGCACTGGCAGTGCTGCGAACAGATGGCTCAGCGAATCACCAATCTGTTCACGGTCGCTGCTGGTGAGTGCGTAATCCGCCATCCGCCAGAACCGCCGCTGGCCGCACCAGCAGCAGTATCGGCTGCGTGGGACGACGCAGTGCGCGCGCTGCCGAGCGAGTGGCGCGACATCATGCTGTGGCGTATTACCGTTGCGTCGCGCGCTCAGCCGAACCGGCCGGCGGATTTCAGCGTTCGGTCGCTGCACTGCGATCTCGTTCCCAACCGCAGGGCCGAGCTCCTGGTCCAGGCGAACTACATCACTCACGGCGAGTTCTGCATCTCGGGCGGAAGATCACACATTGTCTTCCGCTGCCAAGCCTCCATGCGACAGATACAGTACTATGTGCTACTCCAGTTGTGGGGCGACTGGCTGGATGCAAAATGCACATGTCCTTCAGGGTAGGTGGGAGGGAGGAGGAAAA
>Ga0073934_10008303_pt1 | contig 13918 bp, 6 predicted proteins | sample LarsenN4metaG_FD_76834 | JGI IMG/M metagenome (GOLD analysis project Ga0073934, IMG submission 76834) | Hot spring sediment bacterial and archeal communities from British Columbia, Canada, to study Microbial Dark Matter (Phase II) - Larsen... ...
CATCGAGCTGGAAAAACCCGGCACACCCGACCCGAACGGCGTGCCCTACATTCTTGTCGAGCGCGTGCGTTACGCCGACAGCGCCCCGTGGCCGCTGGGCACGGATGGCGACGGCCTTTCCCTCCATCGGGCCGATTTTGCCGCCTACGGCAACGACCCGATCCATTGGGTGGCGGGTCCGCCCACGCCCGGCTCGGTGCCCGCCTCCGGCGGTGACAGCGATGGCGATGGCATGCCCGATGATTGGGAGCTGGCCCATGGCCTGGATCCCAACAACCCGGCCGATGCCAACAGCGATCTCGATCAGGACGGCATGACCAACCTCCAGGAATACCTGGCCGGCACCGACCCGCGGGATCCGTTCAGCGTCCTCCAATTCGACGCCATTTTGCCTCCGGATGCCTCGGGCAACATCACCCTCGTCTTCACCGCCCAGCCCCACATTGCCTACACCGTGGAGAACACGGCCCAGGTCAACCCGTCCACCTGGACGGCCTTCACGCAGGTTCCCGCGGGGCCCACCCGGCGCACGGTGCAGATCCCGGTGCCCGCCAGTGCCGCGGGCCGGTTCTACCGGCTGAAAGTCGCCGCCAGCACCCCGACAGTCCTGCGCATTGATTCGATCGCTTTGGCGCCGGATGGCGCCACCGTGCGCATCGCCTTCCGCGTGCCGGCCAATGTCGCCTGTGTTATCGAAGCGCGAACGGACGCCGACTCCGGTCCATGGACCACGGTCTGCTCCTACCCGGCCGAGCCTGCCGCGCGCAGTGTTGAGTGCACGGCGGACGCCACCGGCCCGCGGCGTTTCTTCCGCGTGCGCGGCCAGTGAGGCGGAGGGGGGCGCGGGCTTGCGTTGGCGGGATGCGTCTGATCCACCGGATCGGATTGATCCGGCGGGTTCTCACTCTGGCGGGGCGGCCGGGTTGCCCGGATTGGGGCGTGTGCTGCCGCGGAGCAGCACTGAGCCTGAATCCAGCGGGGTCATCAGCACCTTGTCCACCCGGGGGCCGTCCATGTCCAGAATCTCGAAGCGATAACTCTGCTCGTCAAACACGGCCCCCTCGCGCGCCCGCACACCGGCGCGCAGGGCGGCATATTCGCCGATGGTGGCATAGTCGCGTTGTTCGGCGGGCGGAAACCGCAGCCCGGGAATCAAGGGATCCAGCGCCTCCAGCGTCATCAACCCGTCCACCAGCCAGGAGCCGTCGTTGCGCCGCACAGCCCGCGGCTGGATGCGCTCGGCGGGCGAGGGGAACTCCCCCACGATAGCCTCCATGACATCAATGAGGGTGACCAGCCCGATAAGCCGGCCGGAGGTGTCGTTGACCATGGCGATGTGTTGTGACTGGCGCTTGAAGGTCTCGAGCACGCTGGCCGCGGATTGATCGGCGCGAACGAAGAGCGGCGGCACCATCAGGTCCCGGATGTTCACGGGCACACCCGCCGCCAGGTTGGCATAAATGGCTTTGACCGAGATCATCCCCACGACCTGGTCCCGCGTGCCCGCGTACACCGGAAAATACGAATGGCCGCTGACCACGATCTTATGCCAGAGCGCGTCGTGCGAATCGGCCTGGTTGATCCAGATGATTCGTGCCCGTGGCGTCATGATCTCCCGCACCGGCAGGCGGTCCAGCGCCAGCACGCCCTCGACCATTTCCGGCTCGCGCCGGTCAAACACTCCCGCCTGCACACCCTCCTGGATGAGGACCTTGACCTCCTCCTCCGTCACCGGCGGATCCGCCGGCTTTTTCAGGCGGATCAACCGCACCACCAGCTCGGTCGAGGCGCTGAGCACACGCACCAGCGGGTTCACCAGCCGGGCCAGGCGGTCCACCGGCACAGCCATGACCCGGGCGATCCGTTCAGGGTTGTTCAGACCGATGCGCTTGGGCACCAATTCGCCAAGAATCAACGAGGCGTAAGTGATGCCCAGTACCACCACGCCGATACCGATGGCCTCCCCGTAAGCCGCCAGCGCGGGGACAGTCTGGAGCGCGCGCTCGATCTGTTCGGCCAGAGTTGCCCCCCCAAACGCTCCCGCCATCACGCCCACCAGGGTGATGCCCACCTGCACGGTGGCCAGGAATCGGCTTGGTGATTCGATAAGCTGCAAGGCCGCGCGGGCCTTGGCGTCCCCCTCCTGCGCCATGCGCCGCAGGCGCGTTTTGCGCGCCGAGACCACGGCGATCTCGGTCATGGCAAACACCCCGTTGGCCGCCAGAAGCAGCAAAATGATAACGATTTCGATGGTGGCAATACCCATGATGGCACCCCAAGCCTCACGCCGGGCTACCTCACTATCGTCCCTCCTTCACGGCAAGGCAAGAGCCGCCCCCGGGCGCAGTGCGAACCCCCCGTCAGGCCGGCTCGCGCGTTCACGCCACGAGGTTGTTCCTTTCGCCGCGACGCTCACCGGACACGAATCGGCGGACCAGATCTGGCGTTTCACTCTTCGTACCACGACGGAAAGACCAGGCCGGTCTGGTCGCGTGCTCCAAACAGCCCGGCCACAAACAGGCGCCAGTGCAACGCGGCGCCACGGGCTTTCAAACGCCGGTTCAGCCGCCGCCGCCGCCGGTCCTTCTGCCGGAGCCCGCCCAGGTAGCAGCGCAGCCGGTCCGTGTTCCAGTTCAGGAGCAGGGAAAAAAACAGAGCACGTTCCAGCCGAGCCAGCGGGTGGCCGGCCCGGAAAATGGGCAGAAAGGCGAATTGCCGAAAAGCCTCGCCCGAAGCATCCCAAGCACTCGCCTGCCAGCCCGTCGTGCCCGGCAACGGGGTGTGCGGGATAAAAAAGGCTGCGTCCAATCCCATCACATCCGCCTGGCGGTGCATCGCCCGCATGGTGGCCGGGGTGTCTCCCGGCAGGCCATAAATGAACGACCCGACTGTCAGCACCTCCGGGAACCGTTCGTTGAGCACCCGCACCGCCTCCTGCGCCGCGCCGAAGGAAACGGTCTTGCCCATGGCCCGCAACGAGGCTTCGTCGGTGCGCTCCACGCCCAGGTACACCTCGCGCAGCCCGGCGCGGACGCACAGGGCCAACGCCCCGGAGGCCGCATCGCGGAGGATGCCATCCGCCCGCACCCATGCGCCCTGGCCCAGTTGCAGGCCCTCGCGCAGCATGGCTTCGGCCAGTTGCCCCGGCACGTTCGGGTCGGCGTTGAAGGTGGGGTCCACCCATCCCAGCCAGCCCCGGTCAAACCGGCGGACCAGCCGCCGCACCTCTTCGAGCAGCCGCGGCGCAGACTTCGCCCGGTAATGCGGCGTGGTCCGGCCGTTCACCGTGCGCCCCATCTGCCGCCAGAGCACGCAGAAGTCGCAGGCGCCCACGCAACCCCGTCCAAGTTCGATGGCGGCCAGCCGGGGATGATTGCGGCTGTTGGCTCCATAGCGTTCCACCGGCAAGAGGTCGTAGGCCGGCATGGGCAGGGTATCGAGGTCGGCGATCAGTTCCCGCGGCGCGGTGGTGACAATCTCCTCACCCCGGCGATACGAAATGCCCCGCACGGTGTGCCGCGAATCTGCGGTGTCCAGCAGCGCCTGGATCAGTTCCACCACCGTTTCTTCGCCCTCTCCGTGAACCACCGCGTCCACCAGGCCCGTTTGCAGAACCTCCCGGCCCACGTGGCCAAAGAAGCAGCCGCCCGCGATCACGTGCGCCCCTCGTTGCCGCGCCAGCCGGGCCAGTCGCAGCGCCTCGACACAGCTCACCGCCTCTTCGCCCAGGCCCACGCAAAAAGGCTCGCGCCGCCGTAACTCCGCCTCGAGGGACCGCCAGCCCATCTGCAGCGCCGCCGCGTCGAGAATCTCCACCCGCACCTCCTGGACCTGCTCGCGTACCGCCGCCGCCAGCGAGGCAAAAGCCAACGGCGGCCAGAAGGCGCTGGCCGGGCCGTTCAAAGGCCAGAGCGGGCGCGGTGGCCGCACGAAAAGCAGCAGGGGCTTCATGCCAGCCTCAGGTCAGACCTTAAGCCGTCCCTTGCGGCCTGTCCATCCCGACCCGCCCAACACCGCGGAGGTGAGAGACGTTTCTCGGGACGCACCCGCACCGAGCCTTCGCCCGCCTGGTTCGCTGCCGGCTCTTCGGACTGGTCGCCCCGCCTCAGGGTTTGTGGAAGGTTACCACGTAGTGATTGCCCAGGTCGTCGTCGTAGGCCATGTTCACGGCGCCAACATTGCTCCAGGACACGCTCGCATTGAGGCTGTGTGTCGTCGCACCCGGCTGCAGTGTCGGCGAGTTGTAAAGCCGCCCGCCCACCAGCCCCTCCACCTGCACCTGCAGGCCAGTGAGGTGCAGTGGTGGCCCGGACAACGCCGCGCCGGTGGCAGCGTTGTGGTAGACCCAGCTCACACTTTGCAAAACGCCTCCGCTCACATTCACCGTGGGCACCGGCACAACCAGCCGCGCCGCTGCTTGCGGGTCAGGCAGGTTGAGCACCACGTTGGTTCCGGCGTAATTCACCGTCCATGGACCGCCCGGTGCGCCCTGGGCACTGGCGATCATGGGCGAATAATAGGTCGCCTCCCGGTCTTCCACGCGAGTCTGCATGGCGTTGGCCTGGACCCCTACCACTCCCGACCCCGACGGCCCGGTGAACTGCACCGTCGCCGCTTCGGGGAACAGCACATCGTCGCGCACCTCGAACGTGATGACGTATCCCTGCAGAGTCACCGGGTAGGAGATCGTCGGCGTCAAAGCACTCCCGAACCCGCCTGCCTGGGCAAAGTGCATAAAGAACCCGCTGAACGATGGGGGCATCGTTACGCCCAGCGCCACCCGGTAGAACAGGTGCGGCATGAGCATGATGTCCGCTGCCTCCTCAAAATAGAGCCGGTTGGTCTCGCCGGCCCCGACCACGCCCACCCCCTCCCAGTCCACCAGGTTGGTTGAGGTCTCGACGGTGTAGGTCAGGCCGGGAACCATGATCAACTCGCCCTTCAGCACGCCGTTGGCCAGCCCCACGTTTGTGAACACTGGCGGGGCGCTGCTGCGGGGGATAAACGCGCCGTAAACATCCCCGCCGGAAAAGCCGGTGATCTCACCCTGTGCGTCCAACACGAATGCTCCATAAGTGGCCGCCAGGAGAAACCGCGTGCCGTCGTAACAAAGCCCGTTCAGCGGCAGCAGTGGAGGGTATCCGCCCTGCCGTGGCAGCGGACTGAAAATGCCCCCTTGGGCCCGGCCATCGGGCCCCACATAACGCGCATGCACGGTGATGTTGGAACTGGTCGTGGCGGACTCGTAACCCCAGACCAGCAGGTAGCTTGTGCCGTCAAAGGCCAGGGCCGGGAACGTGGCCGACTCGTCCACCAGCACACGCTCGCTTCCCAGGGGCGACCCGCCGGGGGAAACCTGGCGTCCGCAAAGTTTCCATACGGGCTGACCCTGGGGCGTTAGCTCGGTGCACCGGCTCCAGACCACGAAGAAATTCGTGCCGTCAAACGCCGCCGCGATGGGGTTCTGGGCCAGCGAGGCGGTCTGGTTGATGGCAAACACGCTGCCCACCGCGCCCCCGGCCGACACCAGCGCCCCATACACGTGGTTCTGGTTATTGCTTCCCGTTTGCCAGGCCACGAGGTAGTTCGTCCGCCCGAATACCACGGCAAAGTTCCGGTTTCCGGACTCTCCCGAAACAGCGGCCACGAGCGTCTCCCCGCCCGCCAGGGTGCCCGACCCGGTTACCCGCTGGGCATAAGCGCCGCCGTGGGTGGTGTCCCGCCAAAGGACGAGGTAGTTGGTGCCATCGCTGGCGGCTGCCAGCACTTCCTGTGGACCATGGCTCCCTACACTGGCCAGCAGTGGAAAGGCGCCTCCGACCGGCCCACCACTGGGCGAAAACCGCTGACCTCGGAGGGTGACCCCGGGACTCAGGCTCACGTCCGACCACGCGGCGAGGCTTTCCCTGGCCCCACCAGCTAGGGCCACCGCTGGAGGGAACACAGGGCATGCGCCCACAACGACCGGCGTGCCTACCATCTCCCCGGAAAGGTTCAGCCGCTGCCCGGCCACCGCGCCCTCTGAGAACAGCCCAACCACATAATTCGTACCATCAAAGGTCACACCCCCCGCCATATCCAACACTCCCGGGTTGGTCGCGATGGGAAAAACCGCCGTGGCAGAGACTTGAGACAGGAACCCCGCCATGAGGGCCACAGAACCAGCTATGGCAAGTTTGAAGGAATGATGGGTATTCATTGGGTTAGTTAAAAAGATTACAACGCGGCACTCTTAGACCTTAATTGCGGCCGTATCAAGCCTAATCTTCAGACTTCTCACCCTCGTTCCAAGGTCATCGGATGCGGCCTCGATGCGATACGCCCCCGCCTCAACTCCGGCTCGATGGCGCCGTCAGTCACTCGGGCGACGGAATACACTGCTTAATCCGGGCTGCAGGCCGAGAGTGCAGCATGCCTTTGGCGGCAGTGGTTCGGATCACTCGCTTCGCGCACAAAGCGTTGGCGTTTTGAGCCCCGCTCGGCTACAGTCTTTCACAGCTCATGACCCGGGTGCCTCTGTCCGGTTTTGCCACCCGCCGTACCATCGGCGGCGATCGTGGCGCACGGTTCCGGAGCTGGCCAAACAGAAAACAGACGCATGAAAGTCACAGGCAATGTCGAGACAATCTTGAGCCGCAAAGGCCACCAGACCTGGTCGGTGTCGCCGGATGACACGGTTCTGGCCGCCATCACGCTCATGGCCGAGAAAAACATCGGCGCGCTGCCCGTGATGGAGGGCGAGCGGCTGGTTGGCATGTTTTCCGAACGGGATTACACCCGCAAAGTGGCGCTCAAAGGCCGCTCGTCGAAGGACACCAAAGTGCGCGAGATCATGACCAGCACCCTGGCCACAGTGACGCCGCATCATTCGGTGGACGAGTGCCTGCGGCTGATGACCGACCGCCGGGTGCGCCACTTGCCCGTCCTGGAAGGCGGGCGGCTGGTGGGGCTCGTCTCGATCGGCGACCTGGTCAATTACGTGATTTCCGCCCAGAGCGCGGCCATTGACCACCTCGAGGGCTACATCAGCGGGAGATACCCGGGCTGAGCAGTTCTTCCAGATTTTGTCTTTTTTTGTTGCCCATCCGGGCCTTCCGAAGTGCAAGATCACACACCCTATGAGTGCCTTTGCCATGAATCGTCGCCGTTTCCTCACCGGCCTCACCGTCACAGGAGCGGCCCTGGCCGCCAAGGCGCCCGCTGTGGCGGCCGGCGCCGCCTCCACCGCTTCCCGGAAATCGCCTCTCGGAGAGCCCGCTTTTCGTCCCTTGCCACTGGGGAGCATCCACCCCGAGGGCTGGTTGCACCGACAACTGCGGCTTCAGGCTGCCGGCCTGACCGGTCATCTGGATGAGTTCTGGCCGGACGTCGGCCAGAGCCAGTGGTTCGGAGGCAAGGCCGAGGGCTGGGAACGGGCTCCGTACTGGTTGGACGGGGTCATCCCTCTGGCCTGGGTGCTGGAGGATGCGGCCCTCAAAGCCAAAGTCACCCGCCGGGTCAACCATATCGTCGCCACCCAGCGCGCCGACGGCTGGTATGCGCCCTATCCGGCCGACGCCAGCGCCCGGCGCTACGATTTGTGGTCCATTCTGCTGGTGAACAAGGCCTTGCTCCAGTACCACGAGGCCACGGGGGACGACGCGGTGTTGCGGGCCGTGTTGCGCAATCTTAAGGCCCTGCTTGGAGTTCTCGAACACACGCCACTGTTTGGTTGGGGCAAATTCCGCTGGTTCGAGGGGCTGGTTTCGGTGTTCTACGCCTACGACAAGACCGGCGAACCGTGGCTGCTCGAGTTGGGTCGCAAACTCCACGCTCAGCGGTTCGATTACGAGGCGTTCTACCGGACGGAAGATATTACCCAGCCGACACCGCGCCGCGGCCTCTGGCGATGGGACAAACACGTGGTCAACACCGCCATGGCCCTCAAGGCCGGGGCACTGGCCTGGCGCCTGACGGGGAGCCGGGGCGACCGCGCCTTTCCCGCCGCGATGCTGGAGACGCTGGACCGCTACCATGGCCAGGTGACCGGCATGTTCACGGGCGACGAATGCCTTGCGGGCAAGAACCCGCTTCAGGGCACCGAATTATGCGCCGTGGTCGAGGCCATGTATTCTCTGGAATTGCTCGTCAGTGTCCTGGGCGATCCCGCCTGGGCCGATCGCCTCGAGCGCATTGCCTTCAACGCGCTGCCCGCCACCTTCAGCCCGGATCTCTGGACGCACCAGTACGTGCAGCAGGTCAATCAGGTGCAATGCACCATCAACCCGGAATGCTTGTGGTCCACCAATGGCCCCGAGTCGAACATCTTTGGTCTCGAACCCAACTTCGGCTGCTGCACCGCCAACCTGCACCAGGGCTGGCCCAAGTTCGCCGCGCACTTGTGGATGCGCGCGCCTGGCGACGGTCTGGCGCTGGTGGCCTGCGCCCCCAGCACCGTCCGCACCCAGGTGCGGGGTGTGGACGTGACCGCCGCCCTGCAGACCGATTACCCGTTCCGGGAGACGCTGCGCCTGGTCGTCCGCACCGGACGCGCGGTGCGTTTCCCGCTCTATTTGCGCGTGCCGGCCTGGGCCGAAGGCGCCACGGTCCGGATTGGTTCCGGCGCCGCGCGGCGCGTCAAGCCCGGCGCGTTCCATCGGTTGGACCAGGAGTGGCGGGGCGAAACCGAGTTGCACCTCCATTTCCCGATGCGGGTTGTGACCAGCCGCCGCTACAACGGCGCTGTGGCCGTCGAGCGCGGACCGCTGGTTTATTCGCTAAAGATTGGCGAGCAACGCACCCGGGTGAACGCCGACAAGCCCCACCGCGAGCCGCCGCACGCGGATTTTGAGGTTCGCCCCACGACGCCGTGGAACTACGGCCTGCTGGTGGACGAAGCCCGGCCGGAAACCAGTTTCCGTTTCGAGGAGCGCCCGGTGGGTGAGATGCCCTTCTCGCCCGATGGCGCCGGCATGGTGGCCAAAGCCAAAGGCCGCAAACTGCCGGGCTGGAAAATCGAGCACGGATGGGCGGGCGAGGTGAAACCCGAACCGCAATCCTCGCGCGAACCGATCGAGGAGATCACCCTCATCCCCTACGGCTGCACCAATCTCCGCGTGACTGAGTTCCCCCGCCTCGAGGGCTGACGATCCCTGCAAAGAGTGCCTTGGGGGTGAGATGCCGTTTGTGACGGCCTGACGTGACAGCAGTTGCGGCCCGCAAGCCGGACCCTCCCTGGTGTGGCCATCTGTCAGAGTGCCGTGATCATCGGCGGCCTGGTTGGACAACGGCGTCGCTTCGGCCGGGGTGTGGTCCAAGAGCTGAAACAATCCTCGATGCCCTGGTGGAGGGCGAAATCGGCTTGCGTGCTTTTCCCAAGGCTGGGGGCCCCTTGCCGTCCTCGCGCTTGAGCCCTGCTCACTTCCAGCCCGGCCGCCGGGAACCCGGGTGCGTGTGAAGTTGCGCGTGAGTGGCGGGAGAGGGGGGGCAGGGGGCGCGCAAGAATGAGGACGCCAGCAGGGCAGACGGCGACAGTGTGCCAATCAAAAACCCGCCCGGGGGTGGCCCCGGGCGGGTTGCGCGTTGCGAAAGCCGGATGAAGCGGCTCAAGCCGCTTTGTAGATCGAGAGGGCCCGCATGTATTGCGCGCGCTCGAACGCGCTCGGGTCGGGGCAGTTCTTCTGGCTGAGGCTGCCCAGCATTTGTTGCACGCTTTCGTATTCGTGCTCCTCCATCCAGCGGACCATCTCGCGCTCGATGACTTTGATCTGTTCGATGCCCTGTTTGTAAAGCACAGAACAAAGCTGGGTGACACTGGCGCCGGCCATGAGCATCTTGATTACGTCGTTGGCGTTGTGAATGCCGCTGGTGGCGGCCAACTGGGCCTTGATGCGCCCGTAGAGAATGGCGATCCAGCGCAGAGGCAGGCGGCGGGCCTGGGGCGTGCTCCAGAGGATGCTGTGCTCAACCTCGAGGTTCTCGAGGTTGATGTCCGGCTGGTAGAACCGGTTGAACAGCACCAGAGCGTTGGCGCCGGCGGCGTCGAGGCGCTTGGCCATGTTGCCCATGTTGCTGAAGAAGGGGCTGAGCTTGACGGCCACCGGGATGGTGACCGCCTTGCGCACCGCGGTCAGGATGTCCACGTAGGTCTGCTCGACCTGCGCGCCCGTGAGATCGAGATCGGTGGGAATGTAGTAGATGTTCAATTCGAGGGCGTCGGCCCCGGCCTGCTGAATGTCTTTGGCATAGTCGGTCCATCCGCCCACCGAAGCGCCATTGATGCTGGCGATGACGGGGATCTTGACAGCGGCTTTGGCCTTGGCCACGTGTTCGAGATACGTCTCCGGGCCCAGGCGGTATTCCGCCGGTTTGGGGAAGTAGCTCAGGGCCTCGGCGTAGCTCTCGGAACCGTGCTCGAGGCCGATCTCGAAGTCGTCCGAATCCATGCGGATCTGTTCCTCGAACAGGGATTCGAGGACCACCGCGCTGGCGCCGGCGTCTTCCATTTTCTTGATGTTTTCGATCTTGTTGGACAAGGCCGAAGCCGAGGGCACCAACGGGTTCTTCAGGGTCAGGCCGAGGTATTTTGTTGTCAGGTCAACCATAATGTCTCCTTAGAAAGTTTTTTGGGTTGGGTCGGCGGGCCCGGCCGCGCCGCGCGGGACGCGGCCGGGTCCCTGGGATTGTCATGCGGTTGGCGTTTCGGGGGCCGGAGCGCCGTTGGCCTTGCGCGCCGCCAGGTAGGCGTAGAGCTGGTAGCGCGCTTCGGCATCGTGTTGCGCCTGCTCGAAGTAGCGTTTGGCGTCCTCCGGCTTGCTCTTGGTGAGCATCTTGAACCGGTTTTCCGAGAGCAGATAATCCTGCACCCGGGCCTTGGCTGCCGCCGAGTCGAGCTGGAGCGGGTTTTCGCCCGCTGCGGCGCGGCGCGGGTCGTACCGGTAGAGCAGCCACTGGCCGGACTCGACCGCGAGTTTTTGCTGGCGGGCGCCGATGCCGCGATCCAGGTCAATGCCGTGAGCGATGCAGTGGCTGTAGGCAATGATCAGCGAGGGGCCGGGATAGCTCTCGGCTTCGATGAACGCCTTCAGGGTGTGTTCGTCCTTGGCGCCCATGGCCACGCTGGCCACATAGACGCTGCCGTAGCTCATGGCGATGAGGCCAAGGTCTTTCTTGCCCAGCGGCTTGCCGCCGGCGGCAAACTTGGCCACCGCGCCCCGCGGCGTGGCCTTGGACATCTGCCCGCCCGTGTTGGAATACACCTCGGTGTCGAGCACGAGGAGGTTGACGTCGCGCCCGCTGGCGATGACATGGTCGAGGCCGCCGTAGCCGATGTCGTAGGCCCAGCCGTCGCCACCGATGATCCACACGCTGCGGCGCACCAGGCAATCGGCCACGCCCAGGAGCATTCGCGCCTCGCTCGACTTATCCCCGGTCAGCTTTTGTTTCAAAGCGGCCACGCGCTCGCGCTGGTCGTAGATGCCCGCCTCGTCGCGCTGGTCGGCCTCGATGAGGGCTTTGACGAAGTCATCCCCGAGTTTGGGCGCCAGCTTGCCCAGCAGGTCACACGCGAACTCCCTCTGCTTGTCAATGGACACCCGGAAGCCCAGCCCGAACTCGGCCGTGTCTTCGAAGAGCGAGTTGTTCCACGTCGGACCGCGTCCATTCTTATCCTTGGAGTAGGGGGTGGTGGGCAGGTTGCCGCCATAGATGGACGAGCAGCCCGTGGCGTTGGCCGCGACCACGCGGTCGCCGAAGAGCTGGGTGAGCAGCTTGAGGTACGGCGTTTCGCCGCAGCCGGCGCAGGCGCCGCTGTATTCGAAGAGCGGCTGCATGACCTGCTGCTGGCGGAGCTGGGTGACCTTGATCTTGCGGCGGTCGTACTCCGGGAGGTCGAGGAAGAACTTATAGTTCTCTCGTTCGGTGAAGCGAATCGGCGGCTGGGGCCGCATGTTGATCGCCTTGAGCTTGACCTCGGTCTTGTTCTTGGCCGGGCAGACCTCGACGCAGAGGCAGCAGCCGGTGCAATCCTCGGGCGCCGTTTGCAGGGTCCATTTCAGGCCCTTCCACTCGGGGGCGCGGGCATCGGTGCTCTTGAAGGTCGGCGGCGCCCCCTCGAGGTATTTCGGCTCATAGACCTTCATCCGGATGGCCGCATGCGGGCAGATGACCACGCACTTGGCGCACTGGATGCAGGTCTTCTCGTCCCAGACCGGAATCTCGAGGGCCAGGTTGCGCTTCTCGTACTGGGAAGTGCCCGTGGGGAACGTGCCATCGGCCGGAAACGCGCTGACCGGGAGCAGCTCGCCCTCGTTGCCGTAGATGCGGCCGAGCGTGTTGGCGATCTCGGGCGGGGCGTCGGGGGTGAAGAACGGCGGCAGCTCTTTCTTGCTGGTCACCGCGGCAGGGACTTTCACCTCGAAGAGATTGTCCAGGGTTTGATCCACAGCAGCGATGTTCTTCTTGACGATCTCCTCGCCCTTGCGCCCGTAGGTCTTCTTAATGGCCTTCTTGATCTGCTCGATGGCCTCCTCGCGCGGAAGCACGCCGGAGAGGGCAAAGAAGCAGGTCTGCATGATGGTGTTAATGCGGGCGCCCATGCCGGTGGCGCGAGCCACGCTGATGGCGTCAATGACGTAGAACTTGAGCTTCTTGTTGATGAGGTTCTCCTGGACGGGGCGCGGGAGCTGGTCCCAGATTTCGTCCTTGCTGTAGGGGGTGTTGAGCAGGAAGGTGCCGCCCGGGATCAGGGGTGCCAGCATGTCGTAGCGCTCGAGGAACACCGGCTGGTGGCAGGCCACGAAATTGGCTTTGGACACCAAATAGATCGAGCGGATCGGCTTGGGACCGAAGCGCAAGTGCGAGATGGTGATCGCCCCGGCCTTCTTCGAGTCGTAAACAAAGTAGCCCTGGGCGTAGTTGTCCGTGTTCTCGCCGATGATCTTGATCGAGTTCTTGTTGGCGCCCACGGTGCCGTCCGAGCCCAGGCCATAGAAGAGCGCCCGCACTACTTTGTCTGATTCGGTGCTGAAGTCGGGATCGTAGGCCAGGCTGGTGTGGGTCACGTCGTCGTTGATGCCCACCGTGAAGTGATTCTTGGGCTGTGGGGCGGCCAGATTGTCAAAGACCGCCTTGATCATGGCCGGAGTGAATTCCTTGGAGGACAGGCCGTAGCGCCCGCAGAGGACGCGCGGCATGGCTTTGAGGCTGCCCCAGCCGTTGGCCAGGCCCTCGTTCAGCGCCGCCACCACGTCGAGGTAAAGCGGCTCACCCAGGGCGCCCGGCTCCTTGGTGCGGTCGAGCACGGCGATGGACTTCACCGTGGCCGGCAGCGCCTCCATCATGCGTTTGGCGTCGAAGGGCCGGTAGAGGCGCACCTTGAGCACGCCCACCTTGGCGCCGCGTTCGTTGAGGTATTCCACCGTCTCGTGGGCCGTTTCGCAGCCCGAGCCCATGAGCATGATCACGCGGTCGGCATCCGGCGCGCCCACGTATTGGAAAAGGCGGTACTGCCTTCCGGTGATGGAGGCGAACTTGTCCATCACCTTTTGGGTGATGTCGGGGCAGGCTTGATAGAACGGGTTGCAGGCTTCGCGGGCCTGGAAGAAGACGTCCGGGTTCTGGGCCGTGCCGCGGAGCACGGGCTTGTCCGGATTCATGGCCCGGTTGCGGTGGGCCACGACCAGATCCTCGTCAATCATCTGCCGCATGATGTCCTCGGTGACCATTTCGATCTTGGACACCTCATGCGAAGTGCGGAAGCCGTCGAAGAAATGCAGGAACGGCACGCGGGACTCGAGGGTGGCGGCCTGGGCGATGAGCGCGAAGTCCATCGCCTCCTGGACCGAGGCCGAGCTGAACAGGGCAAAGCCCGTGGTGCGGGCCAGCATCACGTCGCTGTGATCCCCGAAGATGGACAGGGCGTGGGTGGCGATAGTGCGGG
>Ga0073934_10008305_pt1 | contig 13917 bp, 10 predicted proteins | sample LarsenN4metaG_FD_76834 | JGI IMG/M metagenome (GOLD analysis project Ga0073934, IMG submission 76834) | Hot spring sediment bacterial and archeal communities from British Columbia, Canada, to study Microbial Dark Matter (Phase II) - Larsen... ...
GCTGGTGCTCCTGTTCAACAGATCGTTATCGGCTCATGCACCAACGGTCGTCTGGATGATATTGAGGTAGCTGCGAAAATTCTGGCAGGTAAGAAGATCGCGCGCGGGGTTCGTATGCTGGTCTTCCCGGCCTCCGGGCGGATCTTCCGCGAGGCGATGAAGGCTGGTTATTTGATGACACTCATGGAAGCCGGAGCGGTGATCGCCAATTCCGGTTGTGGACCCTGCCTGGGTGTCCACCAGGGTGCGTTAGGCGATGGTGAGGTCGCGCTCTCGACCACGAACCGCAACTTCAAAGGCCGCATGGGCAACCCGAATTCGGAAGTCTATTTGTGCTCCCCGGCAGTAGCTGCTGCCAGTGCTTTGACCGGTGTAATCACCGACCCGCGTAAAAATAATTAACCACAAAGAGCCTAGGGAACACGAAGGTTTTAATTGCCCTTTGTGCACCTTCGTGTCCTTGGTGGTGAGAAAAGGAGCCTGACATGGCAAACGTAGTTCTTAAACTTGGTGACGATATCTCGACCGACATCATTTACCCCGGCCGCTTTATGGCGACCGTTCTGCCCACAGAAACGCCGCAATATGCATTCAACGACATTCCTGAGTTCAACGCTCGCCTGAAAAAGGGAGAAATCTCACCTGGAAGTGTCATCGTGGCGGGCAAGAATTTTGGCTGCGGCTCCTCGCGCGAGCAGGCCGCCTCCTGCCTGAAAGGACCGGAACTGGTTGTCATCGCGCGGCACTTTGCTCGAATATTCCTGCAAAACTCGATCAACCTTGGACTCCGCACAATTATCTGCCCGGATATCGAAGCGGAGGTGGGTGATGAAATCGAAGTTACAGATAATAAGGTTTTAAACAAGACCAGCGGCAAATCGTTTAACATCGTGCCGCTGCCCGAGGCACGCCAGGCGATTATCAACGCAGGTGGACTGATCGCGTTTACGCGCCAGCGATTGTTGGAGTACAAGTAATTATTTCGCGCTGAGCGGAGCGAGTGATAACGAGCGCAGACGAAGCGTGAAACTGGAGTGATCCATCAAAAAAACTCTATGCTTCTATTAGCATGGAACGTTTTGTAGAGCGGAATGCCATTCCGCTCTACTTTTTTTATGATACCCCTCCATAGAGGGGCTGAATGCACTTGCCCATCACTTCGATTGCTCGTACAATCAGGGCGGTAAATTAGTAGGGCCGACCCTGTAACTTGTAGTTCGCCAGCAGTTGAACTGCCTGTTGAGTCGAAGGGTAGCCCTTGCAGATCACAGAAATCGGGAAAGGAAAAACTATGACCGACTTGAAAAGTTTCGGTGAGAGTATTGTCAATAATCTTGAGCAAGTGATTCTGGGGAAGGCCCAGGCGGTAGAGTTGGTCGTGATTGGGCTTTTGTGCCAGGGACATGTTTTGATCGAGGATGTGCCCGGGGTGGGGAAGACGATGCTTGCGCGTAGTCTTGCGAAATCATTGGATTGCACGTTCAACCGCATCCAGTTTACGCCTGATATGCTGCCAAGCGATGTGACGGGCGTATCGATTTTCAATCAGGAGACGCGCAAATTCGAATTTCGCTCCGGTCCGATCATGGGGCAGATCATCCTGGCGGACGAAGTCAACCGTGCCACGCCCAAGACTCAGGCCGCCCTGCTCGAAGCGATGGAGGAGCGCCAGGTCACGGTGGATGGTACAACGTATCCGCTGCCGAAGCCGTTCATGGTGCTGGCCACGCAAAACCCCATTGAATATGAAGGGACGTTCCCGCTCCCCGAGGCGCAGCTTGACCGCTTCCTTTTGCGCGTGCGATTGGGATATCCCAATCCGTCAGAGGAGATGAGGGTACTGAATGCCCAGCAGCTCCGGCATCCGATTGAATCCCTGGAGTCGATTGTCACAAAAAAGGAGCTGCTGCAGGCGATCGATGAGATCCGTCATGTGTATGTCTCTCCGGCCATCCAAAAGTACATCATTGACCTGGTCGGGCGCACGCGTCAGAGCGGAGATGTGTACCTCGGTGCAAGCCCGCGCGGCAGCCTGGCCTTGTTCCGCACCGGCCAGGCCCGGGCCGCGTTACTGGGACGCGATCATGTCCTGCCGGATGATATCAAAGCGCTGGCGGTGCCGGTCCTGGGCCACCGCATCATCGTTTCGCCCGCGGCGCGTCTACGTGAACTGAGCGCGGATCGCATCGTCCAGGAGATTGTTTACACGGCCCCGGTGCCCGGCGGGGATTATCAAGCCGAGGCAGCCAAAGTAAGGGTCAAAGCGCAGTGACGGCTGGACGCGTTTTTGTCCTTCTCCTGCTGGCGGTAGGCGCGATTGGAACTGTTGTAAACGGCGGCACAGTCTATATCCGCCTCTTATACGTCAGCGCGCTGTTGATCATCATCGCATGGTTGCTGACAGTCTTCTCGCTGCGAGGCATAAAAGTGGAAAGGCAGGCGCGTTCCCTGCGCGCCAGTGTGGGGGATATCTTTGAAGAGCATTTTGAGATCTCGAACGCGAGCCGCATCCCCAAGCTTTGGCTGGAGGTGGTCAACGAGTCGGACATGCCGCACGCAACCGGCTCGCGAGTGCTCACCTTTTTGCGCGCTAAACAAAAGCGCATCTACACCGCCCGCACCTGGCTGATCAACCGCGGCGGCTTCGCCCTGGGTCCAACGACGCTCAATTCCGGCGACCCCTTCGGGATTTTTCGCATCTCAAAAAGTTTCCCCGCAAAGGACTCGCTGGTTGTCCTGCCTTTGCTCGTCCCAATCTCGGAATTCCTGACCCCGCCGGGTCTGCTGCCCGGCGGCAAAGCCATCCGCCGCAAATCGCTGGATATTACCCCGCATGCGTCGGGCGTACGTGAATATGTGCCTGGCGACCCCATGAAGCGCATCCACTGGCCCACCAGCATCCGCCGCTCACAGTTGATGGTGAAGGAGTTCGAGCAGGACCCGCAAGCGGAGGTATGGCTATTCCTCGACACGCACAATAAGGCTCATATGGCCAGGCCCACCGAAACGATTGATACCCATCCGGTGGATGATCTGCTTCTTTTGAAGCGTCGTAAAATAAAATTGCCGCCCTCCACTCTCGAGTATTCGATCAGCATCACGGCTTCGCTGGCAAAGTATTTCATCGAGCAGCGCCGCGCGGTTGGCTTTGTCAGCGCTTCGGGCCGTTCATTTAAGGTCATCCCGGCCGAACGAAGCGAACGACAGGAAGCCAAAATCCTGGAGGAGCTTGCCTTTCTACAGGCCGAGAGCACTTACACGATCCCAAGTCTGGTCACTGCTCAAATGGGACAGCTCTCGCAGGGCAGCAGCGCGATCCTGGTCACGCCAACCATCTGGCCGGAACTGCTGATCGGAGTGGATAGCCTCCAACGTCGTAATATCCGTCCGGTCGTGGTTTTGTTGATGTCGCTTTCCTTTGGCAGCCGCACAAGCAACGAAGACCTGGCGCAGTCGCTGGAAGAGCGCAAAGTACCTGTTTGCCGTGTCTACTGCGAAGCCGATCTTTCGGAGACCCTTTCCAGTTTTGCTGTCAATACATTTTCACAGGATGTCTCATGGCGCAGACCCGTGTTATCACACTTGACTTAAATTTTCAGGGACGCGCGCAGGCGATTGCTGCGTACCTCATTTGGAGTGGAGAGGCTGTGGTACTTGTCGAAAGTGGACCCGGCTCGACTCGCGCGGGACTGGAAGCCGGTCTCGCAAACGAAGGCTTATCTCCCCACGATGTGACTCATGTCTTGCTCACGCACATTCATCTCGACCATGCCGGCGCGTCAGGATGGCTGGCACGCCAGGGTGCGGAGATTTACGTACATCCTGTCGGCGCGCCGCACATGCTGAATCCAGAGAAATTGCTGGCGAGCGCCACACGGATCTATGGGGACCGGATGGATTCGCTCTGGGGAGAGTTTTTGCCAGTGCCAGATGAGAAATTGAGGGTGGTAGGAGATCGCGAAACAATCGTAATTGGTAATTTGGAATTTATTCCTATCAATACTCCCGGTCACGCCGAACATCATTACGCCTATCTCTTTGAAGATATTTGTTTTTCGGGTGATGTCGGTGGAGTCCGCATCCCGGGGTACCAATATTTACGTGTTCCCATGGTTCCGCCCGAGTTACACTTGGAGCGCTGGCACGAAAGCATGAAGCGTTTACGCCAAGAGAAATTCGCGCTGATCGCACCGACTCACTTCGGTATTTATGACGACCCGAACTGGCAATTGCGCGAAGTAGAAAAAGGGTTGGATGATGCCGAACGCTGGCTCGAGAAAATGATGTCAGAAGATCCAGTTCCGCCGATAGAAGCGATGCGCGAAAGCTTCACTGCATGGATGGTAGATCAAGGCGCAGCGTACGGACTCAGTGAAGATGTATTGGCTGCCTACGGCCTGGCAAACCCACCCGGCATGAGCGCGGATGGGTTGTACAGGTATTGGAAGAAGGTGAAGAACGCAGCATCAACATAGAAAATTTACAGCGCCGAGAGGCGCTGTTTTTCTTTCCCATTGACAGAAGTCACGCTCAACGAGTGATGGTTGGAAGGGGGCAATTTTCATCAATCAAGATATAATTTCGCCACAAGGTTGGATCAATTCCTTAAAAATGCAGGGACGGCCCACATCGATCCAAATGTGGTCGTTTTTCCGAAAACTTAACGGAGATCCGCGTCCCTAACCATCTAGAGGAGTCTTCATGAACCATTTCCTGGCCATCTCTGATCTATCTTCGGGGGAAGTGCAAGACCTGCTCGACCTAGCCATTAAATTAAAACAAGAATATTTCAAGAAAGGCAACCCGCCCTACTTCAAAGGCAAAGTGCTGGGGATGATCTTCCAAAAACCCAGTCTGCGGACGCGCGTCTCGTTTGACATGGCGATGCATCACTGCGGCGGCGATGCGCTCTACCTCTCGCCGAACGAGATCGGCCTCGGCAAGCGCGAGTCCATTGCCGATATCGCCCGCGTGCTTTCAGGCTATGTCCAGGCTCTGATGGCGCGCGTTTTTGACCACGAGCATGTGCTGCAGCTGGCGCAGTGGTCCGAGATCCCTGTGATCAACGGCTTGAGCGATTACAACCATCCCTGTCAGGGCATGGCCGACGCGCTTACCATACAGGAAAAGTTCGGCAAAGCCAAAGGCTTGAATGTCGCTTATGTAGGCGATGGAAACAATGTCGCTGTTTCTCTGATGCACGTTTGCGCAAAATTAGGCTGGAACTTCACCATTGCCAACCCGGAGGATTATGATATCAGCCCCAAGGCAGTCAAAGTTGCTGAAGAAATCATCAAGGAAACAGGCTCGGTTTTGACCTTTGTCCGTGACCCCCACGAGGCAGTCAAAGGCGCGCACGTGATCTACACCGATACCTGGACCTCGATGGGACAGGAAGAAGAAACTGCCAAACGCGAAAAAGTCTTCCCGCCGTATCAGGTCAATGCACAACTGGTGAGCGAGGCGGATAAAGATGTGATCGTGATGCACTGTCTGCCTGCGCATCGCAATCATGAGCTGACCGACGAGGTGGCAGATGGTCCGCATTCGGTGATTTTCCCGCAGGCCCATAATCGCCTCCATGCACAGAAGGCGATTCTGGCGCGGCTGTTTGGGGCAGCGTAGGGGATTCAAACACCAAGGACACAACGTGCACAAAGGTTTTTCATTTTTCCTTCGTGACCTTAGTGTCCTTTGTGGTTAAAAGGTAAATTTATGAACACAAAAGATTTTATCGCCATCGAAGAACAATACGGCGCGCACAATTATCATCCGCTGGATGTGGTGATCGAACGCGCCGAAGGGGTCTGGGTGTATGATGTGGACGGGAAGAAATATCTCGATTGTCTTTCTGCCTATTCTGCTGTCAACCAGGGACATGTCCATCCGCAGATCTTGAACGCCCTCCTGGAACAGGCAAAGAAAGTGACACTCACCTCGCGCGCCTTCCGCAATGACCAGCTTCCGCTCCTTTATAAAGAACTTTCGGAGATGACCGGCTACGAGATGTCATTGCCGATGAACAGCGGCGCCGAAGCTGTCGAGACGGCGCTCAAGCTGGCGCGCAAATGGGCGTATCGAGTGAAGGGTGTGCCGCGCCATCAAGCCGAGATCATCACCGCTGCCGGCAATTTCCATGGACGCACGATCTCCATTGTCACCTTCTCCACGGAGCCGCTCTATCGCGATGACTTCGGTCCCTTCACGCCGGGGTTCGTCAACGTTTCCTACGGCGATGCCGGTGCGATTGAAAAAGCCATCACACCCAACACAGCGGCCGTTCTGCTGGAGCCTATTCAAGGCGAAGGCGGAGTCATTATCCCGCCCGCGGGGTATCTCAAGAAGGTTGCCGATATCTGTAAGAAAAATAAGGTCTTGCTGATGGCAGATGAGATTCAAACCGGACTCGGCCGCACCGGAAAACTTTTCGCTGCAGAGCACGAGGATGTCCGCCCGGATGTAACGATCATCGGCAAAGCTCTGGCTGGAGGCTTTTATCCGGTCTCTGCAGTGCTGGCGGATAAAGAACTGCTTGGCCTGTTTATGCCCGGCGAGCACGGATCGACGTTCGGTGGGAATCCACTTGCCGCCGCGGTGGCACGCGCCTCCCTGCGCGTGATCCGAGAGGAGAACTTGGCGGAGCGGTCCCGCGAGCTGGGTGAATACTTTATGGAGCAGCTCGCCGAAATTCCCAGTCCGCACGTAAAGGAAGTGCGCGGTAAAGGACTCTTGATCGGCATCGAGTTGAAGCCAGAAGCGAAAGGCGCACGCCGCTTCTGTGAAGCCATGCAGGAAAAAGGTATCCTTGCAAAAGAGACACATGACAACGTGATCCGTTTTGCGCCGCCGCTCGTGATCGATAAAGAGACGATCGATTGGGCCCTGCCCTCTATTCGCGACGTATTGAATATGAAGTAAAGTCTAAACTAGACCCTAAGGATTTCTGAAACCCTTAGGGTCTTTGCATGGAGGTTCTATGAACATTGGCATTCCAAAAGAGAGACGCCCGTTTGAGTTTCGGGTAGGTCTTCCTCCGGCTGGGGTAGAGATCCTCACTCAGCATGGACATCAAGTGTACGTTGAGCATGAGGCAGGTGTAGGCGCGGGGTTTGACGACCGCGAGTTCGAAACGGCTGGAGCGCGCATAGTTTACTCTCCGGAGGAAGTCTTCATCCGCGGAGACCTCATGCTTAAGGTGGCACGCCCGTTGAAGGAAGAATTGAACTGGATTCGTCCTAATACCACACTGGCAGGCTTCCTGCATCTGGCCTCTGCGCGCGAGGATAAGACCGAAGTCCTGTTGGAAAAAAAGATCACCTCGATCGCCTATGAGCAGATCCAGCAGCCGGATGGTTCTTTACCCGTGTTGCGCCCGTTGAGTCAGATCGGCGGTGCTCTGGCAGCACAGATCGCGGCTCGTCTCCTGCAAAACAACTGGGGAGGCAAAGGCATCCTGATGGGTGGTGTCCCTGGTGTTCCGCCGGCCGAGGTAGTTGTAATCGGAGGCGGCGTTGTCGGAACCTATGCCACGGAAATGTTCCTTGGGATGGGCGCGCATGTCACCGTGATCGATCAGAATCTGGCAGCTTTACAACACCTGTGGGACCGTCATTCCTGCATTGTCACCATGATCTCGACCAAGCGCAATATCGAGCGGGCGACGGCCTTCGCGGATGTGTTGGTCGGCGCCGTCTTAGTTCCGGGACAACGCGCTCCCATCCTGGTGACGCGGGAGATGGTGCGTTCTATGAAACCTCGTTCGGTGATCATGGACATCAGCATCGATCAGGGCGGCTGTGTAGAAACTTCGCGTCCCACCAACCATGAACACCCAATCTTCGTGGATGAAGGTGTCTTGCATTATTGTGTGCCAAACATGCCGGGCGCGGTGGCTCGGACTGCCACCCACGCATTCGTGAATGCTGCCATGTCCTATATTTTGGAAATTGCTAATGCAGGAACTTCAGAAGCGATCAAACAGAATCCTGCCATTGAAATGGCAGTCAATACGCACAACGGAGAGCTGGTTCATCTAACTCTTCTTTCACAAGGAGCCCGTGATGGACTGGAATAGTATTTACCAATCACGCATTACCACCGCGGACGAGGCAGTACGCTGCATTGAGTCTGGGATGCGTATTTTCCTGACCGGGAATGTATCGGTGCCTCAAAAGGCGCTTGCCGCGTTGGTGGACTACGCGCCGAACCTGCACGATGTAGAGATCTGCCAGGCCCTCACCATCGGTCCTGCAGATTATGTCAACCCTGGTATGGAAAAGCATCTGCGGGTGAACACGCTCTTCATCAGCCACAATGTCCGCAAGGCTGTTCAGGAGGGACGCGCAGATTTTACGCCGGTATTGCTTTCGGAATTCCCTTTGCTCTTTAAGCGCGGTGTGCTGCCTCTTGATGTAGCGATCATCCATGTCTCGCCGCCAGATGAACATGGCTTTTGCAGCCTGGGCGTAGAAGTGGGGCTCACCAAGTCACCGGCCGAATCGGCGAAAGTCATCATTGCGGAAGTCAACCAGCAGATGCCGCGCACGCTGGGTGATTCATTCATCCATGTCAGCCGCTTGCACCATATTATTCCGGTCAACTATCCGATTCCTGAAATGGCAATGTCCGAGGAAGGAAATTCTGAAGTTGTCGAAAAGATCGCGGGGTACATTGCCGAATTGATCCCGGATGGCGCGACCATGCAATTAGGCATTGGCGCGATCCCCGATGCGGTCCTGAAATATTTGCGACACAAAAGGGACCTGGGCGTCCATAGCGAGCTATTCTCTGATGGCGTGATCGATCTTGTGAATGAAGGTGTGCTGACCAACGCACGCAAAACACTCCACCCCGGAAAGATCATCGCCGGATTTATGCTTGGCACCCGCGAACTATACCACTGGGCAGATGACAACCCACTGATCGAATTTCATCGCACAGAATATGTCAACGACCCGTTTGTGATCGCGCAGAATGAACGCATGGTAGCGATCAACTCGGCCATCGAAGTCGATCTCACAGGACAAGTGTGCGCCGATAGTATTGGTCCCAAACTCTATAGCGGCGTGGGCGGGCAGCTCGATTTCATCTATGGGGCCTCACGTTCGAAAGGCGGCGTGCCGATCATCGCATTACCGAGCACCACAACCCTCCGAGACGGAACTTCTGTCACTCGTATCGCTGCCATGCTTAAGCTGGGCGCGGGTGTAGTGACCAGTCGGAACCACGTGCGTTATGTAGTCACCGAATATGGCGTGGCCGACCTGTATGGCAAGACCATTCGACAGCGAGCGCAGCAGCTCATTGCGATTGCCCATCCTGATTTCCGCGCTGATCTTGAGAAACAGGCCAAGGAATTGCATTATCTATAGTGATGTTGTGCAGAGTCACATCACGTAAATTGACTGGAAAACGCCTGACGAGTGTAATCTCGTCAGGCTTCATTTTATGGAGTACTATTAGCCTGGAAGGGAATCACCACCACTTTCCATCTACGATACTCTAGTACTGGATTGATCTATGACACGAAAAGCAAAAATTGTAGCCACTGTTGGACCCGCGAGTCAAAGCGAGGAAATAATCCAAAAGCTAGTCCTTGCTGGTGTGAATGTGGCGCGCATGAATTTTTCACACGGCACACACGAACAACACGCCGAGCGAATCAAGTGTATCCGCAAAGTCTCTGAAAAATTGGGTGTCTGCGTCGGAATTTTACAGGATTTGCAGGGACCAAAGATCCGTGTGGGGGAGCTGGCTGAGCCCGTTCAGCTTTCGGAAGGAGAGGAGGTCACTCTTTACGCGACAGAAACCTCTCCGACCGGGAAGGGCGAGAAAAAGATCCCTGTGGATTTTCGACAGCTTTTCGATTCAGTGCAGACCTCGGACCGGCTCCTGCTCGATGACGGTCGTTTGACCCTCGAGGTTCTATCCGTTAAAGGTCGCAATGCCTTGTCCGCAAGGGTTCTGGTCGGTGGACAGCTTTCTTCACACAAGGGGATCAACCTGCCCGGCGTACGACTGCGCATCGCGGGGTTCACCGAAAAGGATGAAGCAGATCTGGCGTTTGGCATTGCTCAAGGCGTCGATGCTGTGGCAATCTCATTCGTTCGCACAGCAGAGGATGTCAAGAAAGTTCGTTCTGCAATGGAGCGATTTTCGAACGGCAAGCGTTTGCCGCTGCTGATTGCAAAACTTGAAAAACCAGAGGCGCTCGAAAACCTCGATGAGATCCTGGAGGTTGTAGATGGTGTGATGGTTGCGCGCGGCGACCTCGGTGTGGAGCTGCCCCCAGAGCGTGTCCCCGTTGAACAGAAGCGTATCATCCGCACTGCGAACCTGCGTGCCAAGCTGGTGATCACGGCCACACAAATGCTCGAGTCGATGATCACCAACCCATTGCCAACGCGTGCCGAGGCCTCGGATGTGGCAAACGCAATCTTCGATGGAACGGATGCAGTCATGCTTTCTGCCGAATCGGCTTCAGGAAAGTATCCTGTTGAATCGGTCCGCATGATGGACCGTATTGTGCGCGAAGCCGAGAAGCATTTCCTCGAGTGGGGTATGGAGCAGCACGTCAGCGGTTTCGACCAGAGCGATGCGGCCTCGATGGCACGTGCCGCGCAGGTTCTGGCGAATGATAAAAATGTCACGGCTGTGGCCTGTTTTACCGCGCAGGGACAGACTGCCTGGCTGATGTCCAAGATCCGGCCGCGCGTGCCGATCCGGGCTTTTACGCCAAATCTCGATACGGCTCGGCGAATGACATTTATGTGGGGAGTCCGTCCGCAGCTGGTCCCATTTTCCAACTCTCTGGAAGAGATGATCGATCATGTGGACGCTGCCCTCATGCGCTCACAGGTTGTGCAGGTGGGCGATCAGGTGGTGGTGGTTTGTGGTTTCCCGGTAGGTGCCCTGCGCCCGCCCAATATGGCGCTCCTGCACACGGTTGGGGAGTGATAGGATCGTCATTACGAGGAGTACCGCAAAGCGGGACGACGAAGCAATCTCCTCCTGGCTGGCAAAATTCTATAAAACGGGCGATTGCTTCGGGAAGAATGCCCTCGCAATGACATATCATTATCTTAGCCACAGATATTCGTAAGGCAGCAATTCGATTTCAAAGCGCTCGTTTGCAGGAACAAACTTTCTTTGCGTGAGAAGGTCGGTCATCGCTGTGACCGACTCTTTTGTCGGATAGGAAATCCTCTGTTTTGTATCGCTGAGATTGTGGAGAACAAGGATCTTCTCGTTGTCGTAGTTTCGCTGAAACACAGCCAGCGCATTATTTTGAACATCGATCCACTCGAATTCACCCCAGCTGAAAGCCCGCTGTTCTCTTCGGATGGAGATCATATGACGGATCACATTCCAGATTGAATTTGGATCCGTGCGTTGGTTACTGACGTTGATATGTTCCGGGCCGTATCCATTGTGATTAATGACCGGTGCATAGAGAGAATTGGCAGAGGCCTGAGAAAAACCGGCGGTAGGGCCGGGCTCCCACTGCATTGGGGTGCGGACGCCGTTGCGGTCATCCAGCCAGATGTTATCGGCCAGGCCAATTTCGTCTCCATAGTAAAGGATCGGAGACCCGGGTAGGGTGAAAAGCAGCGAATGAGCTAATCGTATCTTGCGCTGGTCATGGTCGAGCAGCGGCGCGAGGCGGCGGCGAATTCCCAGGTTGAGGCGCATGCGCGGCTCGGGTGCATACTGCTCCCACATCCACTGGCGCTCTTCCTCTGTGACCATCTCGAGGGTCAGCTCGTCATGGTTGCGCAGGAAGATGCACCACTGACAATTTTCCGGGATGGGAGGCGTACGGCGCAAGATCTCCTCCATATCCTCCGCGCTGCCTTTTTTCATCGCCATATAAATGCGCGGCATGATCGGGAAATGAAATCCCATGTGGAATTCATCGCCATCGCCAAAGTAGGGGCGAACATCTTCCGGCCATTGATTCGCTTCGCACAATAGAATTCTACCCGGGTAATGCTGATCGATGAACGCGCGCAGCCTCTTAAGATAGGCATGTGTCTCGGGCAGGTTCTCGCAATTTGTGCCCTCGCGCTCGAATAGATAAGGAACTGCATCGGCGCGGAATCCATCGATGCCTAAATCGAGCCAGAAGCTGGCGACCTTGAGCATCTCCTCTTGCACCTTGGGATTGTCATAATTCAGGTCGGGCTGGCTTGGATAGAAACGATGCCAGTAATACTGGCCCGTTTTTTCATCCCAAGTCCAGTTGGACGATTGCGTATCTATGAAAATGATACGTGCATCCTGATATTTCTGGTCCGTATCGCTCCAAACGTAATAGTCGCGGTAGGGCGAGTTGCGGTCTGCACGCGAAGCCTGAAACCACGGATGCTGATCGGATGTATGATTCAGCACGAGGTCCATAATGATATGAATATCTCTCCTGTGGGCGGCTTCGATGAGATCTTTGAAATCCTCCAGCGTGCCAAAGGTTTTGGCGATGTTGTAGTAATCCGCGATGTCATAACCATCATCCTTCAGGGGTGATGGGTAGATGGGCATCAGCCACACGCAATCGACGCCGAGCTCCTTCAGGTAATCGAGTTTGAGCATGATGCCGCGCAAATCTCCATGGCCGTCGCCATTGCTGTCGTAGAACGCGCGCGGATAGATTTGATAAAAAACAGCGTCCTTATACCAGAGTGTTTGATTCATGTTCCTGTCAATTTGCAATACTTGCAGAGGCCTGGATCGCAAGATCGATGAAAACAGCCGCGGTCCAACTGAACATGCCGCCTGCCTTCAACGGGGCAGCACCCGTCTCTGCATTGTAGTATTCGAAGATTCCCTGCTGGGCCATGATCAATTTCAGCGTCTTGTCGCGTAATTCAGCGGCGAGCGTTTCTTCTCCCACGCGCTGCAGGGCTTCGATGAAAATGTAATTGATGTTGGCCCAGACCGGTCCACGCCACATGGTGTCTGGATCGTAGGCCGGATCGTTGCGGGCAACGGTTGGGATGACATATTCACCCCAGTACTCGCGCGGGTCTTTCAGGTGTGTGACCAGCCTGCGGCGAAAGCTGTCGGGGAGAATACCAGTCCACAATGGGAGCAGGTTGAAGGGCGTATTGACCGGGACCGGTTCCTTGTTGTACGTTGTACGGAATAAACCGGCTTCCTCATCCCAGAAATCTTCGATCATCCGCCAGACGATCTCTTCTGCGCGAGACCTCCAGCTGGTTGCTTCTTCAGAAAGGCCCATCGTCTCTGCCATTTCTGCCAAAGCTTGCATCTGGATGCAAAGATAGGTGTTGAGGTCCGGCGATTCGACAGGCATGCCGTAATCCCAGAGCGGGCTATCATCGAGTCCGGAAGAATATGGATGATTATATTGGGCTAATCCATCTTTATCATCGTCGTTAGACTCGAACCACCAGTAATTCAAGCGCACAAATGGATTGTAGATCTCCTTGAGAAAATCCACATCCGGCGCGGTCTGATGGATTTTCAATGCAGCCCACGCGAGGATCGGCGGCTTGGTGACCTCGCCCTTCATCGGATGGTCAATTTCAGTGATAATGCCCTCGTCATGGATGGCATCTGGCAGCATACCATTGGGCAGCTGGTGTGCAAGCATTGCCCGGATCTGGTCGCGCGCCAGCGCGGGATTGACATGCCGATAGGCAATCGCATGGAACGCACTATCCCAGAGCCAGATGCCAATGTAGGTAGATTTCGAAGGAGCAGTGCTTTCTACACGTAGGGTGCCCAATGGACTGAGTAAATTGCAGCCCAGTACCCACCAGGCATAAGCATAGGTCTGGCGGTACACTTCTGCCACCGGAGGCGCGAGGTTGAACCACTTAAGCCAGCGATCTTTTGCTTCTTCGATAATTTCTGAAAATGGAAGTGGTTCATGTGCAAGCTCGAATGAGCTGCTGA